>Ga0326728_10017733_pt1 | contig 14185 bp, 13 predicted proteins | sample MB3enrmetagenome_FD_207602 | JGI IMG/M metagenome (GOLD analysis project Ga0326728, IMG submission 207602) | Lab enriched peat soil microbial communities from McLean, Ithaca, NY, United States - MB31MN | ecosystem: Environmental > Terrestrial > Soil > Wetlands > Peat | place: USA: New York...
AACCTCTGGCGTTGACAATGCCACCCTCGGGTGGCTCCAAATTCAAGGGGCCGCGTCAGCGACCCCTCCTACCGCTTTGAGCGGTTCACATTCTAAAGCCCCCGGCTTTGCCGGGGGATACTTACATCGTGAGTCAAAAGTGCACTTTCCGGGAACCGGCTCAACCCGGCCTTGCGCGCCTTCATTGGGATGTGCATGAAACAGGTTGGCCGTATGCAAACGGGGGCGCGCTCAAACGCGCCATCGCCGGCGCGGCCGCCTCGCTCGGCGGCAGGAAGATTTTCGGCGTGACGTTCGGCAATCGATTTTGCGGCCTGTTCCGGCTTCCCGACGCGGCGAAATCATGACCGCGCCCACGCGTTCGCAAATCCTCTACATCACTTATGACGGGTTGCTCGACCCGCTCGGCGCGAGCCAAATTGTACCTTACCTCAAGGGGATAACTGCAGCGCAGGGCTCTCTGGTTATCCTCAGTTTTGAAAAGCCGGAGCGTGGTACGACGGGTATGACCCGAATGGCCGAGGAATTGGCGGCATTTGGCATTCGATGGAAGTCGTTGCGTTTCACGGCCGGATTGGGTGCGCCGGGCAAAGTGTGGGATCTGTCCAGGATGTACTTTTGGGGTGCGCGCCTTGCTATCCAGAACGGTGCTAAAATTGTTCACACGCGCGGCCATCCCACGGCTCAGGTTGGCTTTTTCATCAAGCGGCTGTTTGGTGCGAAGTTGATTTTTGACTTTCGCGGCTTATGGGTAGACGAGCGTGTGGATAAAGGCGGATGGGACTTGCGGCGACCTCTCCACCGTTTGCAGTATCGGCATTTCAAGAACACAGAGCGTAAGCTCTTGGCCCGTGCAGATCAGGTGGTGGTGCTCACCCATGCCGTAGTTGACGAAGTGATTAAGTTGGGTGCCTCCCCGCCATCAAAGATCACCGTGATTCCTTGCTGTGCGGATTTCGAATACTTCCCGCTGGCGACTGCACAACGTCGAGCCAAGGCTCGCGAAAGCATTGGAATTCCTGCCGATGCGCTGGTTCTCGGCTATCTGGGATCGGTCGGGCGCATGTACATGCTGGACCGCTATTTCCGTTTGTTCGAGTTGGGTGCCGCCAAGCGTCGCGATGTTCATGCCCTAGTGATTACCCAGGACGTTGATGCGTTAAGAAAAGTGCTTGGCAATTCCCTGCCGGGAGCGCTGCATTCTCGTGTCCACGTTAAACCGGCCACCAGGGACGAAGCGCCCGAGGTCATCGCTGCAATGGATGTTTTGGTCAGCTTTATCCAGCCCTCGTACGCACGCATGGCGGCGTCGCCCACCAAGCTGGCGGAGTGCTTTGCCGAGGGCATTCCCGCCATCTGCAACGCCGGGGTGGGCGATGTCGCGGAACAGATTGATCAGTTGGGCGCGGGAATCATTCTTGACCCCGCCTCGGATGACGACCTTTCGAGAGCAGCCGATAGACTGGGTGAAATTCGTGCTATGGGCGGGTTGCGGTTGCGGAATGAAGCACAGCAAATACTAGGTCTGGAAGTTGCTGTGGCCCGGTACCGTTCCGTCTATTCGAAGCTGGGCTGATGGAACAATGCTAAATGTGGTGGTTTTGAATGGCGGACGTGGCGCCGCCACACTGATACCCGCTCTTCTGGCGTGTCAAGGTTTGCACGTCACGTCTGTGATTAACGCATATGACGATGGGAAGTCTACGGGCGACATTCGTCGGTTCTTCGGTATGCTGGGGCCATCAGACATTCGCAAGGTGCAGGAGCTTATGTTGCCGCCGGACAACGCGGACTATCAGTCCAACCTGCATGTATTTTCTTATAGGTTCCCGATGGGAAGCGTGCATGACGACGTGCTCGCGGATTTAGGGGCGTTCGCGAACGGTTCGCGAGAAGATCTGGTGGGAGCGAATTTCACAAACGGCAGGGTCCGTTCAGTGCTGCAGTCCTTCGTGGGGGAGTTCCTGGCTGGGTTGAATTCCATCGAGCAGGTCATAGGCGAGCAATTCAGCTTTGCCGATTGTTCTCTCATGAATTGCATATACGCAGGTGCGTTTCTGAAGTTAAACCGCAACATCGAACGGGCAGCTTTATCCATGGACAGGCTGTTCAAGCTGCGTGGAACCGTGCTCCCGACCAGCATTGAAGATAAGAAGTTGGTGGCTCTGCAGGAGAACGAGCAGATGCTCTACAGAGAGGCGGAAATCGTCGAGTTGCGCTCTAACGTACGGATCGAGCGAATCTACCTTTTAGACAAGCTGATCGACAAGCGTCCGTTCGAAAAACTGAGTATCAAGGAAAAGCGCTACTACCTGGATAAGCATTGTTGCTATGTGGCCGTATCGCCGATGGTACGATTGGCGTTGCGCCAGGCAGATATTATCATCTATGCTGCTGGCACGCAGCATTCATCGCTATACCCTACCTATATTGCCACAGGACTGACTCAGTCTATTGCCGACAATCATTCGGCATATAAGGTGTTTGTCACCAATATCGGGGCAGATTACGAAACTCCGAGCTATAAGGCGTCGGACTACATTCGTGGCGCACACTGCTACTTGAACCGGTCGGCGGACGCCCGTCACTATCGTATGGAGGAGCTGTTTGATGTGGCGCTCGTGAATCAGAGCCGCCTGAAAGCGGATGAAACCTACGTGGAATACGACGAGATCGGGTTTGCGGATATCGCGGTACCCCACGTCGTGGACATGTTTGAGTCAGCGACGTCATTGGGCAAGCACGACGGCGCGAAGGTTGTCCGAACGATACTGGAATTGTACGAAGCATCATCGCGACTCGTTCGATGCGATGATTTAGCATGAAGATTTATGGGTGGGAGGAGGGACACTTGGCTCTACCAAAAGTCTCTATTATGATACCTACCTATAACCAACACCAATATATTGTTAGGGCAATTGAGAGTGCCTTAGGGCAGCAGTATGCTAATTTCGAAATCTTGATTGCGGACGACAATTCGCAGGACCAGACGCAAGAAATCATTCGAGACTTTCTGTTAAGAAATGGTGACGCCCGCATTAAATATTTTAGAAATGGCGAGACCCTTGGGATATTGAGAAATTATCGCAAATCCCTCTACGAGTATGCAAGTGGAGAATGGGTGGTCAATCTTGATGGAGACGATGTTTTTATTGATCCGAATTTTATTTCCGATGCTGTCAAGTTGGCGCTTAGAGACGATTCCATCGTTCTTGTGTTCGGCGACTATTGCGAATATTACGCCAATAGTTCGAAAGTTATAAATATAGTTAATAAACGACTACCTCAAATCATGGATTGTCAAGAGTTTTTAATGCGTTATTCCCACGGGGGAATTTATTGGAATCACAGCTCAATTCTTTACAAGAGAAACAGTGCAGTTCGACTGGGGTTCTACTGGGATGAGATCGTACCAAGGAACGACTGGGAGTCGTTTTTACGTTTGATAATCAATCAGCGCGTTGGCTACGTCAGGAATATTGCTGCAGCCTGGACGCAGCACGGATCCAATGAGACACGCCGGGCTGATTTGCAGAAGTATTTAACCAACTTTCGGCTCATACGAGGTATAGCAGTTTTTGCGATCGATAATCAACTTTCTGAGAACTTCGTGGATCAATGGAGCCGCAATATGCTTTATATATTAGCACGAGAGTCATGCATCTCCTATATTCGGAACTGGGATTTCCGTGGTGCCGCTGTATTCTTAACGTATGCCTATAGAGAACGTCGGACGCTGCCGTTCAAGGTCTTAGCTAGCCCTGGTATTTGGGGGCGGTTTCTTCTTTCGTTCAGTCCATCTGTGTACGCAAGTATCAAATCTCTCGTAAAAGCCTTGCGAAGCAGTCAATGAGCATAATGAAAAATTCTTCATTGCGTTGTAAGCGCCTACTAAACTTTGATTTTGACGGCACGGTCGCGGATACGTCGCCCTTGCATGCGGCGGCGTTTGCTCAGGTGTTGGCGCCGATGAAGATTGAGGTGAACTATTCGTCCATTGCCGGGCTCAGGACGATTGACGCCATGCGCCAGTGCTTGGCGGGCGTGGGGCGCCCTTTGTCGGACGCGGATGTGTCCTCGCTGGTCGAAGCCAAACAGCGGTGTGTCCGTCAGATGATTGCCCGCTCATTGTGGCCTTTGCCCGGCGTGGACGAGTTTCTACGCCGGGCGAGGTCTCGGTTCCGGCTGGCCATGGCCACATCCGGCTCTCGCGACACGGTTCGGTTCGCGTTGGAAAAGCTTGGTTATGCGGGCTGGTTCGATCCCCTGGTTTGCGCCGACGACGTGGCTCGCGGCAAGCCGGACCCGGAGGGATTTTTGCACGTGCTGCGGATCGCCGGCGTCGCCACGCGCGAGGCGTTGGTGTTCGAAGACTCGCAAGCCGGCTTTATGGCGGCGGCGGCGGCCGGATTGGACTTTGTCGATGCCCGGTCTAATCCATGGCGAATATCCGCGGGGGTTTCGCCTTGAACACGCTCGCGGCTGTCGTGACCCGTAACCGGCGCGAATTGCTTGCTCGCTGCATTGAGCATTTACAGGCGCAGACTTGTCAACCTGATGCGATTCTGGTCATCGACAACGCGAGCGCCGACGGCACCGCGGAGATGTTGCGGGGTCGCGGCATTCCGTTCGTCACGCAAGAAAATGTCGGCTCCGCGGGGGGGTGGCGCCGCGCCATCGAGCACGCGGCGGAGCATGGTTTCGATGCCGTATGGTTGATGGACGACGACGGCTATCCGGATGCCGGGGCGCTCGCCGCCCTGGAAGCCGCGATGGCGCCCGGCGTGGCATGCGCCTCGTCTGTGGTTTTGCGCGAGGATCGGCCGACCCATTTTGTCTTTCCGTTCCCTGTGCTGGACGACGCCGGACTGCCCGTAATTTTCGCAAATCCTCGCAAGCTGGATACGCTGAGTGAACTGCGTGTTCATGCGACTGACGGAACCTATCCGTTTGCGCATTTTTTCAACGGAACGCTTGTTTCCATGGATGCCGTGCGGCAAGTCGGCAATGTCGACCGCGACTTCTTCATTTTCGGAGATGAAGTGGATTATTTTTTCCGTCTTCGCGGGGCAGGAAAGGTTCTCTCGGTTCTGAACGCCGTGCAATTTCATCCGGACGTAAGCCGGCGGCCCTATACGTCGGCCAAGGTCTACTACTATGTGAAGAATACGTTAGTGCTGAACTCGCGCTACTTCAACGCGGTGTGGCTGCGCCATCTCATGACGATTTTGGCGGTGTTGAGCCGCACGGCCGCCCGCAACGGCTTGCTCGCGGCAATTTCTTTTGTGGCCGGCGGCAACGCGCCGGTGCTTTATTTGGCGATCGTCAGAGGATTGCGGGGCAAGCTTGGCAAGGATTTCAATGGCTGAGTTGCGCGCACTGGTGGCCGCCGCGGGAAGCGGCAGCCGGGCGGGGCTGCCGTATCCCAAGACTTTGTTTCCTATTCGCGGAAAGCCCATTCTAGTTCTGATTCTGGAGTTGCTAGCGCCCTACGACGGGAAGCCAACGGTAATCGTGAGCCCGAGCGGCGAGGAACCCATCCGTCAGCGGCTCGCGCAACACGGCATGGCGGCGCATTTGGTGGCGCAGCCCGAGCCGCGCGGCATGGGCGACGCGGTGCTACGGTTTGCTCAGTCCCCGGCTTATGAAGACACCGAACACGTGCTTCTGGTCTGGGGTGATATTCCATTCATTCAGCCGGAAACCGTTGCAGCCGTGGTGGCCGCGCATAAGGCGCAAGGGAATCACTTCACCTTCGCTACGCGGCAAGCGCAGTCGGCGTACACGCTCGTGTTGCGCGACCCGGCGGGTCAGGTGACCCGCGTGATCGAAACGCGCGAAGAGGACGGCGGGCAGACTCGGCCGGGAGAACGGGAGATTGGACTATTCGTGTTCCGCAAGACCGTGGTGTTGAATATGTTGCGCGAGGAACTCTCCGGAAAATGGGGGAGGTCCACCGGCGAACATGGGTTCCTCTATATCGTTGAACATATGGTCTCGCGTGGCTTGCGGGTGGCGGCTCTGCCCGTCGCCACGGAGTTGGACCTCGTGTCGCTCAATAGCATCGAAGACGTCGAGGCTTACCTGTCGTGACTTCGCGGTGTTTCCCAATCTTCGGCGCACGATAGATTTGAAGGTACGCGGGATGAAGCGCCGATCCGCGAGACGTGAAAACAGCATTCGCGCGGTCGCTGCGACTGGACGCCCCGGCTGTGGAGCGTGTTGATGTTCCAGGCTTGGTTAGAGGCGAATTCCTAAGCAGCGCCCTTCCCGCGGATATCCGAGCCGGCGCAAGACCGCGCCCAGTTCGCCGGGATGACAGCAACCGCGCCAGCGCCGCCGCAGCGAAACGTGAAGGCCGGGCAGCGACAGCCTTGGCGACGACAATAGCACAAAAGAGCGCCGCTGCGGCGATTGCGGCTTTCATAATACTCATTGTTGATTGTCCATGGTGGATCATGTATACAGCGTCGGTCGCGCGTCTCGCTTCGCACTTGCCACCTCAGAGAAGTCAGATTGCTTAAGGCAATTTAGTTTGTATACGCTGAACAGTTTTGCGAGGTCCGACCTCCTTTAGTTTCTTGGCGACTATACCGAACGTGCCGCAGAAGCTGAATCTTCGCCGCTGCAGAAAATTAACCGCGGCCCTGTTGCTTTCGTCCGTCCAAAAAACCTCTTTCGGCTCAAACTCGGACCGAGCGAGGAGATAGGTCAACATGACTGGATCAAACCAAGATACATGCTCATTATTACAATCATAGCTCCCGGAGCGAATGATCCGCAACGTTAGCGACAATGAAAACGGAGTAGGCGTGCTCACAACGATGATTCCATCATCATTCAAACGACGGTTCGCATTGTCAAGAACGAGCCCTGGATTAGACACATGTTCAATAACGTCTCCCAGAACAACTATCTCAAAATTTTTGTCGTCCAGATCAAAAGTTTCTGCGTTAGCAACGAACGCGTTCTCACGATCTGATTTCATTTTTTCGATTCCCGCTTCATAAATATCAATTCCGACAATGTATGACGCTGCACTCGCAATTCTCCGGTGAACCGTTAAAGTCGAAACCAATGCATCGGAACCGCAGCATCCAATGTTTAATACACGCTTTTCTTTCGCCATTTCCACGATGGGAGTGATTCTATCTGCAACAATTCGCTGCGGTGCGATACGGTCGGGCCAAACTGTTTGACCAAGGATTACTGGTCCGCTTTGAATAGCCATTGTCTCGGTTCCTATTTGCCGGAACGGCCAACGTTGGGTTATTGCTCATTCCACATTAAACGACATTCTCTAGATAGGCGCCGGCTCCGGAGAAACTTGCTCCGTTTTGGAGTCTGTGGCAAGCTTGGGCCTCCGCCAAACCGCTCGGAAAAGTTTCCGGGACACTTTGAAAACGAGCGGCGCACGGAAAATGCGATTTGTGTTGCCAACAAGACGTAGGCGTCCGGTAGTTTTCCATCGAACGCGCGACAATCGAACGGCTAATGCTGTTTGATTCACCCGCCGGGTCCGTCATGAAAGCAGCCTTCAAAACAGCTTAGAGTCTGTTTGAGAATGGTTATTGATGGACGACGCGGCGTAGGAGCAGGCCGCCGAGCGCGACGTGAATCATGGCCTTCGAGACGTCGATGCGTTTTTCGTAGTCGCGCACCAGCCGTCGCCATCGCGTCATCCAGGCGAACGTGCGCTCGACCACCCATCGCCGCGGCAGGACTTTGAAGCCCGGGTCGGCGTCGATCCGGCGGACGATTTCGATGACGAAGTCCTTGAATGCGGCCTTGTCCATCAGCCTGCGTCGATCGTAGGCGCCGTCGGCGAAGAGATGTTTGACCCACGGCCAGCGCTTGCGAATGGCGTCGAGGATCGCCTGCGCGCCGGCGGAGTCGGCGATGTCGGCGGTCGTCAGATTGATCATGAGGAGGCGACCGTCAGTGTCGATCGCGATGTGGCGCTTGCGACCTGCCACCTTCTTTCCGGCGTCGTAGCCGCGCGCTTCGGCCGCGGGAGCTTTCACCGATTGGCTGTCGATCACGCCCGCCGACGGGCTCGCTTCACGACCCGATCGTTCGCGATCGATCATCAGCGCCACATCGTGAATGGTCTCGAACAGAAAGCGCCGCATGAAGCGACGAAACCACCAGTAGACCGTCTGCCACAGCGGAAAATCCTTCGGCAGCATCCGCCACCCGCATCCGGCCCGCGCGATATAGCGGATGGCGTTCAACACCTCCCGCATGTCGACGCTCGGCTTTCGCCCTTTCGCCGCCGGCTTCGGAAGAAACGGCCGTATCCGCTCCCACTCCTCGTCCGTCAGATCGGTCGGGTATCGCTTGGTCTTCTTCTCAATGTCGGCCATTCGGCCGCGATTCGCTGGGTTCCACATTCCCAGCGTGAATCACGCCCCGCGCCCCAGCGCAACCATTCTCAAACGGTCTCTTAAGAAGCTGTTTATAACGGCTGGATCGCGATGCAAAATCCAGAAAACAATGCGCTATCCGGTGTATAGGAGTTAAGATGTGGCCTTATTGGGCGATGTTCCTGCTGCCGTCATTGGCGGCGTTCCTCGCAAGTCACTCCGAAGGGAGCGCGGCGGCCGGTTTGCGGCCAGCGGGGCGGGCTTTTACGTGGGCGCCTGTCTGGCTACTGATAACCTTGCTGGTCGGCTACCGCTTTCAAGTGGGCGGGGATTGGGGCAACTATTTTCGCTACTTGGTTGGCGTAAGCGGCTTGGATTTTGCCGAAGTCCTGACGAGAGAGGACCCCGCCTACCAGTTGCTCAACTGGTTGAGCGTAGAAATGGACTGGGGAATCTACGGCGTCAATCTGATCGGCGGCGCCATTTTCGCGTTCGGCCTTGTGGTCTTTTGCCGGCGCCAGCCTCGGCCCTGGCTGGCGCTGGCGGTTGCGATCCCATATCTGGTGATTGTGGTGGGGATGGGATACAGCCGTCAGGGCATTGCTTTGGGTCTGGCGATGCTCGGTTTGGTCGCGCTAAGCAAAAGTTCTGTTCGCGGGTTCGTAATATGGGTGGCGCTGGCGGCTGCCTTCCATAAATCGGCCCTGCTGCTTCTGCCAATCGCAGCTTTGGCGGCCGCGCGCAATCGGTACTGGACAGCGGCGTGGGTAGGGCTGACTACCGTGGTCCTCTACTATCTGCTGCTGGCGAGCGATGTGGACACGCTTTACACGAACTACGTCGTGGCCCAATACCAGTCGGAAGGAGCGGCGGTGCGATTGCTGATGAATGCGCTGCCGGCGGCGGTCTTACTGTTATGGCGACCGAGATTCCAGTTTGCCGAATCCGAGGCGCGTCTGTGGATGTGGTTTGCTATATTTTCATTGGCGCTGTTGGGCCTCTTCATGGCTACGCCGGCCAGCACCGCATTGGATCGGATGGCGCTTTACCTGCTCCCGCTGCAGTTAGCGGTATTTGCGCGCCTGCCGGATGTTTTCGGCGCGCAAGGCAAGCGCTATCAGGCCCCGACAGCAGCGGCCGTTGCGCCTGAGTCCGGGGCAAGGCGTTCGACCACCATTGCCAAAGGCGCGCCGATACTGGTGGCGGCGATATTGATTTATTACGGAGCTGTTCAGTTTGTGTGGCTGAATTTTGCGGAGAACGCTCACTCCTGGGTCCCCTATCGGTTTTATCCGTTGGTATCCCCATTTTGAAGTTAGTTCTATTCGCCAACACCGACTGGTACCTTTACAATTTTAGGCGCTCACTTGCGGCCGCGCTCCGCGATAGTGGGCGTGAGGTGGTGCTGCTGTCTCCGCCCGGGCCTTATGGCGAGAAGCTAGAGGCACTAGGTTTTCGGTGGATCTCGGCGCCGATGGAACGACGTAGCCTGAGCCCATTGCGCGAGTTCGCCTTGTTGGGCTGGCTGTGGCGTTTGATGCGCCGCGAGCATCCCGACGTCGTGCATGGCTTCACGATCAAATGCGCGGTTTACGGGGGGCTTGCGGCGCGTTTGGCGGGCGCGGCGCGCGTCAACTCTGTCACCGGCATGGGCTATGTGTTCATCAGCGATGCGCCGAAAGCCAAATTGCTGCGACCCGTTGTTCGCGCGCTGATGCGCTTGGCGCTAGGCGGCGGGCGCGCTCGCCTGATTCTGCAAAACCCCGACGATGTGAGGTTCTTCGAACGGACGGGCATAACGCCGCGGGCGCAGATTTGTCTTATCCCGGGATCGGGCGTGGACTGCGCGCGCTTCTTGCCGCCTGCACCCGGCCAGGAGCGAGGCGCGGGCGAACCGCTGCGGGTTGTGCTGGCCGCCCGCATGCTTTGGGACAAAGGCGTCGACGAATTCGTCAACGCCGCGCGCCTCCTGAAAGCCGAGAACAGGAACTTGCGGTTCGTGCTCGCGGGGAGCCCCGACCCCGGCAATCCCGCTTCGATCCCCGAACGAGCGTTGCTCGAATGGCAGGCGTCGGGGCTGGTGGAATGGCTCGGCCACGTCGAGGATATGCCGGCGTTGCTGGCGGGAGCCGACATTGTGGCCTTGCCAAGCTATCGCGAGGGCTTGCCGAAAAGCCTGATCGAAGCCGCCGCCTGCGCTCGTCCGTTGATTACAACCGATGTGCCTGGATGCCGAGAGGTGGTGACGGATGGAGTGAATGGTTTGCTGGTCGCCGCGCGTGACGCCAAAGCGCTGGCGCGCGCTGTTGCTCGCCTGCAGGACGACCCCGCGCTCGCCCATCGCCTCGGTCAAGCCGCCAGGGCGAAGGCCTTGGCGGAATTCGATGAGCGCATCGTGATCGCGCGCACTTTGGCAGTGTACGATGAAGTCGCAGGCCTATGACGACGAGCGGGGCGCATAGAGAAACGGCCGGCGAAATATCCCGCCCACATGGCTCACGTCGTGACAACGAAGAGCGATCGCGTTGTCGCCGGCTTGCAATCGATCGCCCAGCGACGCGTCCCATTCGAAGCGATAATCGTTCCACCACCACATATCCTTCTGTTTTCTCTGTGCGACCTCGCTTTCGTTGACGTATAATTCGCAAGAGTTGAACAGGCCTGGGAAATAGAGGTGCGGCGAAGCGGCGACTTGGTTCCGCGAAAGGTTCACGTCGGTGCGATACCATAGGTCGCCGACATAACTCTGCTGGTCTGGTTGGCGAACGCCTTGCGCCTGGACATAAAGGTCCGTCCGGACCATCTCCCATTGATCGAGCGGATAGTCCTTTCTTGTATTGACGTCGAATTCCTGTCCATGGGCGTTCCAAAACGACAGGTCGATCGGGCCGTCGAGAAACCCCTTCGCCATTCCATTTCCGAGGGGATCGCGATGAAAACTCCATTCCAGCGGAAGTTTCGCGATCAGCGTTCCCTTCTCTCCGTTGGTGAACGGAATCAGCTCCCGATATTGCTGGACCTCGCCAGGCCAAAAGGCGTAGCCGTTCTCCAGGCGCGTCGTCGTGAACGCCTTGTTCATCGCCGTCAGCTCGTCGCGCGCCCGCAGACCTTGCTCTCCCACATCGACCGCCGCGGCGAAATCGACGTCCGTCGCCGCCGACTTGACCATCGACATGTAGGATTGAAGCACAACGTAGCTGAGACGCATAAAGCGCATGCGTTGCCGGTAAAGCTGATCGTTTCGCGACAATTGGCCGTCTCCGGCGTCCGCCTGCTCGATCGACGTCTCGGCCTCGCGCAGGTAGGTCCCCAATTTTTCGATGACATCCGGCGTATAAATCGCGGGAGCCACAAAATATTCGTGCTCGGTGACAATCGTGCCTTGCCAAGCCTTGAATATCGTATCCCAATATTTTTTCATCGGCGCGGCCGCCGGTCCGAAGAATTTCGCATAGAAATCGTCGAGAAGGACGTCGACGTCCTCCTCTGGATTCCACAACAGCCGCGCGCGCAAATAGAGATTGGTGAACGTCGTCGCCAAGGCGTTGCGAGTTTCGGTGTTGACCCCCAAAATACCCGCGTCGCGATAATGTCTTACGTCGTCATGGAAAGCGATTTGTGACGGATTGGGCAAATCACGCCAGACGAGCATCGACTGATCGTAATCATAGATGGTGAGGCGACCCTGGGTCACTTTCGCCCACCTCTCCAATATCTCACGAAACTCCTGTCTCTGCGGCGACCGCTGATCGTCCATCCCGTGGTTCGGATCGATGTCGATTGGCGCTAATTCGGTGAACAACATCGGATCTGTCGTCATCTCCCGCACAGGGGGCAGGGTCATATTCGAATAAGCGAGAAAACCGATCTTCGATGCGCTCGCCGCGTGCTTTTCACGTAATATGTGCGCTACATTATTGTATAAGTCGAGCATTGCATCTGTTACCGACCATGTCAGGAAATATTTATCCCACTGCAAATGGGTCAATTTCCAATCGCTTTCGTTCTCCGGAGAAAACAGCCCGTCCTCAATCGACAAGGAAAAACTCTTTCCGCTGGCGTAGAGATTTTCCACGTTGGCGGCGATCTGCGCCGCCGTCTTCGGATCGGTCAGCGAAAAACTGAATTCGTTCTCTCCCAGACCTTTCGTATAGGCGCCGAGGGCGTGCCCGTCCGGCGGCAGGTCGTTGCGGCCGGTCAGCATGTTTCTCTTCTGGAAAAGCTCCTGGCCGGTATTGTCCCCAAGCCAAGAGATCCAATAGGAACGTATTTCGAAAGGCGACGAATAGGCGTAGTCGAGGTCGCCTATCGTCAATTCCTGTTCGTCCGGCGCGCACTCGCCGAATTCGCCGGGCATGAACCATCTCACCCCCCACCGGCGAAGCAGATCGGCCGCGGCGAAATAGTGCGCCTCGTCGTCATTGCCCGCGACATAGACCCGATTGGCCTCGCGGCGCAGCACGATCCCATCTGTGCGCAAATAGGGGGCCTTCTTGACGACCGAAGCGAGCACGGCGCGCAAGTCAGGCTTCGCCGTGAGAGCCTCCTCGCCGACGATCAAGAGAGGCGCGCGACTTGAGAGCGCGGCTTCGATGGCGTCCGGCGTTGTGGCGATCGGCAGTTTCACGCCGGTCATCAATTCGATATATGTGGCCAAGTCCTCGGCGGCCAGCCGCTCGTAGGGGCCTGCGCCCGGCGCCCGCACGATGACGGCGTCGCTCGCTTGGCCTTTCACGATGACGAGTTCGTTGCCCGAGGACGCGCCGGCAGCAGCCGAAAAGCTCGGGGTCGCCATTACAAAAAGGCAAATCGGGAAACATGCAACCACCTTCAGAATCATTGCGAGACGCGAGCGAGACGCCATCGGCTTTCCCTCTTCTGGAAAATCGCGGGAACGATACCGGCGCTGCAGCGACGCCGCCACCAGAATTCGAGAAGCCGCGCCGAAATTTTAAAAAAGCGAAGTTCCTGGCGTCCGTCATTCTTCTGTTGGTGGCTGGGTCTTTCGCGGTTTGGCTTCAACGTCCGACGATCAGTGAATTCGTCCTTAACGTTCTTCAGACGCGGTTCCCCGAATGGCGGGACAATGGCAATCAGCCTGTTGCCGGGGTCATCGCACTGGGGGGAACGTTCAGCGGACAACAGTCGCCGGGTGCACGCGTGCTGGCCGCCATTCAATTGGCGAAACGTTTTCCGAGCGCAAGAATCGTGTTCTCAGGAAAGGAGGAGACTGCGGGTGCGGCAGGGGCCGATGCCGCGCAGATGTTCATGGCGGCGGGGATCAGCCCAGAGCGGATCATGATTGAAGGGCGATCCAGGAGCACCGCCGAAAACGCGGAGTTCTCTCGAGCATTGGTCCGGCCCGAAAAGGGAAGTCGCTGGATTCTCGTCACCTCCGCGTTCCACATGCCCAGAGCAGTCGGCGCGTTCAGGGCGGCGGGATTTTCGGTTGAGGCCTATCCCGTTGAATATATTCTGACGCCGTCGGCCGGAGACGCGGGCATAGCCTTGAAAGAAATCATCGCATTGCCTTTTTATCGTCTAACCGGACGCAGCGACACATTGCTGCCTAGCCCATAAATACTTGCGGTTCCATCCGGCTCCCCGACAATAGGACCACTGACGTTCACGACCCATCGACGCTGCGGTGGGTCAGCGCCCCCCGGCCTGTTGCGCAATGGACACGAGATAGCGGCCGTAGCCGCCCTTTTCCAACTTCGCCCCCAACGTCTCGAGCTGCGAGGCCGATATCCATCCGTTGACAAAGGCGATTTCCTCGGGGCAGGCGATCCGCACCCCCTGGCGCGATTCCAGCGTGC
>Ga0326728_10017734_pt1 | contig 14182 bp, 13 predicted proteins | sample MB3enrmetagenome_FD_207602 | JGI IMG/M metagenome (GOLD analysis project Ga0326728, IMG submission 207602) | Lab enriched peat soil microbial communities from McLean, Ithaca, NY, United States - MB31MN | ecosystem: Environmental > Terrestrial > Soil > Wetlands > Peat | place: USA: New York...
GCTGGCCAAGGTGGGCGTGGCGCATGTGGACTCGAACCTGGCCACCGCGCTGCGCACCAGCGTGGTGGTGGTCTTTGCCTGGGGCATGGCGCTCCTTCTGGCCAAGCCCGAGTCTGGGCTATTCAGCGAGATTCACTCCCTCGACCGCCGCACCGTGCTCTTTCTCACCCTCAGCGGCCTGGCCACCGGCCTGTCGTGGCTGTGCTACTTCCGCGCTTTGCAACTGGGGCCGGCCTCGCGCGTGGCCCCGCTGGATAAGCTCAGCGTGCCCCTGGTGATGCTCTTCGCCTGGCTGCTGCTGGGCGAGAAGCTCAACGCAGCGGCCATCGCCGGCGGCCTGCTCATCACCGCCGGAGCCATGGTGATCGCGCTCGCCTGATTTGCCGGCAGCACCCAGGTTTGGCCGCTTGCTTCGACCGGCGGGGTGGGTCGAACCGGTCTCTTTCCGCCCCCGCAGTCTGCACATTGGTATACTGGCAGTGTGACCACAACTCTCCTCGAACCCATCTCGAAGGTAGAACGCGACGAGACTTCCCCCATTCGGAAGCGGGTGTTGTTGCTCAAACCGCGCGGCTTTTGCGCCGGCGTGGTGCGCGCCATCGATATTGTGAAGATCGCTCTGGAAACCTTTGGCGCGCCCATCTACGTGCGCCGCGAGATCGTCCATAACCGTTATGTTGTGAATGAGCTGGCGGAAAAAGGCGCAATCTTTGTCCATGAGATCGACGACGTGCCCGACGGGCAGCGCGTAATCTACTCGGCGCACGGGGTTTCGCCGGCAGTCCGCGAGCGGAGCAAGGGCCGCAACCTGCGGGTGATCGACGCTACCTGCCCGCTGGTGACCAAGGTGCATATCGAGGCGGTGAAGTTCGCCCGTCAGGGCTACTCGCTGGTGCTGATCGGCCACCGCGACCACGACGAGATCGAGGGTACTTTGGGCGAGGCGCCGGAGGCGACCCAGGTGGTTTCAAACGTGGCCGAAGTGGCGGCGCTCCAGGTGCCGGACCCCAACCGGGTGGCCTATCTGACCCAAACTACTCTGAGCCTGGACGAGGCACGGGATATCATCCACGCGCTCAAGCTCAAGTTCCCGAATATCGCCGGCCCTCACTCGCAGGACATCTGCTATGCGACGGAGAACCGCCAGGTTGCGGTGCGCAACGTGGCTCACGACGCGGGGCTGGTGCTGGTGGTAGGATCGACGAACAGCTCGAATTCCAATCGATTGGTCGAGGTATCGCGGAACCTGGGGACGATCGGTTATCTTATCGACAACTCCCGGGCGATCGACCCCAAGTGGCTTGACGGCGTGACAACGGTGGCAGTGACCGCCGGCGCATCGGCGCCCGAGGTGCTGGTGGAGGACGTGGTCAGTTATCTGCGACAAAACGGATTCGATCGCGTCGAAGAAGTGGAAGTGATGCCGGAGAACGTTCGCTTCGGGCTGCCGCCGGAGATCGTGCAGGCCATCGGCAGCGCGGGCGGGGCACAGGCGCTGCCGGCGCGGTGACCTAACAGGGACTAGGGACTAGGGACTAGGGACTAGGGACTGGCAAACTGCAAACAGGTAGTGCATCCTGAGGCGTTTTGAACCGCATGAGCATTCAGCAGGGAAAGACGCAATCCGCGACGCGCAACATTGCGGCGCCCAGGTTTGGGCGGCTGGACGCGGACTTGGGCGAGGTGGGGTCGGCCATCGCGCGCTCGCGGGAGTATCTCTTGTCTCGGCAGCATCCTGAGGGCTATTGGTGCGGGGAGCTGGAAGCCGACTCGATGCTGGAGGCCGACTACATCTTCTTGCACACGCTCTTGGAGAGCGGCGATCCTGGCCGGCTCAAGCGCGCCTGCGCCGAGATGATGCGCTATCAGAACGACGACGGCAGTTGGAGCATTTATCCGGGCGGGCCGGGCAATATCTCGCTTTCGGTGAAGTGCTATTCCTCCGCCAAGCTGATGGGTATCGGCGCGGACGACCCGCGGCTGGCCAGGTGCCGGGAGTGGGTTCTGAGCCACGGCGGCGCAATTGAATGCAATACCTTTACCAAGATGTATCTCTGCGCGCTGGGTGAGTACGACTACGATGCGGTGCCGGCCATTCCGCCGGAGATCGTTCTGGCTCCCCGGTGGTTTTACTTCAATATCTATGAGATTTCGTCCTGGTCGCGGTCGATCCTGGTTCCCCTGGCCATCATGTACGCCAAGAAGCCGTTCAAGAAGATTCCGCCTGAGCAGGGCATCGACGAGCTATTTGTGGGCGGCCGCGCCAATGCCATTCTCCGCCTGCGCATGAACCGCAAGGCAATCGTCTCCTGGCGCAATTTCTTTCTGGTTCTGGACAGGATTCTGCATTTTGCCGAGGCGGTTCACATCCGCCCGCTGCGCAAGCTGGCGTTGGCCCGGGCGGAGAGGTGGATGCTGGCGAGGCTCGAGATGACCGACGGGCTGGGCGCAATCTATCCGGCCATGGCCAACGCCATCGTTGCGCTGCGCTGCCTGGGCTACTCCGAGGACGATCCGCAGGTGATTCGCGCCCGCGATGAATTTGAGAAACTGGGCATCGAGGAGCCTGCCAGCGAGGTCATGCCGGAGCCCACCTTCCGCATGACGCCCTGCGTCTCTCCGGTATGGGATACGGCGCAGGCGGTCTTTGCGCTCGGCGAAGCCGGCGTGCCGCGCGACGATCCGCGCATGATCAAGGCCGCCGACTGGATGCTTTCAAAGGAGGTCCGGCACAAGGGCGACTGGGCCGTGAAGGCGCCGCGCACCGAGCCGGGCGGTTGGTACTTCGAGTTCAACAATGAGTTCTATCCCGATACCGACGACACCGCCCAGGTGCTGCTGGCGCTGAACAAGGTGGACAATCCCCGCGAAAGCTACCAGCACAAGGTTGCGCAGCGCGCCATCGAGTGGGAGTTCGCCATGCAGTGCCGGAACGGCGGCTGGGGCAGCTTCGACAAAGACAACACCAAGATGATCTTCCAGTACATTCCCTTCGCGGATCACAACGCCATGCTGGATCCGCCCACGGTGGACATTACCGGCCGCATGCTGGAGATGCTGGCGACTTATGGCTATACCCGTGCGGACAAGCGCGTCGATAAAGCTATCCGGTTCATCTTTGACCAGCAGGAGCCGGACGGAAGCTGGTTCGGCCGCTGGGGCGTGAATTATATCTACGGGACATTCCTGGTGCTGCGCGGGCTGGAAGCCATCGGCATCGACCATCACGAGCCGCAGATACAGCAGGCCGCGGAGTGGATTCGCATGGTGCAGAACCCCGACGGCGGCTGGGGCGAAACCTGCGGCAGTTACGACGATCCGAACACGCGCGGCGTGGGCGTGAGTACGCCCTCGCAGACGGCCTGGGCGCTGCTGGGGCTGCTGGCCGCCGGCGACGATCGCTCCGACTCGATCGCCAAGGGCGTTCGCTGGCTGCTCACCCGCCAGTTGCCGGACGGCGGTTGGGACGAGTCCATGGGTGAGGGAAAGTCCCGCCAGAGTATCATTACAGGCACAGGCTTCCCCAGAGTCTTTTACCTGGCCTATACGATGTACCGCCAATACTTTCCGCTGATGGCTCTCACCACTTATCGGCGGGCCATGGAGCGCAATTGCAGTTCTTAGCCTCTAGCTTCTAGCCGTTAGCTCTTGACTGGTTGCTGGAGCGCCTTGGATGGGATTCTAGTCTTTAGCTGGAAGCTAGGAGCTAGAAGCTAGCGGCTACAAGCAGAGTTCATGGAACGCGCCAACTACGACGGCGCCGGAGGTTAACTCAAAGATGGCTGTTCCTGTCTCCCAGATGTGGACGGTTTCAACCTATGTGCTGAAGAAGAAGCTGGCCGGAGTGAAGCGCTATCCCCTGGTGCTGATGCTGGAGCCGCTCTTCCGCTGCAACCTGGCCTGCGCCGGTTGCGGCAAGGTGCAGTATCCGCCCCACATCCTGAAAAAGCAATTGACGCCGGAGGAGTGCTTTGCCGCGGTGGAAGAGTGCGGCGCACCGATGGTCTCCATCCCCGGCGGCGAACCACTGCTGCATCCGCAAATTGTGGAAATCGTCAACGGACTGGTGGCGCGCCGGAAGTACGTCTACCTGTGCACCAATGCGCTGGAACTCAAGCGCCGCCTGCCGGAGTTCACGCCGTCAAAGTACCTGACTTTCTCCGTGCATCTCGACGGCCAGCGCGAGCACCACGATTTTTCGGTCTGCCGCGAAGGCGGCTACGACATTGCTGTCGAGGGCATCCAGGAGGCCGTCAGGCGCGGCTTCCGCGTGACCACCAACGCCACCTTCTTCGACGGCGCCGACCCCAACAGCGTGCGCGCATTTTTCGATGAAGTGATGGGCATGGGCGTCGAGGGAATCGTGCTTTCGCCCGGCTACAGCTACGACAAGGCGCCGGATCAGCATCGCTTCCTGGGCCGCGCCCGCGTGCGCCGGCTCTTCCGTGCGATCCTGTCCAATCGCAAGCCCTCGTGGAAGTTCAATATGTCGCCGCTGTTTCTCGAGTTCCTGATGGGCGACCGCAACTACGAATGCACGCCCTGGGGCATGCCGGCCTATAACATCTTCGGCTGGCAGAAGCCCTGCTACCTGCTCCAGGAAGGTTACGCCGAGAGTTACAAGGAGCTGCTCGAAACCACCGCATGGGATAACTATGGCGTGGCCAGCGGCAATCCCAAGTGCGCCAACTGCATGGTCAGTTGCGGCTATGAGACCACGGCGGTCATCGACGGCTTCGGCTCGCTGAAGGGTTTTCTGGCCATGGCGCGCGGAAACTTCCGCCTGTATCCCGATTTCCACGCGCTGAAGCTGCTCGATCAGGTTGCGCCGGGCGGGCCATCGAAGCTGGTGCAGATTGCGGATCCGGCTCACAGTCTTGAGGAGACCCGCGCATGACCGCTGGCCCTGCGGATTTGGGTGCCCCACCCTCGCCGCGTTTCTGTTCTTGCGGCTAGGGTGGGACGCAACGAATTCCTGCCGGACCTGTTTCTCAGGAGGCCCTTTTATGACCGCCGAAGTGGCGAAGTACACGCGGGAGCAGGTGGAGGCGCTGGAACTGGCTCCCGGCGCAGAGCACGAGAATCTGGAGGGCTGGGTTCCCGAGTTGGCCAATGACGATGAGTTGCGCGCCGCGCTTGAAAAGGCCTTCGACTATCGCGGCGATGTAACGCTTACGCTCAAGAGCGGCGAGCGCATCGATGCCTATATCTTCAACCGGCAGACCGGCACTACCCTGGCGGATTCATGGGTGCAGTACTTCACGCCGGGTGCGGCGGAGAAACGCAAGGTGAGTTATGCCGAGATCGCCTGCATCGAGTTCAGCGGCAAGGATCGCGCGGCGGGCAAGCACTGGGAGGACTGGGTGAAGGCCTACAACGCCAAGAAGGCTGCCGGCGAGAAGAATATCGGACTGGCGCCAGATAAGCTTGACTAACACCTCCGCGCTACGCGCAGAAAGATGGTGCTCGCATGCATGCACCTCAGCCCGTCTCTCGCATCCTTGGCTTCGCCTTTCTCCTCCAGTTCTTTACCTCGCTCGCTGGCGGCCTCATTCTCAAAATGGGTCTCGTGGTTCCCGGCGACGCTGCTGCCACCCTCCTCCGCATCGCCGCCCGTCCATGGCTTCTCCGCGTCAACATCCTCGACGAAATGATCACCGCCGCCGGTGTAATCTGGCTCGCTGCGCTCCTTTACGCTGCCCTCCGCGCCTATGGCCGTGTCTCCGCACTCACCGCTTTCGCCCTCTACCTCCTTGAGGCTGTCCTCCTCGCCGTCAGCCGCCTCGCCGGCTTCCCTCTTCTCGCCCTCGCCAGCCAATTCGCCGCCACCCCCTCCGCGTCTCTCCTCGCCGAGGCAGACCGCTCCCTCGCATCCATGAACTTCGGCTATACGCTCCTCATGCTTGCCTTTTGTCCCGGCGCCTTACTCTTCTACTGGCTCCTCTTCAAGTCGCGCCTCGTTCCTCGCGCTCTTTCACTGTGGGGATTCATCACTGTCATCCCCATCTTCTTCGCCATCTTTCTCTCCGTCCTCGGCACCAACATTCCGTTCTTCATTTTCGTTCCCTATGTTCCCTTTGAACTCGTCATTGGCTTCTGGATTCTCATCAATGGCGTAAGAACCACGCCAGCGTGAAGTTGACCTGTGCCAGATTGCCCTTATCGAATTCAGCGGTAGGGACCGCGCCGCCGGCAAGCAATGGGAAGACTGAGTGAAGAAGTACAATGAGCGCCAAGCCGCGGGCGAAACGAACATCGGGCTGGCGCCGGAGGCTTTGGAGTAGCTGCCATGGTCGGTACAGTGCAGAAATTGGGTACGGTACTGCGACCCGGAGTTTGTCGTGAGCCGCTCAGAGGTTCCCTAAGGAAACACTGAGGGAGGAGGAGCAATGACCGATGAAACGGCCGTAAGGAAGACGCTCAGTGAATACTATTGCGCCTTCAGCACTTTGAATGTTCGAGCCATTTTGCCTTACCTCAACCAGCCAGCATTACTTGTCGGACCGCTGGGAGTGATCCCGTTGCCGACGCCTTCGGCAGTCGAACCCATCTTCGGCCCCGTTATGGAGAGTCTTCGATCGCGCGGGTACGCTAGGAGTGAGCTGGGCTCGCAGGAAACTCGGATTCTGAGTGGACAGTCCGCGCTCGCAACCGGGATTGCCATCCGTTACAGATCGGACGGAGAGGAATTGGAACGTGCGGGTATCACCTATTTACTGCGCAAGACAGACGGTGCTTGGAGATTTGTTGTGATGGTGTTGCACGGTGCGCCTACGGCATGAGAGGTTTTATTGCGCCGCCGGAGGAATTCCAGGCAAAGACAGACCTTTATCCGGGTGCGACTTTTCAAATCGAGGTCGCGCCGGAGGGTGCCGGGCTTCTCTTGTCGCCATTGGAAACGCGGCTGCCCAGCGAACCGAAACCTGGAATTCAATGCGGCTGACTCGCGGTGATGCGGCTGTACTGCCTCCGCTGCACCCTCGTTTTAGCGGCGTCGAGGGGATGGCATGAACCTGCACCCTAAAACTGCGAAAATGCTCGCGTGCTAGTCCTATGCCATCTTTTGCAAATAGCCCTATACTGATCCCTGACCCCTGATCTCTGATGTCTGACCTTCTATGAAAGTCTTCCTCACAGGCGCGACGGGATTCATAGGCTGCCACGTGGCGCGGGCGCTGGCCATCGAGGGCGCCCAGTTGCGCATGCTGGTGCGCAAGACCAGCAATCTGGCCTACCTGGAAGGCATCGACGGCGAGACGCATGTGGGCGACCTGGGCGAGCCGGATTCGCTCCAGCCCGCGCTGGCCGGCTGCGATGCGGTGGTCCATGTGGCCGCCGATTACCGGCTGTGGATTCCCGATCCCGAGGCCATGTACCGCGCCAATGTGGATGGAACGCGCGAGCTGCTGCGGCTGGCGCGCGAAGCCGGCGTGCGGCGCTTCGTCTACACCTCCAGCGTGGCCACCATGCACTTCCGCACCGATGGCCTGGTCATCAACGAGGACACGCCGGTCGCGCTCAGCGACATGGTGGGCCACTACAAGCGATCGAAGTTCCTGGCCGAGCGGGAGGCCATCAAGGCGGCCGAGGCCGGCCAGCAGGTCGTCATTCTGAACCCCACCACCCCCATCGGCCCCAACGACTCCAAGCCCACGCCCACCGGCCGCATCTTTGTGGACTTCCTCAACGGCAGGTTTCCCGCCTACATGGATACCGGCTTGAATCTCGTCGACGTAGCCGAGGTGGCGCGCGCGCACGCGGCCGCGTTGGTGCTGGGCCAGCCCGGCAAGCGGTACATCCTGGGCGGCGAGAACCTGACCCTCAAGCAGATTCTCGACAAAATGTCGGCCATCACCGGCATTCCGTCGCCCACCATGAAGATTCCCTTCGCCGTCGCCGCCACCTATGCGTTCTTTGAGGAGTGGATCACGGGCCGCATTCGCGGGCGCGAGCCGAGGGCCACGCTCGAAGAGGTGCGCATGGGCCGCAAGAAGATGTATGCTTCGAGCGCCCGCGCGCAGCAGGAGCTAGGCTTCCGCATCGCCCCGGTCAACCCGGCGATGCGAGCGGCGATCGAATGGTTCCGGGCGCGTGGGTACGCGCCGTGACCCGCGTCGCCATCATCGCCGCCATGCCAGGAGAACTGAAGCCGCTTGTCCGCGGCTGGCCGCACAGGAGCCGGAACGACGTGCAATTCTGGGCCCAGCGCGACTCCGAAGAAGACTGGATCGCCGCGTGTGCTGGAGCCGGCCAGCAGGCTGCAGCGCGCGTTTTCGCAGCCATCGAGGAAGGAGGCCCCATCGACCTGGTCTTCTCCGTTGGCTGGGCGGGCGCGCTGACCCCCGAACTCGCCCCCGGCACTGCCCATAACGTCGCCGGAGTTATCGATATCCGCACCGGCGAGCGGTTCAGTTGCGACGCCGGCGCCGGAGAACTCTGGCTGGTCACCAGCCCCAGGGTCGCCGATGCGGCGGAGAAGCAGCGTCTTGCCGCGGCCTATGGAGCTGCACTCGTGGACATGGAAGCCGCCGGAGTTGCCCGTCTGGCCCAGATGCGCGGCATTCCGTTTTATTGCATCAAAGGAATCAGCGACGGATACACGGATGAACTGCCTGATTTCAATAGGCTTATTTCTGCAAACGGGAAATTAAGACTTATCCGGTTCATTCTTTTTGCCCTTGTCAGACCCTGGCGCTGGCTTGCACTGGCGCGGATGGGCGAGAATAGCAGGAAGGCCGCAGAGGCCATCAAGGAATCTGTTCTCGACTTTCTCAACGAAAGGGCATACATAAGACAGCGCAATGGCTACCCGGACCGCAAACGCTGAACGCCGGACCGAGGTCGAGATTCCCAGCTCCATGCGGGCTGTGGTCTATCGCGGCGTCGACGATCTGCGCCTGGAGACGGTGCCCGTGCCGGTGATCGGGCCAGGGGAACTGCTGGTGAAAGTGGCCACCTGCGGCGTCTGCGGCACGGATCTCAAAAAGATTCACACCGGTTCGCACTCGGCGCCGCGCATCTTCGGCCATGAGATGGCGGGAACCATCGTGCGGGTGGGCGAGGGCGCGGCGGATTTTGCGGTGGGCGCGCGGGTGGTAGTCCACCATCATGTTCCCTGCGGAGAGTGCTACTACTGCCGCAAGCGGACCTTTGCGCAGTGCCCGGTTTACAAGAAGGTGGGCGCGACGGCCGGCTTCGAGCCGTCGGGCGGCGGGTTTTCAGAGTATATTCGCGTGATGGACTGGATTGCGGCCAACCGCGGCGTGGTGCGGATTCCCGAAGGCGTGCCCTTCGAGCAGGCGGCGTTTATGGAGCCGGTGAATACGGTTCTGAAGGCCGTGAAGCTGATGAATCTAGCCGCGGACGAGACGGTGCTGGTCATCGGCCAGGGACCCATCGGCGTGATGCTGGCTGCATTGGCGTGCCGCACCGGAGCGCGCGTGCTTACCTCCGATCTTTATCGCGAACGCCACGCCATTGCGGCCAAGTTCGGCCTCGATCATCCCATCGATGCCGGCACGGAGAATGTGGTTGAAAGGGCATTTGCGGCCACCGATGGGCGCGGGGCTGACGCCGTGATGCTGGCCGTGGGCGGAACGGCGCTGATCAGGACGGCGATGGATGCCGTGCGGCCAGGCGGCAAGGTGATGCTGTTTGCGCAAACCCAGCACGAAGAGGCCAGCTTCGATCCCGGCGCGGTGTGCATGGATGAGAAGACCCTGCTCGGCTCCTACTCCGCCTCCGCAGATATTCTCGATGAAGTCGTCGGCCTGGTCTTCGGCGGCTACCGCGAGGGGTTCGATTTGACGCAGCTGATCTCGCACCGTTTTCCGCTGGAGCGGGCGGTGGAAGCGATTGAGATCGCTTCTCACCCCACGGCCGCCTCCATGAAGATTATGATTGAGCCTGTTCCGGGGGCCGGTCGAGAGTAGGAGGAAGCCTGCATCCATGGCGAACACGGTGAAGGACGCGATCCTCCGCGGCCGCAAGACGGTCGAGACGGTCGTCGAGGGAGGCCTGGACACCGTCGAGACGGTGGTTGAAGCAGGCCTGAACACAGTCGACGCCGTGGTCGTCAAGGGCCGCAGGACGGTCGAATCCGCCGTCAGCCTGGGCCGCAGAACCGTTGAGAGCGCGCTTCTCGGGCGCAGCACCATGCAGGCCGCCGTCCTGCACGGCCGCGAAGATATCCGCATCGAGGAGGTTCCCATCCCCAAGGCCGCCGTGGGCGAGCTGATCGTTCGCGTGGGCGCGGCGCTTACCTGCGGAACGGACCTCAAGGTTTTTCGGCGTGGATACCATGCCCGGATGATCGTTCCCCCGGCGCTCTTCGGGCACGAACTGGCGGGGATCGTGGTCGAAGCGGGCGATGGCGTCACGGCCTTTGCCGCCGGCGACCGCGTGGTGGCGCTGAACTCGGCCCCCTGCGGGCAGTGTTTCTTCTGCGATCGGGGCCAGGAAAACCTCTGTGACGACCTGCTCTTCAACAATGGCGCCTATGCCGAGTTCATCCGCATTCCCGCGCGGATCGTGGCCAGGAATACGCTCAAGGTGCCGGACCATGTGCCGCTGGAGCACGCGGCGCTGACCGAACCGCTGGCCTGCGCAATGCATGGATTTGAGGATTCCGGTGCGCGCCCGGGAGATGCAGTTGCGGTGATCGGCGGCGGCCCGCTGGGGCTGATGATTTTGCACGTGGCCGCACTGGCCGGTTGCCAGACGATCGCGATTGTGAGGCACGACGGCCAGGCCGAGGCGGCGCGGCAGTTGGGCGCCGCGCACGTGGTGCAAACATCCAGCATTCGCAAGGCGATCCGCGAGACGCGCGCGTTAACCGAAAAGAATCGGGGCGCAGACATTGCCATCGAGGCGGTTGGACTGCCGGAGGCATGGCACGAGGCGGTGGAACTGGTGCGCAAGGGCGGCACGGTGAACTTTTTTGGCGGATGCGCCCTGGGGACGCATGTGAATCTGGATACGAATCGCATCCACTACAGCGACATCACGCTGCGATCCACCTTCCATCACGCGCCGGCCATCTGCCGCAACGCGCTCGATCTGATTGCGGGCGGGCGCTTCCAGGCGCAGGCCTTCATCACCGGCCGCGCCCATCTCTACGAACTCAACCGCGTCTTTGAGAAACTGATGAAGCGGAGCAGCGAGATCAAGACCGCCATTTTGCCCTGAGGCGATGCGATGACCAGGAAGGCGACCAAGCAACCGGACAGGGAAACGGAAGCAGCGGAGAAAGCGCCGGCGCTGGAGAAGGAAGCGCCACCGGAGGAGGAGTTGATAGCCCGCGGCTGGGCGGCGCTGCCGGAGAGCTATCGCATTCCCGAGGTTGCGCCCACGCTCGACGAAGCGCGCGCCTACTGCCAGCAGCTGGCCGAGTCGCACTACGAGAACTTTCATGTCGTCTCGTGGTTTCTGCCCAAGCCGCTGCGCCCGCATTTTCACGCCATATACGCCTATTGCCGCATCGCGGACGATCTGGGCGACGAGGTAGGCGACCCGGCCGCGGCGCTGGCTCTGCTGGACCTTTGGGGCAGGGAACTGGACGCCTGTTTCGAGGGCAGGGCGCGCCATCCGGTCTTTGTGGCGCTGGCCGAGACCGTCCACGAATTGTTCATTCCCAAGGATCCCTTTGCGGACCTGCTGAAGGCCTTTCGCCAGGACCAGACGGTTACGCGCTATCAGACCATGGAGGATGTGCTGGCCTACTGCCGCTACTCCGCCAACCCGGTCGGCAGGCTGGTTCTTCATGCTTGCGGCGAGACCGGCGAGGAGCAGTTCCGGCTTTCGGATGCGACCTGTTCGGCGCTGCAACTGGCGAATTTCTGGCAGGACGTGCGCCGGGACTACGCCCGCGGACGCATCTATCTGCCGCAGAAAGACATGGAGGTCTTCCGCGTCGACGATCTGACCATCGCGGAGGGAATTGTCACGGATGGGTTTCGCGGGCTGATGCGCTGCGAGGTCGATTACACGCGCGGGCTCTTTGAAGAGGGATTGCCGCTGATCGGGATGGTAGGCCGGGATCTGGCCGTGGATCTGGACCTGTTCAGCCGCGGCGGCCTGGAGATTCTGCGCGCCATCGAACGGCAATCGTACGATGTGCTGACCGCCAGGCCGGCCTTATCGAAGCGAACCAAAGCCAGGCTCGCGCTGCAGGCCGTGGCGGCCAGGATGCTGCCCTTTCTGAGTCTGGGCAGGCGCGCGCCGCGCACAGAGAAGACGGATTGACTCACCAGGATCCATCGGACGGATGCGCGGCGAGTGGGCCCGCGCTGGCCGCGGCCTACGCGGAGTGCCGGGCGATCGCCCGGCGCGAGGCCAAGAACTTCTACTACGCCTTTGTCGCGCTGCCCGCGGCGCGGCGCAACGCCATCTGCGCCATCTATGCCTTCATGCGCCAGGCCGACGATCTGGCCGACGACGAGAGCCTTTCCGTCCAGGAGCGCCGCACCCGGCTGGATGCTTGGCTGGCGGACTGGCGCGCCGTGTGCGCTGGCGGCGATTCTCCCAACCGGGTCTTCCTGGCGGTGTGCGATGCGACCGGGAGGTTTGCGATCCCGCTCAGCCTGCTGGATGAGCTGGTAGCCGGCGTCACCATGGACCTGAAGCCGGAGGCAGGCGATGCGCCGGATACCTACGCCACCTTTGCCGATCTTTATCGCTACTGCTACCTGGTGGCTTCGGTCGTGGGTCTGGTCTGCATCCGCATCTTCGGCTACAAGGATAGCCGGGCCGAGAAACTGGCCGAGGAGACGGGCATTGCCTTCCAGTTGACTAACATTCTGCGCGACGTGGCCGAAGATGCGGCGCGCAACCGCGTCTATCTGCCGCTGGACGATCTGGCGGCTCACGGCGTTTCCTTGAATTCATTGCTGCATCGGCCCTCCGGCGCCCCGCCAACGGCTAGCGTGCGCTCATTGCTGGCGGAGATCGCTGCGCGCGCGGAGAAGTTCTATGAATCCGTGCATGCGCTGATGCCGCTGATCGACCGCGAGAGCCGGCCGGCGCTGTGGGTGCTGGTGGCGATCTACCATGGGCTGCTCAAGCGGATCGAGCGCGCGGACTACGATGTGTTTTCGCGCCGGGTGAGCGTGCCGATGGTGGAGAAGCTCGGGATTCTGGCCGTGGGCCTCGCGCGGATGGCCTGGGCGCGGATGATAGGTTAAGTTTCTTGTCTTGAAAGGGCGCCAATTTCCGGTCTGCAGGAAACTCGCTTCAGTGAGAGGTGAGGGCTTTGCAGGCAAAAAGAGAGCACGCTTTGGTGAAGGGTACGGGCTTTAGCCCGTACATTAACAAAGCTCAAACGTGCGGGCTTTAGCCCCTGAGGGAAAAGAATGCGTCCCAGGCGAGAAACCGTTCAGAGCAACGAGTTTACCTATTTCGTCTCCACTCAGACAGAAGGCCGCAAGCCGTTCTTTCGCCACGAGCGCTGGGCGCGGCTCATGCTTTCCACGCTAAATCACTACGACGGAACTGGGTACAAGCTCCATGCCTATGTGGTGATGCCCGATCATCTGCATCTGCTCATCACCCCGCTCAACACCATTGAGAGATCGGTCCAACTGATCAAGGGTGGATTCTCGTTCCGAGCCAAACGTGAGTTGGAGTGGACCGGAGAGATTTGGCAGCCAGGCTTTACCGATCACCGTATCCGGGACCAAGAGGATTGGCTGAGGCACATGGAGTACATTCGCCTGAACCCCGTTGAGGCAAGATTGGTCGCAGATGCCGTTCTCTATGAATTCATGGGGTTTCCAGGGAAAGACCTCTCTCAGGGGCTAAAGCCCATTTCTTCTCCTGCCCCTCACCGTACGGGCTGAAGCCCGTACCCTTCGACCAGGTTGCACTGAATAAGCATTGTCGTGCTGGAAGGGTCAGGGTCAGCCCATTTATTCTCAGCCCATGCACCAGGACGCTTCCCCCACGCCCCCTGCCGCCAATCTCCTCGAAGATGCAGCCTCCTCCTACCTGCGCTCGGCCCGCCATCAGCCGGTCCATTGGAATCCCTGGGGCGAAGCGGCCTTTGCCCGCGCCCAGGCTGAAGACAAGCCCATCCTGCTGGATATTGGCGCGGTGTGGTGCCACTGGTGCCACGTCATGGACCGCGAGTCCTACGAGAATCCGGAGATTGCCGCGCTTATCAACGAGCATTTTGTGGCTGTGAAGG
>Ga0326728_10017735_pt1 | contig 14181 bp, 14 predicted proteins | sample MB3enrmetagenome_FD_207602 | JGI IMG/M metagenome (GOLD analysis project Ga0326728, IMG submission 207602) | Lab enriched peat soil microbial communities from McLean, Ithaca, NY, United States - MB31MN | ecosystem: Environmental > Terrestrial > Soil > Wetlands > Peat | place: USA: New York...
ACAATCCTCCCAGTGTCCCCGATCTCGAAGCTGGGGCGCCCCAAATCAAGGGCTCAAACGTATCCTCGGCTAGCCACGGAACGCCGACCGAAAACAGTTTGTCGTCGCACCCCATACAGAACGCCCAGGCCGTCACCGAGCCACAAGGTGGGCAGGCCGCCCTTGTAACGGAATCTGATGCGACGCCGGCCGCCGTTGCAACGCTTCAAGCGACAGCTTCGAGTGGCTTAACGGTCGACCCACTCTCGCCGGAATTCTCGCTGTCAATGCCATTTGAATTGAACGAAGCGGAGTCAGCCGGGCGGGTGGACGACGGGCAGAATTCGAATCGAACGAAGAACCCCCAGGAAGGCGGCCACACTGCGTCCCGGTCAGATAACGATGTAATGCCGGATGCCGCGCCAAGCTCGCTTGTCCAGGCTCCCGCCCAGACGAAGGGCATCGAGACGGTGTCCCCAGTCCACGACACCAAGCAGCCGAATGCTTCGACCGACAAGAAGGGTGCGGAAGCAGCCCCGGGCCTGGCGAAAGCAGTGGACGCGAAGGGCGATCTCACGAAGACGAACGCCGATCCACCACTGGCACCGCAACTCACTCCACAGGGGCGTGCGGAATCTGGCCGCGCCTCCCCCGAGCCGGCCGCAGCATCCCAGGGCCGGCGCGATGCAGAAAGTGCGAGCGCGTCCATGGGTTACCAGGCCGGCGTCCAAACGGCCGTAAGCGGCGCGCGCCTCACACAACAAGCGGGCAACGCCGAGATGCAAGTCAGGCTGCGCACCGATGCGCTTGGCTCCATTGATGTCCACACGATTGTCAAAGGCAGTGATATTGGCGCATCGATTCGTGTGGAAGCGCGCGAAACGCAAGTGATGCTGGCGAGCGAGCTCTCACAACTGGAGCGGGCCCTGAACGAGCAAAGCCTTCGCGTGGAGCACCTCGACGTACTCCAGGGCTCGGTATCCGGAGGCCAGTCGAACGGAACCGGGCCAGGCAATTCCGGCAGGGGGCCGTCAGACTCTCGGCCCAGCGAGGCAAGCCATTCCGCAGGAAAGACGTACGCATCTTTGCCCGAGGCTCCAATGATTTCCGAAGACGGTGCACTCGGGCTGTCAACGACGCGAATTAACCTGCGCGCGTGAGCGCACGCAATTACACGGAGGAGAGAGAATCGTATGCAAGTAACCAATGTTTTGCCTATGAAACCCCTGGATTCGACGACAGCAGGTTCAACGAGTTCTTCCCAAAGTTCAACATCCGACAGCGATCTGAGTGAAGCGTCATTCATGACTTTGTTGTCCGCGGAACTCCAGAACCAAGATCCCACACAACCCGTGGACCCGACAGAGTTCGTTACCCAGCTCGCGCAACTTAGCCAGTTACAGGCGGTAACGCAGATTCAGCAGTCGGTAAGCCAGATCGCCAGTTCGATGACAACCGGGACGAGCGGCCAGTCCGGATCGACGGCCGGCGCGTCTTAAGAGATTTTCGACCAACTTAACTCAGGAGGAATGGTATGGGATCTTTTTCTACTTCATTGTCAGGTGTCGAAGCGGCATCGCAGAACCTCGCGGTGATTGCCAATGACCTCGCCAATCTTAATACCACCGCCTTCAAAAATCAGGAGGCGAACTTCCAGGATTTCTTCTATCAAATGCTGGGTTCGGACGGAGCGGGCAACCCCACTCAGATCGGTGCAGGCAGCGTCATCGCGTCTGTAATTTCCGCCTTCTCACAAGGAACTATTGATAGCACCGGCGTTCCGACCAACATGGCCATCCAAGGGGATGGTTTCTTCATCGAGCAGAATGGGACGTCGACGCTCTACACTCGCGCCGGCAACTTCACCCAGAATGCCTCCGGATATCTGATGACCAGCGACGGCGGCTACGTGCTCGGATACCCTGCAATTAATGGGGTTGTGGGCCCATCCCAGACACTCGCCCCACTTCAAATCATCAACGGCCAAATCTGCCCTCCTGGCGCCACAGGCAACGTGGAATTGACCATGAACCTGGATGCGTCGGCCCCGGTCTCCTCAACCACGGGCGGCACTGCGGCCACAGGTTCGCTCGCTGTGACGGCCGTTCCAACCACCAGTGACTCGGTCACCATCGGCAACGTGACCTACACTTTCGTGGACTCGCTATCAGGCACGACCTCGCCCGATGAGGTTGTTATCGACACAACCTCAGCGGCCAACACCCTTGCCAACCTGGCCGATGCGATCAATGGCACGGGCACCGGCACAAATTGCAGCACCGGAACGGTCGCCAATCCATCCGCCACGGCAAGTGCGAGTGGAACCACGCTGACATTAACAGCTTCCCAGACGGGGACCCCGGGCAACAGCATCGCTACAACCTCAACCTGGGGTACATTTGGCGCCGCCACCTTGACGGGTGGTACAGCGGGAACATCGACGGCCAGTTCCGCCGATAGCACCTTCAGTGAGCCCCTCGTAGTCTACGATTCACTGGGCAACAGCCACACCGTCACCTTTACTTTCACCAAGACTGCCGCCAATACCTGGTCCTACCAAATCACTATTCCGGCTGCGGATATTGGAGGCACTGGCAAACCGCAGGTGCTCACTAACGGCAGCGGCACATTACAGTTTGACGGCAAGGGGAATTTGATTTCCCCTTCCGCCAATGTGACCGACATAAGTATTCCAACCTTGGCAGACGGCGCGAAGCCACTCACACTCACCTGGAATCTCTTCGATCCCGCAACAGGTGCGCCCGAGGTCACGCAGGTCGCCGGTCAGTCAAATGTCGCCAGCACCCAGCAGGACGGCTACGGCAGCGGGGCGCTCCAATCCTTCACTATCAACAGCGACGGCATCATTCAAGGCGCCTTCTCAAATGGCCAGACGCTCAATCTGGGGCGAGTTGCTTTGGCCACTTTTCAAAACACGCAAGGGTTGCAGCTCAACGGGGCCAACACTTATGTAGCCACGCCGTCCGCCGGAGTGCCCAGCATCGGAGGACCGAGTACGGGGGGACGCGGCACCATTGTCGGCCAGTCGCTTGAGGCCTCGAACGTGGATATGACCACGGAACTTTCAGACCTTATCATGGCGGAACGTGATTACCAATCCAACGCGCGCGCCATTTCGACCGCCGATCAGATGATCAACTACGTACTAACGATGCAGCCGTAGTAAAGGTTTTGTAATTCCCTTCCCCGGAGTCCGCCTTAGGCGATTCATCCGCAAAGGGCGGACCCCGGCTGAGTTCTAAGAATCATTCCATTAGCCTTTCCTAATGGCCGAGCGGGCGCTTCGCCAGAGCCGCGATGTTCTCGAGAAGTTCTTCCAGCCCATGTGGAAGAATCCCTGAATAGGCAACCACTTCCCGGCATCGCTCGCACGCTCCGCATCGAGAGCCCTGGTCCGAGTCTGTTTGGCTCTCCACTTGCTCCTGAGCATTTCGGCTATGGATAAGGCGCGCAATGAGGGGAAAGGTGCACGCAAATGGGCCCCAGTCAAGTGGCGCTCGGGAGTAGTGGCCGCAGTCGTGATTCTCCCGGTGGCAGGCTGTGCGGCGTGGTTCCTGTTTCACCATTCGGGTCCCAAAGCTAAGCGCAAGGCGAAAGAAGAGTTCAAAATCAAAGCCGTCATGCACCTCGACCCTTTTGTGGTGAACCTGTCGGACCCGGATAGCGACCGGTTCCTTCGCGTCGGAATTGATCTCGGACTCGATCGGGAAGTCGAGGAAAGCAGCCGCCCAGCTCAAGCAGCCATGTCGCTCGCTCGCACCCGCGACACCATTTTGACCGTCTTGACGGCCTGCGACGTCCAGTCCTTGATGGCTCCCGCAGGCAAGGTGAACCTCAAAAATCAACTCACTCAAGCCCTTCGCGAGCGTCTCCCGGAACTGGGAGTCCGCGAAGTTTACTTTACGGAGTTCCTCGTTCAACGGTAGCAAAGATGGATCCCAGCCAGACCGAATTATCTGCGGATCGGTCCTCGGGCGGCGACGCGGCCTGGACCCATGTCAAAGGACTCCTGTGCCGCCTCAGCGTCGAGGTTCCTATCCCCCACTTTACGGTGAGGAAATTACTCGCTCTGGCTCCGGGCGTCATCCTGGATACCTACCACGAGGAGGGTACGCACGTCCCGGTTATGGTGAACGGTCAAATGATCGCTTGGGGAGAATTCGACGTCACGGGGGATATCTTGGCCATCCGCTTGACGGAGCTGGTCCCCTGACGCCCATCGGGACCTGGGGAATCCCCCGCTCTTGCCCACGCCTCCCTTCGCTGCGCCCAGGACAATCGCGGGCCGCGTGCGGCGAGACCGAGACGGTTCCACGACAGCGGGCCAGACGCCCGCGCCACATCGCGCAGGCGACGACCTTCGCGCGGGGGAGAGGGTTTCATGAATCGAGCCAGTCATGGAAGTTTATGGGCCGCGGCAGGCAGGATGTTCACTGCCCTCGCTACCTGCGTTCACAGAGGCATCGAGCGGCGCCGGTCCGCGCGTCGTCTGCGATTGTCGGAGACCCTTTCACTCGGGGAGAAAAGGTTTCTGGCCGTCGTGCAGTTCCAGCAGCAGGAGTTTCTGGTTGGCGGAACGGGAAACTCCATCGCTCTTTTGGCCAGGCTGGACTCTTCAAGGGCGACACCGGACAGCCAAGACGGAATTCACGAGGCCGGCTTTCAGGGTCCAGATTTCGTGGCAGCCGCTCACGCCGCCGGCGGCGCACAGAAACCATGAAGCAGCCCGACCCCTTCGCTGTCATCCTGAGCACAGCGAAGGATGACAGCGAAAGGGTCAGAATGACAGGACATTTTCAAAGCGGAAGTTGAGTGTCACCTCCATGTTACGGAAAGGCCTGATTGCACTCCTAGTGACCGGAAGGCTCGCGACTGAGGCGTTGGGCGCGCCGCCACCCCAATCGCAAAAAGGCTGGAGCATACCCGCCCTCGAGAGCGCGGGACACTCGGCTCCCTGGACGATTATCATCCTGCTTACCATTCTGACCCTCCTGCCCGCCATTTTGCTGGCGATGACCCCGTTCGTGAGGTTGCTCGTGGTCTTTCACTTTCTTCGCCAAGCGCTGGGGACCCAGACTACTCCCACCAACCAGACGCTCATCGGTCTGGCTCTCTTCCTGACTTACTTCATTATCCAGCCGGTGGTTTTGGAGGTTTATAAGGTCGCCGTGGTTCCCCTTCAGAAAGGAACGGTGAATGCCCTCCAGGCAGTTGAGCTCGGCGCCAGTCCAGTTCGGCGATTCATGCTCAAGTTCGCGCGCGAGAAGGATCTGGCGTTGTTTGTCGAACTGGGAAAGGAACCGCGCCCCCGCCAACCGGATGACCTTCCCATGCGCGTGGTGGTTCCTGCTTACATTCTTTCGGAACTGAAGGCGGGGTTTCAGATCGGGATGGTCTTGTTCCTGCCTTTCCTGGTTATCGACCTGATTGTGGCGTCCGTGACCACTTCGGTGGGAATGCTCCAGTTGCCTCCGGTGATGATCTCGACCCCACTCAAAATCCTTCTCTTTGTAATAGTGGACGGTTGGAACCTGGTGGTGGGATCTCTGATGAAGAGTTTTTACTGAGGATTAATTATGTCGGCAGAGATGGCGGTGGAACTCGCTCGCAAGACCCTGGAGACAGCGTTCCTGTTGAGCGCTCCGATTCTTCTGGTGGCGACGGTGGTGGGGCTGCTCATCAGTGTGTTGCAAGTTATGACTTCCGTCCAGGACATGACCCTCTCGACGGTCCCCAGGCTGTTCGCGGTGGGGCTCACAACGTTTCTCCTTCTCCCTTGGTCGCTGCGAGAGATTATGAAGTTCGCTCTGCAAATCTGGGGGGATTTACACCGTTATTTGGGATGACAACAAGGAAGGGACAGGATTGGAACGGTTAATAGCCCAAGCTGTATTTGTCGGTGTACGGATTGGCATGCTGATGGTTTTCGCTCCTTTCTTCGGCAGCTTGAGTGTCCCGGCGCGCGTCAAAGCAGGCCTGACGGTAGCTCTGACGGCCTTGCTGTACCCTGTCTATGCTCCTCGCACGCTCGATCTCGAGCACCTCGACTGGTGCCGCGTCGTAGCCGGCGAGGTCGTCGTGGGCCTCATCCTCGGCTTGACTTTGACTTTCGTCTTCGAGGGAGCGGAATTGGCCGGGCAGATCCTGGGCTTTCAACTCGGCTATTCCCTGGTGAACGTGATCGACCCCCAGACCCAGGTGGACACTCCCGTTCTTTCCATATTCCACCAGAGTGTCGTGTTACTTCTGTTTTTGCAACTCGACGTCCACCACTGGTTGTTGCGAGGCCTGGCCAAGAGCTTCGAATACTTGCCCCCAGGTGCGGCGAGCGCCACTTGGGCGGCGACCGGGGAAATGCTACGCGCGGCCGGCGCCATGCTGGTCATCGCAGTCCAGATTGCCGCCCCGGCGCTCAGCGCGACACTGCTGGCCGACCTCGTTCTGGGGTTGATCGCCAAGGCCTCGCCTCAACTCCCTGTTCTTTTCATGGGGCTCTCCATCAAAGCCCTGGTGGGCTTTTTGGTGCTGGCGGGTTCGCTCCGTTTCTGGCCGGTCTTGATGGAGAGGTATTTCCTCCGCGCCCTCCAGACCACGGAGCATATTTTGCATCTTGTCCGGTAGGCGCAGGTTGAACGATGAAGGGTTTTTGCCGTGGCCGATGAGAGCAGGACGGAACAAGCAACGCCGAGGCGGCGCGAGAAAGCTCGCGAACGAGGCCAGGTGGCGCGCAGCCGGGAACTGCCTGCTGCCTTGGCGTTGCTGACTCTGACCATGATGTTGTGGTGGCAGGCTGAAGTCTGGCGACTCCAGTGGCGGGAGTTCCTGGCGCGGACTCTGCCCCTGCCTTCGAGTGACATGAAAGCATATTTGACGCTCCTCCAACGCACAGCCATGCTGGTCTTCCGTTGGGGAGCCCCGCCTCTGCTGCTGACCTGGTTGATCGCCGCGGGAGGAGTGGTGGGCCAGGGAGGCTTTGTCCTGGCTCCCACGGCGCTCGCGCTCAAGCCCGAAAAGTTGAGCCCTGCCTCAAACCTCAGCCGACTTTTTTCGCTGACTTCGTTGCGAGGGCTTTTGAAGTCTCTCTTGCCCGCCGCCTATCTGGTGTATCTGGGCATCACCCTGATTACGGCTCAATGGGGCGAGATCCTGCACGCTAGTTTTTTGGCGCCGCGCGCCGTTTCGGCATGGTTATTTGAGCTGGCTTACGGGCTGGCCTGGAAAGCGGGATTGGTGTTTGCGTTTTGGTTCCTGTTCGACTACTTGCTCGAGCGGATGAGCTTCGAACGCCAACTCCGCATGAGCCGGCAAGAGATCCGGGAGGAGGCCAAGGAGACGGAAGGGCAGCCGATGGTTCGCTCCCGCATCCGCCGCCTACAACGGCAGATGCGTAAGCGGCGCATGTTGAGAGACGTGCCGCGCGCCACCGTGGTAGTCACGAACCCCACAGAATTTGCCGTGGCCCTGGAATATCGTCCGGAGGAAATGCCGGCCCCCGTAGTGGTGGCCAAAGGGCAACGTCTGCTGGCCCGGCTCATCAAGCGGGAAGCCAACTGGCATGGAATTCCCATCGTTGAGAATCCCCCGCTAGCCCAAGCCCTTTACCGCAGCGTGGAGGTTGGCCAGGCCATTCCCGCCAAGCTTTATGCGGCCGTAGCGGAGATTCTGGCCTTTATTTACCGGCTGCAGGGACGGACCCACATCCCGCGTCCCACGGCGGAGAGGAGAAGCGCGTAGCAAGGGTAAAAGATAAAGGGTAAAGAGTGAAGGATAAAGGGTAAAGGATGAAGTCCAAGACGTGGGGTGGGCAGCAGGACTACGAAACAAGGGGACAAGGGCTAGGTCGCCTTTAACCTTTACCCCTTCATCAACGGTCAGCAACGAGACGATTATTATGGCATCAACAGCCAAAAATGCTCCGCATTCCGAGAAATCGCCAACCGACTGGATCGTGCCCGCCGCCGCGGTGGCCACGGTTTTCGTCATGCTCGTCCCCGTTCCATCTTTCGTCCTGGATATTCTGCTCTCCCTCAGCATCTCCGCCTCGGTGCTGGTTCTGTTAGTGTCAATGTACATTTTACAACCGGTTGACTTCTCAGCATTTCCATCTTTATTGCTCCTTCTAACGCTCTTCCGGTTGTCTCTCAATCTGGCCAGCAGCCGCCGTATTCTGCTGCATGGGAACGAAGGCTCGGCAGCCGCCGGGCGCGTGATCGAGGCTTTCGGCCAGTTCGTGGTGGGCGGCAATTACGTTGTCGGCTTCGTTTTGTTTCTTGCCTTGATCGCGATTCAGTACATGGTCATTAACCACGGTGCGGTGCGCATCGCGGAAGTCACGGCGCGGTTTACCCTTGATGCTCTTCCCGGAAAACAGATGGCCATTGACGCCGATCTGGGCGCAGGCTTGATCGATGAAGCTGAGGCACGGACGCGCCGCGAACGAGTCGCCCGTGAGGCGGAATTCTACGGGGCCATGGATGGAGCCGCGCGCTTCAGCCAGCGCGACGCCTTGGCTACGATTCTGGTAACCGCCATCAATATCATTGCCGGCTTCCTGATTGGGATTTTCCAACTCAACATCCCTCTCAGTGAAGCTGTCCGGACCTACACCATCCTGACGGTCGGCGACGGTTTGGTGACCATGATCCCCTCCTTGCTGGTTTCAGTGGCGGGCGGCATGGTGGCCACGCGCGCCTCCTCTGAATCGACCGTAGGCATTGATCTCGCCAGGCAGCTCTTTCCGCGGAGCCGCCCTCTGTGGATCGTCTCGGGAGTGATGCTGTCTTTGGCGCTGATCCCGAGGCTTCCCAAGGGCTCGTTTTTCCTCATGGCGGCCCTGCTCGTGGGGCTCGCGCGCCGAGCCTCCACCCAACGAGAACGCCGGGCGGCCGAAGTGATCCCACCCTCCAAGGCCACCACCCAGGAAAAGCTCGAAGCCCTGCTTCATCTGGATGACCTGGCGCTGGAAGTGGGGCCCGCTTTGGTCCCCTTGGTCGATGAGAAGCAGGGGGGACAATTGCTGAGCCGCATTCGCGCTTTGCGCCGGCATTTGGCGTTGCAGTTGGGTTTTATCGTTCCCTCCGTTCACATCACGGATAACTTGCAGTTGAATCCTCGCGAATATGTTATCCGGCTGCGCGGGGTTGAAATTGCTCGTTGGGAAATGTTCCAGGACTGCTTGCTCGCCATCAGCTCGGAAGCTTCCGCTCAACTTTTAGAAGGCAAGGAGACGCTGGAGCCCGCCTTTCAGGTGGCCGCAAAGTGGATTGTACCCGGCCGCCGCGAACGAGCTCTGGCGGCCGGCTATGCGGTGGTTGACCAAACCTCGGTCCTGGCCACGCATCTGGCGGAAGTGATCAAGCAACACGCCCACGAATTGCTGACGCGACACGAAACCAAACGTCTGCTCGACGCTCTGAGCGAGAGCCAGCCCAAACTTGTCGAGGAACTGGTGCCCAAGCTCGTGAGCCTCGGAGAAGTTCAGAAGGTTTTGCAGCAGTTGCTGCGCGAGCAGGTTTCCATTCGTGATCTGACCAGCATCTTGGAAACCTTGCAGGATACGGTACCCACCACGAAGAACCCGGTGTTGTGGGTGGAAGCGGTCCGCCAGACCCTGGGACGGGCGCTCGTGCCTTCCCTCTTGGGTGATGACAAGAAGCTGACGGTCGTGCAAGTGGACGTCACCGTCGAGGATCAAATCACTCAGGCCTTCGAGCCCCAGGGCCCAGCCGCTCGTTCCGGCGCGCTTGAGCCGGTGCTCCTGCGCAGGATCGTCGATAGTCTCCGCAGCTTCGTTGGTGAGCAGATGGCAGCCAGTTCACCCATCCTGTTGTGCAACAGCCCTGCAAGATTTCATCTGCGCCGGCTGCTGGAGCCCTTCCTGCCTCGGCTGGTAGTGCTGTCGCCAGCCGAAATTCCCGCCGCCGTCACCGTCCAGTCTGTGGGGGTACTCCGATGAACGGTTCGCTAGCCACGCATCCTCAGAAAGAGCCTCGGGGCCCGTCGCTCCGAAGGGCGAAATCGGCTTATGAAGTCTTCGGGGGCCTGAACTCGGGGGAGCGCGAGCGCCTGCTGGTGGAGCAACTTCCCCAGGTCAAGTACATCGCCAAGCGAATCCACGATCGGCTTCCGCCGCATATCCTTCTCGAAGACCTGATCCATGCGGGCATCTTGGGACTGATCGAGGCCATTCAACGGTTTGACCCCGCGCGCCATGTCGAACTCAAGTCCTATGCCAAACACCGCATCCACGGTGCGATATTGGATAGCCTGCGTGACTTGGACTGGAGTCCCCGGCCCTTGCGCAGGAAGGCCCGCCGTATCGAGGAGGCCCAGCAAAAATTAAGAGCGCGCTTGGGATATTCCCCCTCGGAGTCGCAACTGGCTGAAGAACTGGGCATCAGCCTCGACAAATTCCAGCACTTGCTGGGAGAACTGCGGGGCCTTGACTTGAGAAGCCTGCAGTCGGAGAGCGCGGAAGAGGGCCCGGAGCGCGAACCCCGTAACGCCGGCCAATCCGCCGTCCCCGATGATCCCTTTTCCCTTTGTTTGCGCTCCGAAATGACCGGACTGCTGGCCAAGGCCATCGACGAACTCCCGGACCGCGAGCGCCAATTGCTGGGGCTTTACTATTATGAGGAACTCACCATGAAAGAAGCGGGGGCAGTGTTGGGTATTGGGGAGGCGCGCGTCTCCCAGTTGCACTCCGCCGCCATTGTCCGGCTGCGAGCGCGCATGGCGGAGCTACTGAAATAATGGAAAAGATTCTTAACCAGGACGAAATCGACGCGCTCTTCCACGCGGCGAAAGACCAGACCGGTGAAAGGAAACCTCCGGCAGGCGAGAGCAAACCCGTCAGCGCGTGCAACTTCCGGCGCGCCGGTATGATTTCGCGGGATCAGTTGCGAGCGGTCAACCAGTTGCACGACTCCTTTGTCCGCAACCTCTCACGTTCTCTGTCGGCTTACCTGCGCGTGGGTTTTGAAGTGAACCTGGTCTCCACGGAGCAAATAGCCTACAGTGAGTTTTTGCAACGCGTGCCCGAGATCAATTATATGGCCTCCGCTCACCTCCGGTCCCTGGATGCTTTGGCCGCCATCCTAGTGGATTTGCAGTTAGTCTTTCCCATGATCGACCTCTTGCTGGGAGGCCCCGGGAAGCCGATGAGCGAGGTCCGCGAGGTCACTGAGGTCGAGGAAGAAATTCTCAAAGCCGTGTTACAGATTATCTGCCGGGAGCTTCAGGCTACCTGGCAACCTGTGATCGGCTCGGAAATTCAATTCGACGAGCGACAGCGGCAGGCCCAGATCCTGCGCTTGATGCCGCCTAACGAGAGGGTTCTTTCGCTGGGTTTTGAGATCCGCGCTGGTGAAGGCAGCGGCATGTTGATGACGGTTTTCCCGGCGGTCGCCGCGACCGCATTGATCCGAAAGCTCGCACTGCAAGTCTCTTACAGAAAGCACCGGGCGGCCGCCGGAGCCGCCTCCAATTTGCGCGAAAAGCTGGAAAATTGTTCTTTCCCGGTCGAGTTGGTACTCCCCGGAGGAACGGTCAGCAGCCGGGAGTTGCTCGCGCTCGAGAGGGGCAGCATCCTCGCTCTGAATTTGAAATCCCACCAGCCTGCCGTTTTGTACGTTGGGAAGCAGCCGCTCTTCATTACCCAGCCGGTCCGAAGTGGCAACCACCGCGCCGGCCAGATCGTTAAGCCAATTGCCGCTCCAGACTCGCGCGGGAGTGAAAAAATTGATTACTGAGAATCTCGAATTTCGAATCTGGAATTTTGATTCTGGAATCTTGAATCTGGAATCTTGAATGATTTTTGCCGGAGTGAGAAAAATTGATCAGTGAGATTCCTCCCTCACCCTCCGATCGTGCGCAAGATTATCTGAGTGCCTGGACGGCGAGCGTCTGCGACGTCCTCGAGAAGATCACCGGGACTCCCTTCACCGCCATGGATCTTTCCCCGCAAGAGCTGGCCCAGGAGGCGGGAACCCTGAACAAGGAAGGTGTATGGCTCCGCTTCAAAGTTGAGCAGGCGATCGAGGGAGAGCAGTCCTTCGGGATTTCCAAATCCGCTGCGTTGCGCCTGGCACAGATTCTGATGGGCGAACCCTTCAACGTGAGCCAAGATTTTTCCAGTGAATACCAGGACGCGCTGGACGAGTTGTTTCGCCAGTTTGCCGGCACGGCCGCCTTGGCGCTAAAACCCCGCGTCGGAGGAGAGGTGAATCTGCAATTGGCGGGGCATGACCCGGGAAACTGGAAGCCCCGCCTACAACAGGGCGTCCGATTGAAGAGCGAGGGAACGGCAGAGTTCCTGATGGTGATCCTGCTCGATCCTGACCTCGGCGAGGCGCTAACTTCCGGCCCCTCGGAAAAAGCAGTGCAGCCTCCCGGCAAGCCCATCCCCTCCGCGCGCGTGGCTCCGGCAGCAGCTTCTAAAGGTACTCGAAACATCGACCTGCTTCTCGAGGTTGAACTGCAAGTCGCTTTGCGGTTCGGGAAGGCTGAAATGCCTTTGGGCAGCATCCTCGAGCTCAGCGCCGGCGCGGTGGTGGAACTGGATCAGAAGATCCTGGAACCCGTGGAACTCCTCGTGGGCAGCAAAGTCGTTGCGCAGGGGGAGGTCGTTGTCATGGATGGTCATTACGCTCTGCGTATTACCGAGGTCTTGAACCCGATCGAGCGGCTCGAGTCGTTGCAGGCCTAGGGCAAGGTGGGAGTAGGGCGGGCCGCGACGGCGCTTTCACCTGCGACGCGGGCCGGGTGAAGGGGCCGCCGGCCTGCGCCGGTTAAGCCGGAACTCCCACTTGGTCCCTACCGCCTCCCAACGGTCGAGAGTAGGGCGCGAGCTACGCCATGGATGGATTTCCAACGAGGTGCGCAAATCCACGCTGCCCGGAGCGGCGAGGAGGGTGGCGCACGCTCCTCCTCCACCCTCCGCAGGGCGTGCTTCTGCACAAGCAATGGCTTTGCTCACTCGAGTGTCTGAGTCAAGTTCTCGGTCAATTTCTGTCGCCTCTGATTGAAAGCACGCGGGCGAACCGTGAAGCCAAGGCCCACCGTTTCCCATTAGGCCTGCTCATGCATTCCATGGGATTGGTCAGCAAGGAGTCTTTGCAATTGGCCTTGCGGGCGCAACGAGACGCTGGGAAAGGGCGCGTGGGCGATTGGCTGCGATACCAGGGCACGGTGACGGAGCCTCAGATTACACAGGCGCTGGCGATGCAATGGTCGATTCCTGTCTATCCCCTTGAAAGGTGGGAAAACCTCCTGAACTGGGCTCACATGCTCCCTTTCGCCTTACTGGACTCCTTTCATATGTTGCCCGTCCATTGCTTGCCGGCCAGTGGCCTGCTCTATGTGGCCTTTTCCGGCCGGGTTGATTACACAGCACTCTATGCAATCGAACAGATGCTCGAGTTTCACACCCAACCCTGCGTGGCCCAGGAATCTTACATCGAAAGAGCCCTTGAAAGACTGCACCAAGAAGTGGGTTCGGCCGATGCCCCCATTCCGGGACCACTCCAGCCCTCCGTCATCTCCGGCACGACGTTGCAAGAAGTCTTAAAGTTTGGAGCCCGGGAACTCCGTGTGGTGGGATGCGTCGACAATATTTGGGTAAGACTCCGTGCCCTGGATATTGTGCGCGACCTGCTCTTCCATCGCGCCGCTGAGGATGCGCTTGTGATCGCTGCGAAGTAAACTCGCCGTCAGTACGAATTCTCACCAAGGGGAATCGCATGGGCAGGCCGGCGGCGGAAGGCGCTGATGGCGTCCCACGGCTTGGAACGTGTGAATTAATCCATGAACAGACAGGGCGGCTTCACGCAAAGTCGCAAAGTACGCAAAGGCCGCAAGGCAAAGAAAAGATTTGGTCTTTGTGTTTCTTCGCGCCTTTGCGGCTTGGCGTGAGCTGTTTTGAGTTTTTCACACGTTCTTGCGCCGTGGGCCACATTCTGCCGCCGCTCTGCGGCTTTTGCGGCCCTGCAGGCCTTAGGTTGACGCCAATGGGGCGTTCACCCAGCCTGCTTTGCGAATCCCCTTCCGGGATTCTGGAGTTCCGATTCCATGGCTCAATGAGCCAGTGATTCAATGAGTGAATTGCTGAAAAACTGGTCCACGCGATCCAGGACTTCGTGGGTGCCTTGCGCGCTTTGGATTGATCGGCGGAGTTCCGCTCCC
>Ga0326728_10017737_pt1 | contig 14180 bp, 12 predicted proteins | sample MB3enrmetagenome_FD_207602 | JGI IMG/M metagenome (GOLD analysis project Ga0326728, IMG submission 207602) | Lab enriched peat soil microbial communities from McLean, Ithaca, NY, United States - MB31MN | ecosystem: Environmental > Terrestrial > Soil > Wetlands > Peat | place: USA: New York...
AATGCCTGGAAAAGCCGGTTTATACAAATAGCTCTCGTCTTCGCTACATCTTTGGTGGTTACAGGCGGTATTGCGTTTCATGTTTCTCTTGGTATGAATTTCGGTCGCCAAATCGGCGGCCTCCTGTACTGGGCATTTGCGACATTTCTCTGGATAGCTCTCTTCACCCTTTCGGATGTCTTCCTATTACGCTGTGCGACCTTCCTCCGCAGCGAGATTTCCGTTGTCAACGCCGGCGAGTTGGCACAGATGGTCCTTGCTTTGAACCCCTCGGCGTATACACCTGAGGCTCAGACAGAACAGCTTTCAAAGGATCAGGTTTGGGTCAAACTGACGCAGATTATCTGCGATCAACTGGGTCTTGATCCCGATGAAGTTGTCCCTCATGCCACTTTTATTGACGACCTGGGAGTTTGTTGATCCGTTCGTAAACGCGCACCGGCCCTGCTCGCGAGAGCAGGGCCGTGGTTCTTACAGAGAATGTTGGATTGAAGATCAGTGTTTGTCGGCGGCGGAGGCCAGCTTGGCTTCGGCTTCGGCGATGATGCGCAAGGCGTCGTCGTAGGCGGCCACGCTCTCGCCGGCCTTCTTCCAGAGGTCGAGGCCGTGGTCGAGCTGCTTTTCGGCGCGGGGCACGTCGATCTCCTCCGGCTTGAGGGCGTCGCTGGCGAGGATCGTTACCCGCTCGGGCAGCACCTCGGCAAAGCCCCAACTGACGTTGTAACGCTTCTCGCCGTCGGGACCGCCCAGAATCGTGACGTCGCCGGCGCCCAGTTCGGCCATCAGCGGCGCGTGGCCGGGGAGCACTTCGAAGTAGCCGTTCTTGGCCGGCAGCAGGACAGCGTCCGCCCCCTGCTCGAAGAGGGTGCGCTCGGGCGTGACCAGCCGGACCCGCAGTTGTGTCGTTTCGTCTGCCATAGAATCCTTTCAGGATTCAGGGGTTAGGGGAAAGGGGTTAGGGGTTAGAAAAACCCGTCGCTTCGATATAATCAGCGATTCCCCGGCCCCGTTCCCTTGCCACTGGACAAAGTTCGGGACCAGGGTTGAACTAACCCCTAATCCCTAACCCCTAAGCCCTAAACGCTCGCCTTCATCTTCTCGGCGGCTGCCAGCACGTCTTCGATGGCGCCCTGCATGTAGAAGGCCTGCTCGGGGATGTCGTCGTACTTGCCGGCGATGATCTCCTTGAAGCTGCGCACGGTGTCGGCCACCTTCACATACCGTCCCGCCATGCCGGTGAACTGCTCGGCCACGTGGAAGGGCTGGGAGAGGAATTTTTGGACTTTACGCGCACGAGCCACGGTCAGCTTGTCTTCTTCGCTCAGTTCGTCGATGCCGAGAATGGCGATGATGTCTTGCAGATCCTTGTACCGCTGCAGGATGCGCTTGACGCCCTGGGCCACATCGTAGTGATCCTGACCGACCACGCGGGCGGTGAGAATGCGCGAGGTGGAGGCCAGCGGATCGACGGCGGGATAGATGCCGAGTTCCGACAACGGACGGCTCAACACCGTGGTCGCGTCCAAGTGGGCAAAGGTGGTGGCCGGCGCGGGATCGGTCAAATCGTCGGCAGGGACGTAAACGGCCTGCACCGAGGTGACGGAACCCTTGGCGGTGGAGGTGATGCGCTCCTGCAACTCGCCCATTTCCGTGGCCAGGTTGGGCTGGTAGCCCACGGCGGAGGGCATACGGCCCAAGAGCGTGGAGACCTCGGAACCGGCCTGGGTGAAGCGGAAGATGTTGTCCACGAAGAGCAGGGTGTCGGCGCCCTCTTCGTCGCGGAAGAACTCCGCGACGGTAAGGCCGGTCAACGCCACGCGCAGACGGGCTCCGGGCGGCTCGGTCATCTGGCCGTAGACTAAGGCGCATTTGGAGTTGGCGAAGTCGCCGGGCTTGATGACGCCGGACTCCGACATCTCCAGCCAGAGATCGTTGCCCTCGCGGGTACGCTCGCCGACGCCGGCAAAGACCGAGTAGCCGCCGTGGTTCTTGGCCACGTTGTTGATCAATTCCATGATGACGACGGTCTTGCCCACGCCGGCGCCGCCGAAGAGGCCGATCTTGCCGCCCTTAAGGAAGGGCTGGATCAGATCGATGACCTTGATGCCGGTCTCGAACATCTCCTCATGGGTGGTCTGCTCGTCGAAGAGCGGAGCGGGACGGTGAATGGGCATGCGCTTCTTCTCGCCCACCGGACCCAGCTCGTCGACCGGCTCGCCGACCACGTTGATCACGCGGCCCAGCGTCTCGCGGCCCACGGGAACCTTGATGGGTCCGCCCAGGTCGATGGCCTTCATGCCGCGCACCATGCCGTCGGTAGCCTGCATGGCCACCGTGCGCACGCGGCCCTCGCCCAGGTGCTGCTGGACCTCGAGGATCACGCTGATGGGCGTGGGGACGGTGAAGCCCTCGCTGGTGACGCGCAGCGCCTGATAGATGGGCGGCATCGTCGCTTCTTCGAACTGCACGTCCACCGCGGGACCGGAAACCTGAATCACCTTGCCGATGTTTTCTGCCATTGTTCTTTGCCTCGGGGGCTTGGTTAGGGATCAGGGATCAGGGATAAGGGATCAGCTTGATGCTGCCTTGCTCTCTGCGCCTTCGATCCACCTTGCCGTTGCAGGGGCTAACGCCCCCAGAATATGCTCGTTGCTTTCGGGGCGCTGAAGCCTTGCCCTTTCAAAACCACAAATCAGTCCAGCGGCGAGAGAATCTGACCCCTGACCCCTGAACCCTGTGCTACAGCGCCGCGGCGCCGCTCACAATCTCGATGATTTCCTTGGTGATGGCCGCCTGGCGCACGCGATTCATATGCAGCGTGAGCGCGTCGATCATATCCGAGGCGTTGTTGGTGGCCGAATCCATGGCCGTCATGCGCGCCGCGTGCTCGGCGGCGACCGACTCGGTCATGGCGTGATAGAGCATCGATGTAACGTACTGCGGAATCAGTCCAGCAAAAAGCTCTTCGGCGGGCTGCTCGTAAATGTAGTCCACATCGGCGGTGCCGAATTTCTTAGCCTCTTCGTCGGCCTCGGCAGTGTCTACCGCCTCGATCTCGATGCCGGCGCTGAGAGCGGCCTCCGCCGCGCGTTCCTTCTCTTCCGTTGTCGGCTCGGTGGCGCCGGTGATCTGCGGAATGCCGATCGACAGCAGCGGCAGCAGCTTCTCCACCACCAGACGCTGCGCGATCACCGACTTGAACTCGTTATAGACGATGTAGGCGGCGTCAATCTCCTCGGCCTCGTAGCGCTGGATGATGCTCTGCGCCATCTCCTGCACGCGGCTCAGTTCCAGCTTCAACAACATGCCGGGATGATCGCCGGTGACTTCGACGGGAACCTGGCGATCGCGCACCGTGTGCGTCAAAGGGTGCTCGGGGGTGCTGCCGGGAAGAGCCTGCTCGACGTAAACGGCCACCGGATAGCGGCGGCGCATCAGATCGCGCGCCTTGCGGCCTACGGCCTCGACGTCGATCTGCTTGTCGGGGTTGCCGCCGATGAATTGGAAGGCGGTTTTGAGAATGTTGGTGTTGAAGGCGCCGGCGAAGCCCTTGTCGCCGCTGACGACGATCAGCAGCACGCGCTTCTCGGGCCTGGTTGCAAAGAGCGGATGCTTGAGGTTGCCGGTGGCGTCGTCGAAGATGTCGACGCGGCGGGTCAGCGACGCCAGCACGCTGTTGATCATCCTGGCGTAGGGCCGGGCCGACATCGCCCGCTCCTGCGCGCGCCGCAGTTTGGCCGCCGAGACCATCTTCATGGCCTTGGTAATCTGCCGCGTGTTCTTCACGCTGCGAATGCGCCGCCGTAGATCGAGTACGTTTGCCATAGTGAGTGCTCAGTGATCAGTGGTCAGTGATCAGTGGTACGTGACCGATTCCAGTTCGCAGTTGTCAGTTCTCAGTTCTCAGTTAACCCGGCTCTTACTGACCACTGATCACTGACCACTGACTACTTCGTTGCGGCTAATTCCGCCACAAAGTTCGCCTTGTATTCCTTGATGGCCGCGTGCAGGCGGCTACGCAGATCGTCGTCCAAAGCCTTCTTGGCGGTCAGATCGGCGATCAGCGCGGACTGCGTGTTGTCGAAGAACTTGTAGATGCCGTCTTCGAAGGCGCGAATATCGGTGAGCTTGAGATCGTCCAGGTAGCCCTGCGTGCCGGTGAACAAAATCACCATCTGCTGCTGCCAGGTCAACGGCTGGAACTGCGGCTGCTTGAGCAACTCCGTCAAGCGGCTGCCGCGGTTCAACTGCTTCTGGGTCAGAGGATCGAGATCGGAACCGAATTGTGCAAAGGCCGCCAGTTCCCTGTACTGCGCCAGATCCAGCTTGAGCGTCGCGCCCACCTGCTTGATGGCCTTGATAGCCGCCGAGAAGCCTACGCGCGAAACCGAAAGACCCACATTCACCGCCGGACGTACGCCGGAGTTGAAGAGATCGGTTTCCAGGAAGATCTGTCCGTCGGTAATGGAGATGACGTTGGTCGGAATGTAGGCCGAAACGTCGCCCGCCTGGGTCTCGATGACCGGCAGCGCGGTCAAAGAACCGCCGCCCCGCTCCTTGCTCATCTTCGAGGAGCGCTCGAGGAGGCGGGAGTGGAGATAGAAGACGTCGCCGGGATAGGCTTCGCGGCCCGGAGGACGGCGCAGGAGCAGCGAAATCTCGCGGTAGGCCATGGCGTGCTTGGAGAGATCGTCGTACATGACCAGCGCGTGGCGGCCGGAATCGCGGAAGTACTCACCCATGGAGGTAGCCGAGTAGGGCGCAAGATAGAGCATGGGCGCCGGCTCGGAGGCCGAGGCGGCCACGATGATGGTGTGCTTCATGGCGCCGGCTTCGGTGAGCGTCTGCACCACCTGAGCAATCGAGGAGCGCTTCTGTCCAATGGCGCAGTAGATGCAGATCAGATCGTTCTTGGCGTTGTTGATGATGGTGTCCAGCAGCACGGCGGTCTTGCCCGTCTGACGGTCGCCAATGATCAACTCGCGCTGGCCGCGGCCGATGGGAATCATTGAGTCAATGGCCTTGAGTCCGGTGGCCATGGGCTCACGCACCGGCTGGCGGTCGATGATGCCGGGAGCGATGCGCTCGACAGGCAGATAGGCCGAAGCGGCGATGGGCCCCTTGTCGTCGATGGGATTGCCCAGCGCGTCGACCACGCGGCCGATTAGGGCCTCGCCCACGGGAACGGAGAGAATCTTCCCGGTGCGCTTGACCTCGTCTCCCTCGCGGACCTCGGTGTAGTCGCCCAGCACCACGGCGCCCACGGAATCCTCTTCCAGGCTCAGAGCCAGCCCGGCGATGCCGTGCGGGAAGCTGAGCAGTTCGCCGGCCATTACCTTGTCCAAACCGTGCAAGCGGGCGATACCGTCGCCCAGCGAGGTGATGGTGCCGACTTCGTCGACCTGGACCTTCGAGTCGTAGTTCGCGATCTGCTCGCGAAGAAGTTGCGTAATCTCGTCTGCCTTGATCTGAGCCATTTCGGTTCCTTTGAGTGGTCAGTGATCAGTGGTCAGTGATCAGTTCGCTCTGCTGCTCGAGGCTGAATACGTTGACCCGGAATCCTGACTGCTTACTTCTGTTCCCAACCGTCAAATACCACGCACAAAAAACTGATCACTGATCACTGACCACTGATCACTGCTCTCAACCGTTCCAGCCTGCCGCGCACGCTTCCGTCGTAGACCGTGGAGCCGATGCGCACCACCGCGCCGCCGAGGATGGAAGCATCCATTTTGAACGTTGGTTCGATGCGCGCTCCGGCCAACTGGGCCACGCCGACGACCATCTTCGCCTGCTCATCCGCGCCCAGTACGCGCGCGGTGAGGATCTCCGCCTGGCGAATTCCCAGCCGCTCCTGCATCTCGCGGCGATAGGCCGCAGCCACTTCCTGCACCTGGCCGATGCGACCATTGTCGATCAACACCGCCAGCAGGTTGCGCAGTTCCTTCTGCAACTTGAGCTGAGCGTTCAACTTGTCCAGAATGCCAACCTTTTGCAGGGCGGGCACGGCGGGGTTGGCGAAGAGCTCGCGCAACTCCGAACTGCTCTGCCAAGTGGCCAGAAAATCGTTCCATTGCGCGTCCAGCGCCGCGGTATCCAGATGGAGGGAGGTCACCACATCGGCAAAGGCGCGGGCGTAACGGGAAACAAAGGCTGCCATTTAGTTCTTCCCTCCTACGCCGTGGAGAAACTCCTCGATCAGCGCCCGGTCGGTCTCGGGCGTCAGGATCAACTGCTTGGCGGCCTGTTCGATGGCCAAGTCGGCGGCAAAGTTCTGCAAGCCACGGCGCGCGTGCAGCGCGGCCACGCCGATTTCCTGCTCGGCGGCGGCAACGATGCGGCCCTTTTCGTCTTCGATGCTGGCCTTGATGCGCACCTCGTCTTGCAGGCTCTCCTGCTCGACCTGAGCACGGATGGAGGCGATCTCGGCGTCCAGCCCGGAAAATTTGGCCTCGATGGCGCTGAGACGGCTATTGGCCTCGGCGGTGGCCTTGCGGGCCTCTTCCAGATTGGCGCGCACCGTCTGGCCGCGCTTACGGATCACCTTGGGGATCAATCGGCCCAGAGGAATGCCAATGCCCAGCACCAGAATGCCAAAATTGATGAAGAGAAAGATGTTGGAGGCGGTCTGCTGGTCAACGTTGAGCGTCTTGGCCGTCCACTTCACCATCGGGTTGTCGAGCAGGAAGGCTTCATTCTGCTCTTCCTGAGACTTTTTTCCTTCCGGCTTGGCGGCTTCCTGGGGCTTTTCAACGGACTGGGAATCGGCAACCGGAGCCGAGGGCGGCGGATCAGCGCGCAGAACCGCCGGCGCGGCGGCGGCAAGCAGCGCCGCCATCATCGAAATACGCAAAAAACGATGGGTAAAACGGGTCTGCGACATGAAATCTCTCAACGGGAACCCCCGGCAGCCTGGGGAAGAAGAACGCGCGCCACGAGGGCGGCCAGTTCCGGAGCCGAGGCCTGCACACTGCGGCGGGCCGTGGCGGCATCGGCTTCAATCTCGGCTATGGCCTGAACGACCTGATGATGGGCGGCCTTGCGGGCGGCGTCCAGCGCCGTGTCGCGCTCGGCGTTCCACTGCTTGACGCGCTGCTCGCGCAACTTGTAAACCTCGGCACGTGCCTCGCGCAGCTTTGCGGCATAATCGGCGGCCTTGGCTTCGGCCAGGGCAATCGCCTGCTGTGCGTCTTCAACCGCGCCGGCGGTGCGGGCGCGGCGCTCTTTCAGCGTCCGGCTGAGCGGCCCCTGCACCAGAAACTGGTAAGCCGCCACCAGCACGATGAACAGCAGCATCGTAGGTATGGCGCCCAACAGAAGCGCCTCGATTTGTCGAATGATTTCTTCCATGCTGGTTTCGTCTGTTCCGGCAGTTCTGGTTGCTGGCGCGGTCCAAAGTGGGCCATGGAACGGCCTTGTGGGCGCGGGAGGAAAACTTCCTGGTACCAATCCAGCCCGTCAGGTCAAAGCTAGCGGACCGTTCCGGGATGAGCCTGTGACTGCGGTCACCCAAGGGTTGCTTCCATCCCAAAAAAGCTCTTGCTTTTGGCAGGAACCAGCCTAGACTTAAATTACCACCCAGACCCGGTCCAGGGTCCAGCGGGCCGCCTGCCCAGGGAATCTTCCACTCCCTGACAGGCGGCCCGCCTCTTGTTTGCCCCTTATTTCGCAGCCTGGTCGATGAAGCCCGCCAGATCGTCCTTCAACTTTCGCAGCGCGTCCACGTTGAGGTAGATCATGTGCCCCGAGGGATAGTAGCCAAAGTGCACATTCCCCCTCAGTTCCGGCTCCAGGTTCATGTGGTCCAGATCGTACTCGGTGGCGAAGAAGGGGGTGGCCAGGTCGAAGTAGCCGTTGGCGGAAAAAACCTGCAAGTGCGGATTCTTGCGCATGGCGTTGGCCAGATCGGCGGCCACATAGGGCTGCGCCTGCTCGCCTCCCCCCGGCCCGTTGCCGCCCGAGGTGGGCTTGTGCTTCCACTCCCATTGATTGATGCTGTTGGCGCTGGGCCGGTAGGCCTCCGTGGTTTCGTACTTCAACTCGCGCTCCAGGTAGTCGTGCAGCGCGGCCACAAAGGCGCCGCTGATGCCGCTGTCGGAGGGGTCGTAGCTGGGCGACTCGCCAGCCGCGTCCACGTCCTCGCCCTCGAAGCGCATGTCGTAGCGCCCCAGCGTCTTGCGGTCTTCGCGCAGCACTTCTTTTCTAAATCGCGAGGGCGAGATGCGCAGGTTGGTCTCCTTGACGTACTCCACGCTCAGCCCGGTCAGGCGGCTGACCTCCTTGGCCACCGTCTCCAGTTGCGCGGCGGGCAAATTGTGGCCGGCAAAGAGCGCCTGGGAGTATGGCCCAGAGGCAAAGGCGCGCGCCTCGTCCACCCACTTGGCCAGATCCGCCGGCTTGTTGGGAATCTTGTTGAAGTACCACGCCGCCGCCGCGTAGCTGGGCAGGTTGGCCACGTAGACCGTGTCGTAGCCCCCGGCGCGGATGTTGTAGTTGAGAATCGAGGAGATGAGCACCACCCCGTTCAACTGCACGCCGTCGTTGCCCAGCATGTCGGCCAGCGCCGCCGAGCGCGTCGTCCCGTAGGACTCGCCGATGAGGAACTTCGGCGAGTTCCAGCGCTGATTCGCCGAGAGGTAGCGGGTAATGAAGCGGTCGAAGGCGCGCAGATCCTCGTCCACGCCGGTGAAGTCCTTGGCCGTACCCTTACCCACCGCGCGCGAATAGCCGGTCAGCGGCGCATCGATGAAGACCAGGTCGCTCTTGTCGAGGAGCGAATACTCGTTGGCCGCTAGCTTGAAGGGCGGTCCCGGCGTGGGGTTGGGGCTGTCGGTCACGATGCGCACCGGCGAAAACGAGCCCATGTGCAGCCACAACGAGGCCGAGCCCGGACCGCCGTTATAGAGAAAGCTCACCGGCCGCGCCTTGGCCTCGACGCCGTCGAGCGTGTAGGCGACGTAAAAGATGCTGCCGTAGGCCTTGTCCTCTTCGTCGCGGATGAGCAGAGTGCCGGCGGTCGCGGTGTACTTCAGCGTCTTGCCGGCAAGCGTCATCTCGTGATGCGTGACGGAGGATTTTTCCGGGGGAATGGTCTCTTTCTCCGCATCCTTGTGCGTCTCAGAAGCGGCGGGAGCCTTCTCGTTGCTCTTGGAATCCTGCGCAGGCGTACTGGGGTTGAGTAGAAACAGAGCCAGTGCGAGCGTTGCATAGAGCGCAATGCGACGAGCGACCTTCATAAAATACCTCCAGAACTTTACATACTGTTGTCAACCAAAAATGGAATCGTTCCAACTACGGCATCTTTGCACGCGGCTCAGACGAAAACAGGCCGAAGCCCCGCATCCAGTTCTCCAGTTGCGCGGGCCATTGTTCCAGCGCCGGGTCGCCCTTGCCCAGCCCGAAGCCGTGGCCGCCGTGGGCATAGATATGCGCCTCGGCGGGCACCCCGGCCTTGATGAGCGCCTCGTAGAAGCGCAGCCCCTGCTCAACGGGAACCGTCTGGTCGTCAGCGGCGTGAAACCAGAATGCCGGGGGCGTTTCCTTGTTCACAAAAAGGTCGGGAGAATACGCGGCCCGAAGGGCCTCGCAGCGATCCATCAGGTTGAGGATCTTGCAGTAGCTCAAGTGCGAGGTGTCGCTGGAAATGGCCCCGATCCAGGGATAGCCCAGAACGAGATAATCCGGGCGGCTGGAGACGCGCTCCATGGGGTCCTCGGCATCGGGATTGCCCGCAATGGGTTGTGTGGCCGCCAACGCCGCCAAATGGCCGCCCGCGGAGAAGCCGATGAGCACGATGCGTTTGGGGTCGATGTGATAATCCGCCGCCCGCGCCCGCACCGTCTGGATGGCGCGCCGCGCATCGAGTAGCGGAACGGGCAGGATGTAGCCGTTGGAGCTGAGCCGGTAGCTGAGCACAAAAGCGCGAAAGCCACGCGCCGCGAACCAGTCGGCGATCTGCCGGCCTTCCAGATTTCCGGCCAGATGCAGATAAGCCCCACCGGGCAGAATCACCACCGCCGAGCCGTTGGCCGCGCCCGCCGGAGGGTCGAAGATGGTCAGGGTTGGAATATCCTCGCAGGCCTTGCCCTTCGACTGCGGCGCATCGCCGGGCCACAAACGGACGGTCTGCACGCCGAGAAATTCGTTGTTGGCGCCGGGAACGGTACACGGCTGCTGCTTTTCCGGAGCCCGCGCCTGCACCTGCGCTCCGGCAGCCTGCGCCAACAGGCCCGCCGCCAAGATCCACGCTCTTGCCTTCATCGTTCTCCCCCCTGCCCTGCTGCCGAGGATTATAACCAGATTGCAGTGTGCCCAGCGGGCAAGTTTCCCGCTTGAACGGTCAGTTCCTCGGCCAATTCGAAGCCGTAGCGGGCGAAGTAGTAGGCTGCGCCGTGCACGCGCTCCTGCAAGACGCCGCCTGGCGCCAGCGATTGCGCCAGAAGCGCGGCGTGGCGGCCCAGCGCCGTCTCTTTCTGCAACTGGAAGTTGGCCGCGAGGTTGCGCAGCCGGTTCATCTGGTAGCGCATCTTGCTGGCGGCGCGCTCTCCGGACTGACCCAGCCCGGCATCGACCGCACGCATCCAGGCCAAAAGCGGATCGAGTTCGGCGCTCAGTGCATTGCCCGCGGCCGAAAGAAGCTTCTTTCCCTCGACCGGCATCGCCCGCGCGGCTAGCAGCTTGGCCAAAGATGGTTCATCCTCGCGCCAGATCCGATCCAGCGTCAATTCGTGCTGGCGCAACAGCGCGCCGACAGCGGGCTCGATCAGGGTGGCCGAAAAACGCGCCAGAGCCGGCGTGACGCGGCCCAGAATGCGCTCGAAGAGCACCGCGGATTGGGCAAAGTAGGCGATCTCCGCCGGCCCGCCAATAGTGGCGGAAGTGCCCAATAAAAAATCCTGAAAGACCGGGCGCAGCAACGCCGAGGGCGAGATGCGCTCCGGCGCGGCGGCCAGAATCCCCACCAGCTCATCGGTCGAATAGCTCTGCCGTCCCGCCTGCCACAGGCCCTGCGGCTCCGCCCCGCTGGCCGCGCTGCGCTTGAGCGCCTGGCGCGCCCCGGTCTTCTCGTCGATGAGAAAGAGCAGGCTGGATGTCGCTCCCACCGCGACCTGGGCGTGATAGCCCGCGGCCTGCAGTTGGGCGTTGCGCTCGAGGAGCGCCGCGTGCAACTCGTCGGCGCGCTCCAGCGCCGCCTGCAAGATGGGAGCGCCCAGGCGATGCAGGTCGTGACTTCCCGCGTCCAACACCAACAGACCCTGGGCGGCGAAGGCGCGGGAGTAAAACCCCGCAAAGGCCTGAGCGAAGGTCTTTCCTGGTTGATAAGACTCGATCAGAGCAGTCATCGCGTCGGAGTAGCCCAGGAGTTCTCCGGCCTCTTCGATCAGCGGCGCAATGCTCTCGTCGATTTCCACGCCGCCCACCGGAACGGGCGCCATGGGCGCATTCGCGTAGCGTAAAGTCCGCAACGCAGGGCGCGCGGGGAAGACCACATGGTCGATCTCGGCAAAGTCGTGATCCTCGGTGGCCAGCCAGAAGATGGCGGCATGGGGACGACCCGCTGCCGTCGCCTGGCGGGCGCGGGCCAGAGCCGTGGCGGCCTTGAGCGGCGTATAGAGCGGCCCGCCGAAGAGGCCCACTTGCTGGCCGGTGACAGCTACGCCCGCGCCCTGGCGCAGCGCGGCCAGCGGGGCAGCGGCGGCCGGCGCGGTATTCTGTGCGGCCAGCAGATCGACAAACTCCGCCCAGTGCGCGGGCAGCATGGGGCGGGTCAAACCCTCCGTGTGCGGCGCTGTGGCGGGGAAAAAGGGCCGCACCGCGTCAGCGGCGGCGCAGTGGTCGAGAAAGAGCCGGCTCAAGCCCGGCACACGGTCTATGGCAATCCATTCGGCAGTCGGCAACGGCTTCACTTTCGATTCAATTTGGAGATCGGCGGCAGATGCGGCTCTTCCTCGTGTAGTCCGCCGGAGATAAGATCTTTTCCCGATAACCGCAAACGGCATGAATGCGTAGAAGAGCTTCCCTCAGGGGCTAAAGCCCTCTTGGATTTGCGGTTCTTACGTACGGGCTAAAGCCCGTACCCTTCAAGGCTAAAGCCCGTACCCTTCAAGGCAGATAAACGATCCTCTGTGTGGCGCACCACAATAGGATGACACGGCGGGCACATTCGATGCAGTTCCGCGCACTTCTTGGTTGGCATAAGCTCATGGCTGCGTATACTTCTTCTGACTGCGCAGATTTCCTCACTGCGCTTGTGGAGGAGAGTTATCGTCATGGCCAGGAAAGCAAAAATCACCCCGCCCGCCGCTCCGGAAGCAACCGTGGCAACCGAGACCGCAGCGCCCGCCGCCGAACCGGCCAAGAAGGCCGCCAAGCCGGCCGCGAAAAAAGCCGCCAAAAAGGCCGTCAAGAAAGTCGCAAAACCCGCCGCGAAGAAGGCCGCTAAGCCAGCCGCGAAGAAGGCCGTCAAGCCTGCTCCGGCCAACGCAGCCAAGTCCGAGAAGAAGATCAAAGCAAAGGTCAAAGCGAAGGCCGTCAAGGCCAAGGCAAAGAAACCGGTGAAGAAGCCCGTCAAGCCTGCCGTCACGCCCGAGACGGCGCAGATTCTCAGCTCCGAGGTGGTTTATCAAGGTCCGCTCTTCCGCGTTCTGCATGACAAGCTGATCGAGCCCAGCGGCAAGGAGAACGAGCGCGACGTCATCCGCCACAACGGCAGCGTCGTCATTCTGGCCATGGACTTCACCCACAGCAAGAAGGATCCCTGGATCGTCATCGAGCGCCAGTACCGTCACGCCGCCAATCAATACCTCTGGGAACTGCCCGCGGGCAAGCTCGATCCCGGCGAGGACGCCTTGGCCGGCGCGCAGCGCGAATTGGCCGAGGAGACCGGCTACCGCGCCAAAAAGTGGAAGCCGCTGGTCGAGTACTTCGCCAGCCCCGGCTTTCTGGGCGAGTCGATGAAGGTATTCATGGCCGAGGGTCTGATCGCCGGCGATGCCCACCCCGAGGGCGACGAAGAGATCGAATTCCGCCTGGTGAAGCTCTCCGATGTGCTCAAGATGATCGACAAGGGCATGATTCTGGACGGCAAAACCCTGACCAGCGTTCTGCTTTACGTGCGCAAACAGGCGGGCAAGCGCAAAATATAGCGCCGCCGGAGGCAGATTTCTCCGCCTGGCGGAGACGGCAGCAGCGATTTCCACTCCTCACGGACCAGTCCCCCACGCGGCTGGTCCGTGACCTATTTGCGCCCCCGCAACAAAAAATACCTGATCCTTTTTCCCCTCTCCAGCGTCTTATCGGTTACCGGTGGACTTTTCCCCAAAAGTCTGTTCGCCGGCATTTCAGTACGAAGCAAGGAAGGCAAGCCTGTGGCTCAATACAAAGGGAAGGTCAAGTGGTTTAACAACGCCAAGGGCTATGGATTCATCGGCCGCGAAGACGGGCCGGATGTATTCGTCCACTACTCGTCGATTCAACTGGACGGATACAAGACTTTGAAAGAGGGCGATGAGGTCGAGTTCGATATCGTCCAGGGTCAGAAAGGCCCGCAGGCGGATGCCGTGATCCGGCTGCGCGAAACGGCGCACAACGCGGCCTGAGAGGCGCGTAAAACCAGGCCAACAGAAGGCCGCTTGACAGCGGCTAACTGGAAGTGTGCAGATTTTCCCCTCGCTTGTCACACCGGATGCTCGCCGAACCGATCCATACCATCCTCAACAATTCGGCACAGGCTGGTTGCGCCCGCAGTGGCCCCGTCTGCAGCCTGCGGCGCACGCTGTTTTTCCCATTCTGCCAGGCGCAGTGCGATGGAACAGAGAAACTCCCCGCGGCCATTGGCCCATCTTGCTCTGTTCGGGTTAAGATGGGTTCGCTATGAGCCTACTGCGCCAGGACTCTCCGGAAGAGATCGACGACGCCGCCCGCGGCGAGGAATTCACCAAGGGCACCAGCCATGTGGTCTGGGCCAGCACCATCGCTACGGTGCTGGTCACTGTGGCTATTGCGCTTTACGTTTGGTCCGGGCAAAAGCCGCCCGCGGCTGCCGGCGAGATCGTGCAGGTCTGGGCCCATCCACTGCACACCGAAACCTCCGGCTTCGACGCCAACGGCGCGCCCATGACCAAGCAGAGCTACGACCAGATGCTGGTCTTTGCCCGCGTGCATCTGCGCAACCAGAGCAA
>Ga0326728_10017738_pt1 | contig 14179 bp, 9 predicted proteins | sample MB3enrmetagenome_FD_207602 | JGI IMG/M metagenome (GOLD analysis project Ga0326728, IMG submission 207602) | Lab enriched peat soil microbial communities from McLean, Ithaca, NY, United States - MB31MN | ecosystem: Environmental > Terrestrial > Soil > Wetlands > Peat | place: USA: New York...
CGTGCAGCGGTGTGTGAGCTGGGTGTCGCCGCTCGTTGCGGAGCCAGTGGTACTCCGGGTCGTGAGGGTGATCGAGAGAGTCAAGGAGGGCTTGGAAACGTCTGATCGCAGCTTGCTGCGGGAGGTCGTCTGCGGCCATACGGGGACATTGTCCCACGCTGAACTCGGGCACGAAAGATCTCGCGGGGAGTCGGTTTCAAGTCGTCGGCGCTGACCCATCTGCCGTGTAGCGGCCTCCAGGTGCGTCGGTTGTGCGCCACGCACTCCGCGAACTATCGCTGCGCGCTGGCGTGGTGCGCTCCAGCGGTGTCGGACGCTCTGCATCGACTTCAGTTGCGGACGGCGGCCACCAGAGCACGCGCTGAAGCAGGGTCGCCTGGCGGAGCGGTCCCGCTCTACGGTCCGATCCCGGCGAGGTTGACCGGGACGGTGCCCGCCACGTAACCCCAGCATTCGGCTCCGCCGTTCCTCAGGGCAGCACAAGCGCTGCCTATGCCGACCTCCAGGCTCGCAACGCCAGCGAGTCCTTTCACCGTGACGGGAACATCGGAGGCGCTTTCGCTGCCGCCGTCGCCCAGCTCCCCGTAGCCGTTCTGCCCCCAGCACACAGCCGTGAGGCTCCTCAGCACGGCGCAGTAGGTGTATTCGGCACCAGTGGAACCGTTGTCGTCACCGCCCACCAGGCTCGCCGCGCCGGCGAGTCCTTTCACCGAGACCGCGACGTCCGAGTAGGACTGACTCGTGGAGCTGAGGCCGTGTCCCAACTCATCGAAAGAGTTGGACCCCCAGCACTTCGCTCCACCGCTCTTCAGCAAGGCGCAGTAGCCATAGTCGGTACTCACCAGGCTCACCGCGCCAGCGAGCCCCTTCACTGCAACCGGCACGTCCGAGCCGAGGTTGGTCTTGGGGTTTGGCTTGCTGTTGTCTCCCAGCTCGCCGAAGGAGTTGTTCCCCCAGCACTCCGCTCCGCCGCTCCTCAACAGGGCGCAGTAGCCGATGCCGTCGCTCGCCAGACTCGCCGCGCCGGTGAGCCCCTTGACTGCGACCGGCACGTTCGAAGACACCTGGCTCGAGGAGTTGGAGCCAGCGAGATCACCGAGCTCACCGTCGCCCAGTTCGTTGTAATCGTTGTCACCCCAGCACTCGGCCCCACCGCTCTTCAGTAAAGCGCAGTATCCGGCCTGGTCGCTCGCCAGGCTCTTGACGCCCGCGAGCCCCTTCACCGTGACCGGGACGTTCGAGGATGATTCGTTGCTGCCGTCGCCCAAGAGCCCACTACCCTCGACGCCGCCGCTGATGAGAGCATCGTTGCTCCCCCAGCACTTGACCCCGCCGCTACCCCAGACGGCGCAGAAGCCGTACCCGTCGCCGTATCCGTTGCGGTCGCCTACCACGCTCTTGACGCCGGTGAGGCCCTTCACCGTGACCGGGACATCCGAGTACGCCTCGCTACTCCCGTTTCCCAACTCGCCGTAGCTGTTGACACCCCAGCACTCGACTCCTCCGCTCCTCAACAACGCGCAGTAGCCGACGCCGTCACTCACCAAGCTGTTCGCGCCGGTGAGGCCCCTTGCCGCGACCGGAACGGTTGAGTACCAGATAGATGTCAGGGTGCCGTCTCCAAGCGCGCCCGCGCTGTTGTTGCCCCAGCACTCGACCGCACCACTCCTCAACAATGCACACGTGCCTTCGTCGTCGCCGACCAAGCCAGCAGCGGGTTCGAGCTTCATTGCCGTCGGCTGGGTCGTCGTTGTCGTCTGGGCCGTGGTCGCTTGGCTCGATCTATTCGTCGCTGACGCAGCGGCCACTGCCGCACCCATCAGCGCTGCTGTCGCGACAAGCACGGCAAATACCTTGAAACGCATGACCCTCCCCCTCCATGAATCTGGGCTCGGTGCGTATTGAGGCTGAACCCGCCGGGCTCTCTTGCCTGGTGGCAGTGATCGTACAGGAGCGAGATCACCGGTGTCGGGGAGGACAAAGTCACCTAGTCCAGCCCGGTAACCTGAGGGCGCTCGCTATTGCTTCCTCGTCGGAGCGCAACGCGGGTACGTGTCGAGCCGCCCATCCAGCTCTCGCGGGTAGGTCCGGTCGGCTTCGGTGAGACTCAGTCCTCATGCCCGTCTACCTCGTCTGCTTCACCGACTCCCAAGGCGCGACTACGTGGCAAACCTCATCGCTCCCACAGCGCCCGCACGAGCTGACCGAAGATCGCGAGCGGCGCGTGCGCGGATAACGAAACTTCTTGTGCAAGTCGGGTAACGACAGTACGCTGCCACGAAAATCTCACGCGAGAGGCTCAGTCAATGCTCTTATGGGGGGCCTACAAGTTCCGGACAGGTGTCGACCAGCGCGTCGGGCTGAAGATTTGGCTGGATCGATTCGGTCGGTTGATTGCCCTCTCGCACTGTGAGCGACCGTTGACCGGTCACGGCAGGCAAGCGACATAACGTCCCATCTGGATCGTGTCGCGAGCGGGCTGGACGGGACCCGTGACCACGCCGATCAGACGGCTACGGGCGCGGTTGGCCGGTCGGCGCCAAGCGCCGATTACGCGCCCGTCGGGGTAAGCTCATCGCCCTCACTCCCACGTTGTTCTGTGCGCGGCGTGCCGGCAGCAGTTGGGTAACGGCGCCACAATCGATGTGAACCGAGGGAGCACCCTGCGCCTGATTTTCTAAGGTCTTCACCACGACGACTTCCAGCATCTCATCCGTTCTCAACCGTCTTGATCGGAGGTCTCGGCAAGCCAGCGGCATCGGCGTAGCCCAAGCATGTGCTTCGCCGGTCACAAAGACATGCCTGAAGGCAAGGAGGTGTTGCGCGGCATCCTGTCCGCATCCGGGCTCAGCCGTCCTTGGTTCGTCAGCCTAGGACGAGCCTCAGCCCGAGTGGCACCCGCCCCGGCCAACCGCTTTGAGTCAGGAAGCTGGTGATCTCAGCCCAGAGCGCCGCCGCCGCGCGAGACGGCGCGTGATCCTGGCGCCTCAGCAGCGCGATCTCGCGTTCGAGCCGCGGCGAATGCAGCCGCATGACGTGAAGACCTGCGACGCCGACGGCCACGATGCTTGGGACAATCGCGGCTCCGATGCCTGCCGCCACCATCGACAGCACGCCGTCCATTTCGACGCCTTCCAGCGCGACCGACGGTGCGAAGCCAGCCTGATCGAAGGCGGCCAGTGTGGTGGAGCGCAGGTCGTAGCCCTCGCGCAACATGACCATCGGCACGTCGCGCAAGTCGGAGATCTCGATCCGCCGACGTCTCCCCAGTTCGTGGTCGACAGCCGTCACGACCACGAGCTCCTCGACGGCCAGCAACACACGCTCGAACATCGGTTGGCGCAAGGGCATGATGCCTAGTGCCAGATCCAGTGTGCTCGCTTCGAGCCCTTCCATCAGGTACTGGGACGCCTGCTCGGTGACCGCAAGAGAGACTCCGGGGTACCTGTGATGGAAGCGGGCAAGGACGGCAGGCAGCAGAGCAATGCCGAGGCTCGGCGTTGCGCCGATAGCGACATGCCCCCGACGAAGACCCTCCAGCTCGGCCGCGCCATGCACGACTTCGGCGAGGTCGTTGAGGACGCGCCGGGCAAGGGGAAGCAGCTCGTTGCCGGCGTCGGTCAACGTCACAGGTCCGCGGCCACGGTGGAACAAGGGCGTCCCGATTATCTGCTCGAGCCGGCGAACCTGAGAGCTGATCGAGGGCTGCGCGACGTGCAAGTGCTCAGCGGCACGGGTGAATTGCCCTTCTTCGGCGACTGCCACGAAGTACTCGAGCTGGTGAGTCGTCAGATCGGTGCTGTTGGTCATAGCGAAAGTCTATGACGATAAGAGACAGCATCTATTGGACTTCTGAGAAGATGCTCTTAAAGTCATCCTTGAGTTTGGCCCTCGTTGGGGAATACGCGGCTTGGGGGTTGCCGAAGGCATACGCAAGGGGGCTCGGAGTAAAGGGGGAATGACGTCATGGTCGGCAAGACCTCGTCGTGCTCGGCAGCGAGTCCCCGCAAATACTTGCTGGGTAGGCGCGCAGTTCCCGCAGCCCTCCTTGTCATGGCAACCGCCTGCCTCTTCGCCAGTCCTGTGTCCGCGACGACAACACTCACCAAGACGATCGCGTTCTCCGGCCACTACTCCGGCGTTGCCTCGCTGATCATCAGCGGTAATTCCGCAAAGATCCTCTCGATAAAGGGCACTGGCACCGGAACGCTCGTCGGCGCCAGCTCGGTCGCAGGCAGTGGCTCGAGCGCCGCCAGCGAGCCGTGTGAGCCGTTCGCCGGCACGGGCAGCATCACCGGCGTCGGGAGCAGGATCACCTTGACCGTGGTCAAATCCGCTTCACAAGGGTGTTCCAGTGCTCCAAGCGGCCCCGCGACGATCACCTTCAACGGAGTTGCCAAGGCCACCGGAGGGACCGGCAAGACCAAGGGTGCGACCGGCAGCCTCAAGTTCAGCGGTTCCCTCAAGCTCGCCGGCACGAGCGGGCCCCAAAGCGGCCCATTTAAGGCCACTGTCAGCGGGAAATTGACAGTCGCGGTCTAGCTCAGCACTGGCCCATTGACCCGCAAAATGAACAAGAGAGGGGAAGGATTGGCATGAAGAAGCTCATGGTGACGGTTGCCGCAGGGCTGATCGCGATCGCAGGCGTGGTGGCGATCGCGATTGCGGGCGCCACCACTGGTCGCGCGGCGCAAACCACGACGACCACGACAACGACGACCCTCGCGCCGCCTGTCCAGGGGGCTGGCGCGCATCAGGTGTTCTTCTACGTGGACACGGTCCAAGGCGCGGGTGGAACCGTGAAGTTGGCGGCCGATGCCGGTTGCTCAATGACGAACCTGTTCCAACGGGGGGACGTCGTCGTCTTCCGCATGTGGGGCATCCACGCCGCCACGGGTGGGAACGACCTCACCAATGTGACAGTCGAGAAGGCCTATGTGAAGATCCCGGGCCTGCCTGCCATGTCGATGGCGTACGGCAACCACCCGACGAAGCCACCGGTGGCCTACTGGACGTACGCCTGGAAAGTCCCGCCAAGCTACCCGCTCGGTATCGTGAACTTCACCGTCACCGTCGTCACGAATCCGGTCCCGGCGGGGCTGACGGCGGCGATCCCGTCGGAGACGGGTGTTTTCTCGCAAAAGGCCCTCGCGACGCCATCGCAGCTAACCATCGTCCCCAGCTAGCAGAACGGGAACGGCCCGTCTCCGGGAACATTCGACCAGCGCGGGAGTCGCGACTCACCATCTTGCGGATCAGACGCGGCGCCGAGGTGGTGCAGCAGCCTGAGCGTCGAGGTCGTCAGCGGCGACGTTGAGGCGGCGTGAAAGGCCCGGCAGGCTGCCAGGACACGGAGGACGAGGGCAGAGACCGAGGCGAGGGACGGAGAGCACCAGGGCAGAGCACACAGCACACCCCACCCACCCAGAGGCCCGGCGGCCATAACCGGCGGAGTGTCGCGGCAAGAGCGAAGCGGAGCCCGGACACGTCCACTCCGTCGATGTCACCGTGATAGATGTGGACGCGGGCATCTTGAGGCATTGGTCAGAAGTCGCGGCTGCTGTTAGCCCCGACTAAGTGCAGGGCAACGGTGTCAAAGGAGCAATTAGGGTCTTTGGACCCTATTCGCGTGAATTGCCAATGCAGCATATTCGCGTGCAAATCGGGGGAAAGGGGAGGGAACCAGTTACGCGGAACAACAGCAGGGTGATTCCGCGGAGGTGAATCGCTGCGGTCACGATGGCCCATCAAGGGAAGTGCGCCGTTCACGCGACGATCGCCCCTAAAGGTGTCCGGCGAGCATTGGCTGCGGGGAGCAGACGGAACCGGCGGAGGTGGCTGAGGGAGGGTGAGCCAGCAACAAAAGCAGCAAAAGTGCGGGCAGTGACATAGCGCGGTGCTCTTCGCTCGATCTTGCGCCGAGCAGCGCGTCGGGTCGTTTGACCGCATGCAATCCACCAGGGTGCCTTTCCGATTTCCTCAAGAGCTACTCGATAATGAATGCGAGGAGACGATGTCCAGATTGCAGAATATGAGGTCGGGGTCCAGCTCATCATCGGCCGCGTCAGGGGCAAAAGCCTTCAGGGGTCGGTCACGCTGGAGGGCCATCCTCATGACAACGAGCGTCGTCGTGTCCACTCTGGTCGTCGCGAGTACAGGCGGAGTGGGTGTTGCGTCCGCTTCTCCGACATGCACGGATTCTTGGACGAACGCCTCGGGAGGGACGTGGACAACGGCAGCAGACTGGTCGCGGCACGCGGCACCCACTTCGGGCCAGGCAGCTTGTCTCACGATCCCGCTCAAGGCGCCGGTTGTACTCAGCGGCGCGGCAACGGTCAAAAGCTTGACCGTGGGCGGGTCGAAGGGAACGACCGAGCTCGAGCTCGACGGTGCCACGCTCACGCTCAATGCGAAGTCGACCATCGACGACTCGGGCACGCTCGCCGAGCAGGGCTACGCCAGCAGCATCGCAATCAGGAGTCCGGCGACGCTCACCAACGACGGCCTGCTGACCGTCGGTCCGGGCTACCAGCTCGCGATCACAGGCAATCTGACCAACGCCTCCGATGGCCTGGTCTACCTCCCCGCGAACGGCTACCACGCCTTGCTCGAGCTCGACGGCACGAGCACGTTCGTCAACTACGGCGAGGTCGCCCTGCAGTACAACTCCGAGATCGTTGCTCCCTACAACGCGAAAGCCACCGCGACTATCGACAACGCCGGCGGGACGATCCAAAACGCCGGGACGATCGACGTGAACGCGGGCGGCGTCTTTAACGAGGGGGCCGGCACGGTCACCGGCAGCGCGCCCGTCGTGAGCAACGCAATCCTCCAGCTCACAGGCAGCGGCCCCTCGAGCTTCAAGCTCGAAGGCGCCACCACGGTGTCGGGGACCGTAGCGGCCGCACAGACGCTCCAGCTCGGCTCCGGATCGGTGTCCACGAAGGCGTCGCTGACCAATGAGGGCGTGATCGTCACGACTAACTACTCGACACTGAGCCTCCCGCGTGGCGACATCCTGTTCAACTACGGCTCGGTCATCTCGGGCCCCGGGACTTCCCTAGCCCTAGTGGGCGACGTGGACAACGAACGGGGCGGCACGATCACAGTCGGCGGGAACGCCGGCTACGGATCCTCGCTCTACCTAGAAGCTCCTTACACGCTCACGAACGACGGGACGTTCCTCGTGCAGGCGCATTCCCAGGTCCTGGCTCCGTTTAACTCAGCTACCGGGCTCGTGTTTGACAACGACGGTGGGACGATCTCGAACGCCGGAGCCTTCGACGTGAAACCGGGTGGCACCTTCAAGGAGGGGGCGGGCACGACCACTGGTAACGCGATCTTTGTCCCAGGGGGTGCGGTCGAGCTCGCCGGATCCGGGGCCGCGAGCTTCGAGATGACCGGGGGGGCGCTGAGTGGCACCATCGCGGCAGACCAGACCGTTGCTGTGGTAGCGCCGCTCGGTTACAACACCATCAAAGTGCCCGCCTCGTTCACCAACGACGGGACCATCTTCTTGAGCAAGGGCGCGATCAACTTACCGGCCGGTGGCACTCTGACTAACAACGGCCTGATCGAGTGCCAAGACGGCAGCAGTAATTCGCTGAGGGGCAACCTCACGAACGACACCCACGGCATCGTCAATCTCGACGGGGTCACCAGCTACGGCGGGCAACTCCTGCTCCCCTTGGCGAACACGACCTTCGACAACGCCGGCACCATCGACCTGCTGTATGGCAGCACCATCATCCTGCAGAGCTGGACCCAGACCTTCGACAACACCGGGACCATCAACGTCGGTGCCTTTCCGAGCGGCAGCGCCTGGGGCGGCACCGCCTTTGACGGCATCCCCATCGCGGCGTCGACCACGAACGTCGCGAGCCAGGAGAACACCATCGTGCTGAGCGGCACGATTAACCCCGTGCTGGTGGGCGGTCTGCCCACGCCGTACCCGAAGTCGCCACAGTCGATCAGCTACGGGCTCTTCGAAGCCTCTGACGGGGGCGACCCGACCTACATCATTCACCTCTCGTGCTCGGCCAGCGTAAGTGGCGGGTGGGCCTCCACTGCCAGGACACCGCCGGCGGCTCCGCAAACCTGATCGCCAAGAGCAGCACCACCCACGACCCGACGACGGTCTCCCTGACGAGTTCTTCGCCCATGGCTTACGTCGGAAACTACAAGTACCCAAGCTCGAGCTACGGCCAGCCGGTCACCTTCACCGCGACGGTCACCGGCGGGGCCACCTACGCCGGCGATCCGGGATTGTCCTCCTGGCCGGCGCCCACCGGGGAGGTCATCTTCTATAACGACTCGAACAACAACGACGCCAACGCCAACGTTCTCGGGACGGGCACCCTGTCCACCAAGCACGGGGTGACCACGGCGACGCTCACCACCTCCGGCCTGGGCCCCGTCTCCCCCGGATACAGTTCGGCCGGAACCGTAGACACGATCTCGGCCTACTACGTCGGCGACGCTAAGAGCCTGGGGACCAGTTCAACGCCTGTCGGGCAGGCAGTGGACGCTGACACGACCAGCGTCGGCGTGCATGCGTCGCCGAATCCCTCGTACTCTGCCGCACCGACCACCTTGAAGGTGACGGTCACCCCGAGCCGTACCGGGCCGGCCCACCTTACGGGGAGCGTCGAGTTCTTCACCCAGAGCGGATCAATCTACCTGGGCTCGGCCCTCGTTTCGACAATGGCCGGAGTGACCACGGCGACAACCACGACCACGGCGCTCCCGGCTGGGACCGACTTGATCACTGCCGACTACACCGGGGACGCCAACTACACCGCGTCAACTTCGTCGTCGACCACCCAGACGGTGCACGCACTGGGCCAACCACGGCGACACTGACCTCCTCGACCGCCAAGGTCACCCACGGACTGTCCGCCTGCGGCGCTCGAAGACCGACCAGGAAGGCGCTGGTCGCACCGTCGGCGTCCCCCACGGGTCGAACCCGATTACCTGCCCGGTCCGTGCCTGGCGGACGCGGCTCGAGGTCTCAGATATCACCGAGGGACCGGCCTTCCGCCCGGTGGACCGCCGGCCACATCGGCGGGACACGACTCAGCGCTCAAGCGGTGGCAATTGTGTTGAAGCGCCACGCCTCCGGGCTACCGGCTGTGCCGGCCGTGCTGCGACCGCCTCGGGCGCGAGGCAGTGAAGCTCAGTAAGGGATGATCCGGGCCCGTTGTTGGCGGCGAGACTGGCAGTCCTCGGGGCTGTGGCGACCGCCGACCCGACGCATAACGTCGATACTGGCGCGCAACTCCATCGGGCGACCCCCCGGTGTTATGTGTGTCGCGAAAAGCGCCACACCTAGCACTCGGCTCCATCGAGGTTCTCCGAGATCGCCGCAGCCGCCAGCTGCTCGGAGGCGTCCGCGAGTGACATCCGGCGGAGGAAGCGGACGCCGCACGTTTCGACGTGGGCGGCGCTTTCGCAGCTAACCCGAGCGCGCCGACCTCGGCAATGGCTTTAGAGCTGATGATTCGCTGTTTCGGCAGCACAGCGTCAACACAGGGCATTGCCGACTGTGAGGGAACCTGTCACGCTCTCTGTTAGCGGCACGCATCAGGGCAAGGGCAAAGGCCCTTGATTGGGGGTGGGTACTGTGCGTAAAGCTCCGCTGGTCAGCTTCTCTGCGCTCCTCGCCCTAGGGGCGATCTCCATGCCGCTTCTGGCAAGCAATACCCGAGCGGTCGCCGCGAGTCCACGGACAGCACCCCCGATCGGCATCAAGGTCCTCGGACGGGGCTTCTCAAACCCGCTTGCCATTACCTTCAGACGGGACGCACATCTGGGTGGCGAACTACCACGGGATGCCGCGCTGGTGTCTGCTACTGCTAGTGCCCTCTCGACCGCATCGAGTGAGCCCCGCCGAGCAAGCGATTCGAACCAGAGCACGTACTCATGTAGTGGGCAGCCTGCCCAGATCTTCAGCAACTTCAATGATGACGCCGTCGACAATGGCGGAACACCACCGAGCTTCACGACGGATGGTGCTTTCTGCTTGACCGAGATCGAGACTCGCCATTGGAACGGGTCTTTTGGCGCCGCCCCGGGCACTCTGGGCCTCACCGGGATCGAGGTTGCCGCGGGACTTGCGTCGACCGTTGGGCCTTTCGATGCGACGGGCAATAAGAACGAGGACACCGTTTGGGTGGCGGACGTCAGCACCGAGCCTTCCCCAACCGTCATCGACGGCACGTACCAGTGCGATGATTCAGACCCCTCGACGTGGTCACAGAATTCCGAGTCTGGCGGCCTGGGGTTCTGCCTGGTCGACGGCGTCCCCGCAGTTCCCGCGCCGCCAACGACCACCACGACCACGACCACCCAGTCAGTCACGCCGACGACAACAGGGAGCACCACGACGACCACCACCACGTTGCCGTCCGCATGCAAGTGCGCCACGTTGAAGATACAGGTGGGCCCCGACGTGTACACGTCCCTGGAGCAGGCGCGCATCGGGCAGGGGGATTACTACTGGGCCGTCCTAATGCCGGTGACGTGGACGATGACCTGTACCCCGGGCGAGCAGGGGGACTGCTCAGGGGACCTAACGGCCATCGTGCTCGACAACGCCGTCGAGGCCCACCTGTTGGTAGGGGTCATGAACGGGCCGGACGGAGAGCCGGACCCCGCAACTGGGAAAGCGCTCGACGGACTGACCGCGCCCTGCAAGGCAGACTGTACCAAGCCGGCACCGGGGCACCTTTACCTTGAAATGTGGGTACCCAACCTGGCTTCCGCCGTCGACGTCAAGGTCCAGTTCAAGAGCACCTGCGCAGACCGCTCGGCGGAGTCGTTCGACGTGAAACTCTCTTATCCGGGCGGCGGGGGCGTGCTCGACCCCAAAGAGAGCGACCTCGGGCCTGGGGCGCCGAAACCGGTCCCGAAGCGGTTCCCGACCCCGGGGCGGCTCTTCCCTCCCGGCGGCCCGGTGACATACACCGAAAATCCATGCAAGTGCGCGACGGTCACGCTGCAGGCGGGAAACGCTGCAGCCGTATATGGCCGCCCCAGCCCGGCAGCCCCACGCGGCACCAAATGGACTGCATATATTTGGTATACGTTGACCTGCACCGGCGGGCCGGGAAAGTGCACTGCAGACGTTAGCCTCGAGAACGCCGAGGGCCCAGGGACTGTGACCAAACCTTCCAAGGACTACGTCCTGCACTGTCAGGCGTCCTGTACCGAGAGGAACAACAAATCCACTGGGAACCTCATGATCACGATCGATTTCGGTAAGGAAATCGCCAAGGACGCAGTCGCCGATAAAACCATTACCCTCAATTTCATCGTGATCTGCGTCAAGAAGCACACGATCCAGCTCAGGTTCGAGTTTGACAAGGACGGTAGCGTGGTCGGAGCGCGTAGCAAACTGAGCGGGTAGCAAACTGAGCGGCTCGGCGTGATCGGCGAGCTCTAGCTGGCGCTAGCCCACAGAGGAACGGACGGTCGAGCGCAGTCTTGCCCCGGGCGGCGAAGAGGATCGGCACCTCCCGGTACGGGGGCTGGCGTTGCGCCACTAGTGGAGCAGCGACCGGCACGGCGAGACCAAGAGCTTGTCCCGAGGGCGAGGTAGGTGGCTGCAGCCGCGCGGGGCGTGCCGGAAACGTCCACCTGCCGACGACGCGCGTCGCCTCGATGGCACCTGAGATCTCCTTCGCAGAGGCGTTCATCGTAGAGGCGACCGTGTTCCCGAACGCCGCCCACGATGACCAAACTGACGCGGCCAGCATGTACCTCATCGAGACTTACCGCGTCAGCGGCGAGTCGTCGATCCTCATACCCATCGGAAGGATCCCACTCTCCAGCGTCAAGCGACAGGAACAACAAGCGCTCGCGCCGTTCCAGCGGCGATTCGTTGACCGCCAGCTCCGTCGCTGAGGGAACTCCGACGCCTGCCGATTAGGGCGCGTGCCGCGGCACATCTAAGCGACGGGCCCAGCGTCGTTCTGGCGCGTCACCGCTTCGACGGTTAGAACGATTCGGTTGGTGCTCACGTCGACTCTCGCGCGGGCGACCGCGACGGTAAGGCTCCGAAGGTTGTTGAAGCCCAGTGAGCTGCGCAGCGGATTCACGTTCCCCCCCTAGAAACCGACAGACGAGAAGACTAAACTTCCGCCAGCCGAGGTCCCGACCCGCGCCGAGCACCTCGGCGTGCGAGTTGAGATACGTGTGCCTCAGAAGAGGCGTTACGTTCCTCCGAATCTTCGGTCGCTCCCGACGCCTCTCTGACTGGCTGAGAGTAAGAGGGAGGCATCATGGGCTTGAGAACCTTGCATCGCGCACTTCTGATTGCCGGTGCTGGAGTAGTGCTGGCTGCGATGGTGGCGGTCATGCCGGCTACGGCGACCGCAGGAGGCTTGCAGCTCACAGTCACCCCCAAGGTGGCGGCGGCCCAGGCGGCAAGCACAAAGCTGTATGTGTACCCGCCTACTGCGCACCCCTATGGCCACACCTACAGCGCATGGGAGGTTCGGTGGGTCCAGTGGTGGATTGGCGTACCCTTGGGCCAGAACCCCGCGACGGATCCCACCGGTGCATACTGCGCCGAAGGCCAGTCCGGGCCGGTCTGGTATCTGGCTTCGAACATGGGCGGAGACTTTGTGCGGAACTGCACGGTGCTGGCCGGCAAGGCAATTCTCATCTCGCCTGACTTGAGTGAGTGTTCGACCGCGGAAGGGAACGGCAACACCTTCGCGGCCCTGAGCAAGTGCGCCACAGGCGGCATGGACGATGCGACACAAGCGGACGTCACGGTGGATGGGGTGCACCTCGCGCACCTGCTCACCCGCTACCGGTTCAAGACCTCCCTCTTCACCTTCAAGTACCCTGCTGAGAACGTGCTGAACGTGAATGGGCCTGGTGTCACCAAGTCGGCGGCTGACGGCATCGTCGTCATGTTGGCTCCCTTGGCAGCAGGACGGCACACGCTCGACCTGCGCTTCGCATTTAAGGCACCTGTCTCGATGGCGGGAGAGGTCACGTACCATCTGACGGTTCTCGGCTAAGCGGCTCCGGTCTGGACCTATACGACCGGGCCACTGGGTCGCGGCTCCGGGCGAAGTACCGAAGGGCGATTACAGCTTGTCTTGTCGAGGTGTACATGAGTGACGACGTGTCGCGGACTGACGGATTTGGAGCGTCACCGAGGCTTGGTGCCTCAATTACGACCACCACCTGGCAAGCCGCCAGTCGGAGAACGTGTCGGTCCGCCTCCCACGCGAACCCCCATCTCACTCTCCCCCTACGGTGAGCGACATAACGTCTCATCTGGGTGGTCGCGCCACGGTCTTGGCGGGACCAGCGGCCATCCATATCGACGGTTCCGGGTGCGGTGTCGCCCACTCCGATCAGCTGATAATGCACTTCGATACGGTCTAGCGCAGTCGCACTCGGGACGGACTGCCTCGGTCGATATTGGCGACGTCGTCAGCTCGCGGCCCTGAATTGCTCGTAGCGGAGCTCCAACCGCTCGGGATCGGGTTGTGCGGTTCGCTCACGAGGCACAAGAAGCTGGACACCGGCCATCTCTTGTAGCCCGTGGCGAAGCATCGGACCATCGGTGTCATCGAGGAGTCGTTGCGCTATCTCCACAACAAGATTCGGCCGAACCCCGATCAGGTTCACGTCGTAAGCCGCGTGGTGGATTTTGCACAGAGCAAGTCCGTTCGGGACCACGGGATCACCCTTGGGCTGGCCGTCGGGGATGATGTGGGCGGCGTCCAGCAGTTGGGCCTCGTGCAGACGACACATGGCACAGCGGTCGCCGTATGCCTGCAGGACCCGGGCTCGAAAGATGGGCTGGTGAAGTCGGACACTGGTGAGGCGCTCAAGGTATGCCCGCTGAGGTGTCGCCAGAGATGACAGGTCCACAAAGCGCTGCCCTTCGTCGACCGCGATTGCGAACTCGTGGCGCGCCGGGTTCTCCTCGACCAGCCAAACGGGATAGCGGGGCACATAGATGCCTCGGGCCACGCCAACGAAGTAGGCAAGCGGCAGTCCCTCGATCATCGCCGTGCGTAGGGCTCTGTTGTCGGAGAGCTCGGGGTCGCTGCCCCGGTACTTGTAGCGCACAAGGCCGTCATCACCAACGTCGTCAACGTACGGGGGAGGCTGATTCGGAGGGGTGAAGGTCGTTCGGATGGTGAGGGCGGCG
>Ga0326728_10017739_pt1 | contig 14179 bp, 11 predicted proteins | sample MB3enrmetagenome_FD_207602 | JGI IMG/M metagenome (GOLD analysis project Ga0326728, IMG submission 207602) | Lab enriched peat soil microbial communities from McLean, Ithaca, NY, United States - MB31MN | ecosystem: Environmental > Terrestrial > Soil > Wetlands > Peat | place: USA: New York...
ATCCCGATGGACATGTACAGATTGACGGAAGTTATTACTCGGTACCGCATATGCTTGTCGGCGAGGATGTCCGGGCGCAATGGGATGACAGACTGATCCGAATATATGCGCGTGGAAAATGTGTGGCTGTCCATACCAAAGCGTCGGTGGGAACATTCGCTACCCGTGAAGAGCACCGGCCTGCGCATAAACCGGCAAGGGAAGAAGCGTATGTCGCCGGCCTGCTCAGTAAAGCCGAACATATTGGCGAGAACGCGCTGGAATGGTCAAAGGCGGCATGTGAGGAAAGGGGCGTTCGCGCTTATCGACTGCTTCAGGGAATGCTCTCCCTCACCCGCAATCATCCCAAGGAACGAGTCGATTGGGCTTGCCAGGTAGCACTGAAACGCCGTCTATTCCGTTACAAGGTCCTGCGCCGCCTGGTGGAACAGGCAGAAGCCCATAACCCCATACAGGTACCCGTACTAATGCAGAGCCATGAGATTATCCGGGATCTATTCGAATATGCAAAGGAGGTAAACGTATGAACCCTGAACTAGACCGCAAACTGCGGTCGCTGCGGCTCTCCGGAATGGCAGCCGCAGTGGATGCCCGTAATCAGGAAGCCATCCACAATAATCTCGCCTTCACCGATTTCCTGGAGCTGCTGATCGAGGATGAATTGAATCGGCGGAGAGACCGGCTCTTCGTACGCCGGTTAAAACAATCGCACATCCCCGGCGTTAAGGAACTCGAGAGTTTTGACTGGTCGTTTAATCCGCGGCTTCCCAAACCTCTTATCCTCGACCTGTCCACCGCCCGCTTTGTTGGGGAACACGCCGGTGTCCTGCTCCTGGGTCCGCCGGGAACCGGCAAAAGCCATATTGCCATATCGCTGGCGGTGGCAGCCATCCAGGCTAGCTACACTGTACTTTACATCTCTGCTTTTGATCTGGCACAGGAGATGAATGAAGCAGAATCTACCGGCACCAGAAAGGAACTGGTAAATCAGCTCATGCGTACCGACTTGCTGGTACTGGAAGACCTCGGTATGCGGCATCTCCCACCTACCGCTGCCGAAGATCTGCTGGAAGTCTTTGTCCGCCGGTATGAGAAAGGCGCCATCATCGTTACATCAAACCGACCGCTGGAGGATTGGGGGAAGGTGCTGGGGGACACCGCGGCTGCCGGCGCTATACTGGACCGTTTCTTGCATCATGCCGAAATCATCAAACTGGAGGGCCGAAGCTATCGGATGTATGACCGTAAGGAATCACGGAAGGGCATGGAACTGACAAATTTGACCGAGGAGACCAAATAGTATTATCGTTTAATCGCTTGCCCTTAGTGGCCGGTTTTCAGGTGTCCCTACCTGGACGGTTTTGGATGTCCCGTGACACCCGAAACCGGCAGCAGTTGCGAGTATCTCATTATTTCTTTTGAGCAATTGGCCGACTGCCGTTTCCTGAACTGATGTAAGATGACCTCAAAATTTAACCTTAATCCCGGTACCTCGAAATTATGTTTCTGATATTTCACCTTTAATTTTCTCACCTAAACGGGTCTTGTTCTCACACTACAATCGGAGAAAATTTTCCATTATTGGTCTGGTTTTGATTGAGATTTAACTGAAAATGATAATTTAAGTATGTTTTTCCAACATGTGCCGCCGGATTTCTGTAACGAATCTGAAAAGCGCCGTTGTAGATAGAAGCCGAACTCTCCCATCTCCGCCAAAAACCAATTCAAACCCGGTTTAACCCGGGGCCCACCGGCGAGCCACTATTTTGTTATTCAATTGAGGATTATAGTGAGCGATTGTATAATACAATAACGACAAAAGAGGAGGAACCGATGATAAAGAAGATTTTAGTTCCTTTGGATGGGTCAAAGCTTGCAGAATGTGTTTTACCTTTCGTTCAAGAGGCCGCGATGCAGCTTAATGCCGAGGTAGTTTTAGTCAGTGTTACTAATCGTATCCAAGGTTATTGGCCGTTCGAAGATTATAGCCGGCCCAGTGAAATCCGTCTTGCACCTCAAGGTACCTGTACTATGGAAGAATATGCCTTGAAATACCTGAACAACACCGCAAAAGTCCTTGAAGACAAAGGAATCAAAGTTACGAAAGCAGTAATATGCGGGAAAACAGCGCAAGAAATAATTTTTTACGCCAATGATAACCATTGTGATTTAACTGTTGTTTCGACGCAGGGCCGGGGCGGTTTCAATAAACTCACCCACGGCAGTACCACCGCCAGGTTATTGAAATTGGCTTCAGTCCCGGTGACGATAATCCGGCCACCGAAATAATTGAAACAGCTAATTTCGGTCTGTCTGAAACAATATGAAACTGCAGCGTTCAGGTTCTAGTAAAAAGTAAGCGTGATTTCTGTGCCGGTTTGGCGTAATTTGTCCGGTTCACAGTGTCAACCGGGTTTTGTTTTTGGCCTGTGTTTTCGATATGGGAATCGATTAGCAGTTTAGCTTTTTCTAATACTTTATTGCGCAATATTTCCGGTTCCAATACTTCGATTCGGCCTGTTAAGCCAAAATACCAGGCGATAAAATGATTGCTGAGGTGAGTTTTTAACGTCATTATCGCAGAACCATCATTCAGCCTTTCCACAGTTTGTGAAGGATGCCAGACAGTATCAAAAAGTTTCTTGTTATATCCCGAGATGAAATGTAATTTTACAGTAACCAATTCGATGGATGTGTCGTTATCATAGGTGTCCCACGGAGAACTAATGTAATCGGTAGGATGGAAATCAGACGGTATGGTATAGGTATCCGGCAATATTTCCACATCCCCATAGATATAGTCTAATTTGAACTCATAAATAGATTTTTTAAGGTGACAATACGCAACAACATAAATTGAATGTGATAGTAACATCGGTTCCAAAAAATAAGGTTCGATAATCCGTTCTCTGGGCTCGTTATCAAAGGGTGTCTGGTAGCGGATTTTTATCATATGCCGGGATATCCATGCTTTGGTAACCTTATTCAAATTATTGACCTTTCGTTCATCTCTAGTCTGCTGCTCTGTATTTTCAACGGTCTTTCTTGTTTCTTCCCGAAGCTCCGCAGGTAAAATTGAGCTTAATTTCATAAAGGTGGAAACCACGCTCGGATTATACAAATAAGAATAGTTATGCATTAAACGTGACGCGACAAAAATATTAATTGCCTCTTCCTGTCTGAATGCAATCGGTGGCAAGAAATGACCCTGCACCAGTCCGCGCTTATTCCCTTCCTGCCAGATCGGGACCTTTAACTCAGATTCAAGAGCAGCTAAGTCACGATAAGTTGTGCGGACGCTCGTGGCGCAACTGCGGGCAATTTCTTTTACGTCGATGCCCTGGGAATGATGCCATAACAAAATCTGCAGATAAAGCAACCTTGCAGTTCTGTCCCGCTTGCTCAGGTTTCTGGCGTGATTCCCATCATCGTTTATCGGCGATAAATCTGTATTGACTTGTAGTTTTCGAACTCCGATGTAAGATACGTCAGGCAGCGCGCTATCGGTGTTAGTTTCGGTGGGTCGGGTTCCACCGGCAAGCAGGGAACCATTTGCATTCAAGCACTTCTCAACTGTTGAGACCATGTGTCTTGCTTTCCAATAGGTCAAACCATATTCTCTTTGAATTATTTCTGCGGATATACCTTTTTTTGCCTTGGACATCCGTTGGATAACTTTAAACCATGTTTTTAATGGGATACGGGAGTTGCGTAAGATTGTTGCCGCAACCGGATTCACTTGATGCCCGCACTTATCACACGCAAAAGAATGCCGGTTGGAGACTTTATGGTGTTTGGTAACTTTATTGCAGATGGGGCAGCTTATGCCTTCAGGGTACAGCTTGTTTTTTAACCATTCAAGGCAAGATTCTTCATCGGGGAAATCCTGTTCAATATCGGCGAATCTGAATTGTATTATCTTATAATTCATGCAAGTATTATACCACAATAAATACTTGCATGAATTAATATTATTGATATCATACAGCAACAATAATAATCACCGGATTTTTGTCAGTATGTTGACACAATGCTTTGTTAGAATTTCGACAATTGCTTTTTATGCACCGGCCTTGTTAACACTTGACATTTAGACTTATGTGTTTATAATTGGGGTAGATTGCATGTTATATGATATAACATTAGATATATTATTGTAAGTAAGCTGTAATTGTTTGCATACCGGTGCATATGTGAATTATGTTCCAAGAAATTATATACAAGTAACAAAGTGGGCGAGGGGCTAATAGCAGAAATAAAAAATTTAGCATTTCGCATCTCCGTAACCTGCCAATGAAGAAAATATTAACATCTTCTTGGACGGAATCTACACCAGAGAGATGACGTACGTGATGAGGAGGCCGTAGCGGTCATCCGAAATACTATTCCTGATGGGAAAGGGATAGTTTTACTCCTGATTCCCGGCGGCTAAGGCACTTTATCACGATGGGATATAATAATTAATTTATGCAACCCGGTTGAAAACTATTTCAATGTGCCATTTACCCTAACCTGGTCAGGAGCATCATCCCGCTCTCGAGAGTTTCATTGACACCATTAGCGATGACTCACTTTCAACACATCGGTTATTCTGTTTGCCGCACCTTATGTTTTAGTACTTTTAGCTCAATAAATTTGGTACTTCAGGTTCATAAAAAAGAACCATCGGGTCTAGTTTAATAATAAGAATAATGTCAGAATCTCCATAGCAACGAAAGGTCGAATATTTGTTGGCTGAAACAAAACGCGCTTATCTGTTCATTAGTAAAATAAATACGACCGGCGCAAATGTAAATTTCAGGTATCAGCCTGATGGCAAGCACAAATACAAAACATTAATAAAAGGAGAAACGGATGAAGAAAATTAGTTACCCACTAGCACTAACTTCCATTCTACTGGCATCATTCATGGTATTAATGTCTTTAGCCGGTTGTACAAAAACAGCCACAACAACAGCTGCCACGACCACCACCACAACGACAACTGTACAGCCCATTAAAACGTATACGGTAGGCTTGCTGGCGGAATTAACAGGCTTTTTGGGTTCCTACAATACAGCGACAGTAAATGAAGCCCAAATAGCTGTCGATATGGTAAACGAAAACGGCGGCATTATTGTCGGCGGTCAGAACTACAACCTCAAACTCGTGGTTGAAGATGGGCAGAGTACGCTGGACGGTACGACAGCGGCAGCTAACAAACTGATTTTTAACGATAACGTTAAAATCATTATTGGCCCTGATGCATACTTTAATTCCGCGGTATCCGGCTTATGCGAGCAGAACAAAATATTGCACATTGCCGGTTATTGCACGATGCAGCCGGGCGAAATGGACGCAACCACCACCTACACCTTCCTCGGCCAGGCCGCAAGCATTAATTATTTCACCGGTGCATTGGCTTATCTAAAAGCAAATTATCCCAATGTTAAGACAGTAGCGCTTTGTATGCCAGATGACGGTTCAATCCCCTATTTCGGTGCGGCGGTGCAGAAAATGGTCGAAGCAGACGGGTATACAGTGGCGGGCAGTATCATCGGTTACGACAACAGCGCCGTTGATTTCAGCCCCTACGCCGCAAAAATTATCGCTACCGGGGCGGACGCCGTGATTTGCTGCTCCGGAATCGCATTACCGAACGGCTCCATCCTCAAAGACGTGCGCGACGCCGGCAGTAATATGCTTTTTGTGATTTGTAACAGCACGATTCCCACCGACAATATAACAGTTGCCGGAACAACAGAATCCACCAATGTTGTTGATTGCAGCGCCGCTTACATCGGTTGTCCTAATCCTTCAGCTGATTTACAAGAAATGATACAACGGTACCAACTTCTGGTTGGCAATTCTAATGCACCGTTAGTCACCTTAGAATATGCTAATCCCATATGGGAATTAGGACAGGTTTTGAATCAGGCGAACAGCTTTGATCCCACGGTATTAAAAAATACGTTCGCGAACATGACCACTATTCAAACTTTGTACGGGCCCGGTACCATCAGTGGCCAGCAAACTTTTGGCATTAATCAAGCCGTGTCTTATCAATTACCCATCACTACTATTACCAACGGTGTCCCGACTTTCCAACAATGGGAACCGGCTCTAGTCCCATAACGTTACGCTTTAACAAGATATCGAACCGGGGGAAAATTTCCCCCGGTTCGATAGTGAGCAACGTGACAAGGAGTCATTAATGCCGGAAGCCACCATACTGCTTATCATTGCCTCTATTGTAAATGCGCTGGTATTATCGTCGATGTATATTTTACTGGCGCTTGGTTTTACTTTCCTTTTCAACATCATGGGGATTTTAAATTTCGCCCATGGCGCGATATACATGATTGGCGCTTATATCTGCTTCTTTCTGGCAACAGCGGTGGGTATCAATCAGTGGCTGGCAATGCTGATTGCCGTGGCCGCTGTGGGTTTATTCGGAATATTCATGGAGCGGTTTGCTTTCCGCCCATTTTTTGGTAATATCAACCAAATAATCGTTGTATGCATCGGCATTATTACCGTGCTGGAAAATGGCGTCTCGGTATCGCAAGGCTTTATCGTCCAGGTTACACCGCCGTTCGTGCAGGGTATCTTTAGAGTCGGGATTATTTCGATTAGCTGGGAACGGGTGGTAATCTTTTTAATAGGTATCAGCCTTTTGATATTAGTTCTATTATTTATTAATAAAACAAAACAAGGGCTGCAAATGCGCGCCGTTGCACAGGACCTGGAAGGAGCTGTTTTACAGGGCATAAATGTCCATTTTGTTTCTGCGCTCGCCTGTGTCATCGCCTGCGCTCTGGCGGCACTTGCGGGTTCTCTGATGGGTTCCTATTTAAGCCTGACGCCTTACATGGGACAGGACATTATGATAAAAGTACTGGAAATACTGGTGTTAGGCGGTATTGGCAGTATTAACGGCGTTTTATTTGCGGGTTTAATTGTCGGTACTCTGGATGCTGTCTTACCGATAATGGTCAGCGGTACAGCGACTCAGGCACTAATGATGCTGATTATTATTGTTATTCTCCTTTTTAAGCCTCAAGGGTTATTCGGCAAGGAAGTAAGAGGATAGTGGTAGTTATGGGGTCAATGATTGCTGCTCCGAATTCGAACACACACCGTAAAAATCTGATTCCGGCAATCGGTTATGGTGCGGTAATCTGTCTTTTAGCCTGCCTTCCGCTGATTTTTAAGTCCCCCTACATACTGCATCTCTTTATTTTGACATTAATCTATATAATTGCCGCGGCCAGCATGCGATTTATCATGACATCCGGACAAATTCCATTAGCACACGCGGCGTTCCTGGGGCTTGGCGCCTATGTTTCGGCCGTGCTTTCAAAACACATGGGATTATCGCCGTGGCTGGCACTGATTATTGCCGCGTTGGTATCAATGTGTGTGGGGATAGCTATCAGTTTTCCCTTCGCCAGATTAAAGGCGTTTTACTACGCCATGATCAGCCTGTTTTTTGGCGTCGGTTTGTTACAGGGTATTGAATCGCTGGGGAAATTAACGGGAGGTTTGGCCGGAATCACCTCAATCCCAACTCTGTTTAACACCGGTTCCAAAGTACCCTACTATTACGTCTTTTTAGCATTAACGATTATCAGCCTGGCAATTCTTTACAGATTCGAGGCCTGTCGCATCGGCTGGAATTTAAAGGCCATCGACCAATCTTATCTGGTATCAAGCAGTGTAGGTATCAGCGAAGTAAAATACCGGGTACTGGCCGTGGCTATCGGCTGTTTCTTCGTCGGTTTGGCCGGCGGAATGTACGCAAATTATAACGTCACGATATCACCCAGTTCTTTTGATACGACTTCCACGCTTTGGATGATTATATATGTCGCAATCGGCGGCACGAACGATTTTGCGGGTCCCATCATCGGAACCGCGGTACTGTTCCTGATACCGCAATATTTCAGCGGACTAAAACAATATACCCCATTTGTTTCGGCGGCGATATTATTTACCGTCGTCTTTGCTTTTCGCGACGGGTTGGTGAGCATACCGCGGCTGATCCGGACACGTTATCAAAGAAAAAAGGTAAAAGTACAAACCGATGATTCTTGAAATAGCAGGGCTGACAAAAAATTTTGGCGGTTTGACCGCCGTTTCCGGAATGAATATTACGGTCAACGACGGTGAAGTATTGGGTTTAATCGGTCCAAACGGCGCCGGTAAAAGCACTTTGTTCAACCTGATAACCGGCGTGATACAACCAACTAAAGGGACAGTTGTTTTTAAAGGAAAAGATATTACCGGTAAAAGACCGCATGTTATCGCAGAATTGGGAATAGGCCGTACGTTTCAATTGAATCCCCTTTTCCCCAATTTCACGGTATTGCAAAATGTAGTATCTTCATTCCAGATTCGGCCGCGCTCAAATTTATTCGATACTTTTTTCAATACTCCTGTATATCGTAAAAATGAAGCATATATTCTGGAACAATCACTGGAAATACTCAAACTGGTCGGATTATATAAAGTAAGGAACGAACTGGCCAAAAATCAGCCTCACGGCTATCAAAAAATGCTGGGCGTCGCGCGTGCCTTAGCAATTAAACCGGAATTATTGCTGCTGGATGAGCCGATCGCCGGGATGAATCCAGATGAAATCAATAATACCATCGAGGCGATAAGAAGAACCTCTCAGCTGGGCGTAACAATAATATTAGTCGAGCACAATATGAAAATATTGGAAATTTGTAACCGGGTTGTAGTAATAAACTTCGGGCAAAAGATTGTCGAGGGGACGCCCCGGGAAATAAAGGAGAACCCGGAAGTAATTAAGGCCTATTTGGGTAGCGGACATGATACTCAACATTAAAAACGTATCGTTAAATTATGGCAAAGCGATGGCACTAAACGGCGTCTCGTTAGAGATTGACGAGGGGACCGTTGTTACGATGATTGGCGCTAACGGTGCAGGCAAAAGTACGATTCTGAAAGCCCTGTCCGGACTGGTGCGCATCAATTCGGGCGAAATATGGTTTTCCGGTAAGAGGATAGACGGTCTTAGCCCTACCAATATTGTTAAAATGGGTATCGTTCACGTCCCTGAGGGCCGAAGGTTGTTTCCATCCCTGTCGGTGATGAGCAACCTTGAACTTGGTGCCAGTTTACGCAAAGACAGGGCCGGAATCAAGAATGACCTGGATGAAATCTTCAAACATTTCCCCAGATTGCAGGAAAGACGCAACCAGAGCGCGGGAACTTTAAGCGGCGGTGAACAGCAGATGGTAGCGATTGCCCGTGGTTTAATGGCCAAACCAAAAATGTTGTTATTGGATGAACCTTCGCTCGGGCTTTCTCCCATTATGGTTGATGAGCTGGTACCAATAATCAAAAATATTAATCAAACGGGAGTCACGGTGCTCTTAGTTGAACAAAATATAGGACTGGCTCTCAGGGTGGCAACGAAAGGATACGCGTTGCAGGTTGGCAAAGTTGTGCTGCAGGGTGACATTGATATCTTCAAGTCGGCTGACATTGTTAAAAAAGCCTATCTTGGAGATTAATCCTCTTTGTCAGGCGGGGAAATAGTAATCCGGTTTGTTGAATAATAAAGGATTTATTTATACTCATTTCCCCTCATCGTAAGTTTGAAGCAAGGGAGAAATATCATGACCAATAGTAAATATAAAAAGTTATTCGAACCGACGCAAATCGGGAAAGTACAGCTAAAAAACCGTTTTGTAAAAACAGCCGCGCAGACTTATTTATTCGAGTCCGGAGAACATCGGATTGGCACCCTGGCAAAAGCATTTTATGAAGCTGTGGCGAAGGGCGGCGCAGGCCTGGTAATAGTGGAAACACCGGCGATGGAATGGCCTTTAGCGGAGACCGGCGACCGGCGTTTTCGCGTTGATGACGATAAATATATTAATGACATACGTGAACTCACAGCATTAATCCATCAACATCATTGCCCGGCATTTGTCCAATTCTACCACCGTGGGGCCTGGGGTGGAAATCTTGTTAACCAGCAATTCCGGGCTAAAAGAATTGCCGCTTCGGCTGTTACACTGGGTAATTTAAGGTCGGCATTTGATGAAGCCGCCGAAGAGGAACCGCCTGAAGCGGCAACCATTGCAGAAATTGAAGAAATTACAGAAAGATTCATCGCCGGCGCAGTGAGAGTGGCCGAGGCAGGTTTTGACGGTATTGAAATTAATACCGCGGGGGACCATCTGGGTAACTCGTTTTTATCGCGTTTCTGGAATAAACGCAGTGACATGTACGGCGCACAAAATATGGAAAACCGGACCCGGTTCATCGTGAATATATTAAATGGAATAAAAAAGAGGGTAGGACAGGATTTCCCTGTCCAGATATTGATGAATGCCCTCGAAATCGGCGCCGGTGAAGAAGGAATAAATACTGAAGAAGCAAAAATAATCGCCAGGATACTCCAGGATGCCGGTGCAAATTCCCTGCACATCAGGTCGCACTGGCTGGGTATGCACCAGGGGTCTTTCTGCCACGATGTGCTTTTTTACCCGGAGCCTCAAATTCCGGTAAAAGAATTCCCGAAACAAATGGACTGGAGCAGAAGAGGACTTGGGGCAAATGTACCTTTAGCGGCGATAATAAAAAGCGCGGTTACAGTGCCGGTTATGACCGTAGGCGGGCTGGATGCGGACCTCGGAGAAAAGGCGCTGCGTGATGGCAAAGCTGACTTAATCGGTATCAACCGGCGGTTTTTCGCCGACCCGGAATACCCGAAAAAAATAATGGAAGGAAGACCTGAGGATATCGCACCTTGCACGCATTGTAATAACTGCAACAAAAGTTACAATGAAGCCCGGCACTGCCGGATCAATGCTTCTTTTGGAAGAGAGCGCTATGAAGTCACCAAAGCACAAACCAAAAAGAAGGTATTGGTGGTAGGAGGCGGTCCGGCCGGTATGCAAACTGCCAGGGTTGCAGCCATGAGGGGCCACGAGGTGATACTTTTTGAGAAAGGCCATTACCTGGGAGGTTCCTTGCCGCTTGCCTCGATGGTCAAGGGATTTGAACTCGAAGATTTGCCGGGTTTTATCCGGTTTTTCAAAGTGCAGATTAAAAAACAGGGTGTACGTGTATCTCTTTCCAGGGAATTTACGCCTGCGGATATTGATAAAATCAAACCGGATGTTTTAGTGCTGGCGTTAGGCGGAACTTCGATACTTCCTGATGTAGCCGGAATCAATGGGCGCAATGTGACGCAAAGTGCTGACCTTTATCAGGTTTTAAGATTTATTATCAGATTTATCGGGCCAAAACGTTTAAGAGCATTAACCAAAATCTGGATGCCTATAGGAAAAGACGTCGTTATCATCGGCGGCGCGATACAAGGATGCCAGTTGGGAGAATTTCTGACCAAACGGGGTAGAAAGGTGATAATCGTCGATACCGAACAGGAACTGGGCCGATCGATGTATCCCGAGAGAAAAAATCGTCTTTTTTACTGGTTCAAAAAGAAAGGCGTTCGATTAATCGGCGGTGTAAAACTTGAGAAGATAACTCCCGACGGGTTGAATATTATTAAAGACGATAATTCACAAATCCTGAAGGCCGATCAAATCATTCCTGCGATACCGCTGGCTCCGAATCTGGATATTATGAATAAGCTCAGCGGTAAGGTGCTGGAAATTTATTCTATCGGTGATTGTGCCAGTCCCGGGATAATTCCGGACGCAACTGCTGCCGGTTGGGAAATTGGCAACAAAATTTAAGATATTAATCCGCTCACAACTTCTCAAGCAGGGGCTCCCCTGACTATTGGTTATTAACCAATTGGTTTGCCAATGTGTTTCAGGGATTCAGACCTTACCGTGTTTGCGCCATTCGCAATATCTGAACATAAACCCGTTTTCTAATAAACGGGGCTTTCCAAACTTGCAGATGCACGATAAAAACGACTAAAATGATTTAACAGCTGCCTTTTTATGGCAGAAAACTAAAGAGAGATGCCTGTTCACGGCACTTTAGAGTAGGATAACTAAACGAGTTTCAATAATATAAAAATGAGGAGAAAAAGGAATGCCTGAAGAGAAATTAGACCCGATTGACCAGTTAATGAAAGAGTGGGGAAAACTGGTGGGGCGCGTTTTCACCAGTGAAGATTTCCGCGCGCGGGGGCCGGGATTCGAAGGTAACATCTTAAGCGACAACACACTAAACCGGGACGTGACCCAGGATGGGATACGAATTTTCGTAAACGGCGAAGGCGATTTAAATCCGCTTTTCCGTAACCCGGAGTACGCTAAAAAGACCAAGTATAAATGTATGATTGCACCGCCAAACTATCTGTACACTATTTGCTATGCGCAGTCACCCCCGGACCACGGTCCGGTGATTGCGGGCGTAGATGGAATGTATTCGGGCTGCGACCGGGAATGGTTTCGGCCGGTATGCGTGGGCGATACCTTCACTTACCGGGTAATATGCCCCGCGGAAAACAAAGTAATGCCCAGTAAATATTCCGGGCGGAAAGTGCTTTCCTACGAGAAGGCCGATTATTACCGGCAGGGCGGCGAGCTGGTCGGCGGATACAGCAGTTATGAACAATGGTTCGATGTGAAAAAAGCCGAAGAGTTGAACATCTTCGGGAAAACGGACCTGGTCAAAATGCCGGAGTATACCATAGAGGAGATGAAAGAAATTTACGCGGCGCAGGACCGGGAGGAGATACGCGGCGCGAATCCCCGCTATTGGGAAGATGTAAAAGTGGGCGACGAATTGACGCCGGTGGTGCGGGGGCCGCTGAACGAGGCTGAATTGACTGCCTGGCATGCGGCCGGACACGCGCATTTTATTTCGGAGCGGTTGACCCGCATCATGTGGGAGAAGATGCCGCCGTCACCAGGTTGGAAAGGGGTCAATAAATGGGAATTCGGCCAGGGCTATTTGAAAGGTCAAGTCCGGGATTACGGGCCGGGGCACAAAATCACCGAAGCGCACCCGAGACAGGTGGCCGTAGGGCAGCAGACTGAGGCCTGGCGCTACATCATGCTCACCAACTGGATGGGTGATGACGGGTTCCTGTGGAAGTTCAGCACGCAAATCCGGAAGATGAATATGATTGGAGACACCACCTGGAGTAAAGGCAAGGTAATAAACAAATATTGCGATAAAGGGAAATACTGCGTGGACATTGATGTCCAGAGTATCAATCAAACCGGCGCGGTAACTGTCACCGGCGGCGCAACAATAATTCTACCGTCCCGCGAACACGGGCCGGTGATTTACCCCGAACCCTATGCGCGGGTTCCAATAAAAGCTTAGGGTACATGACAGTGAGCGCGTAGCACTCGTCATTTTATCCGGACAATGAGGCTCCATCCGGGCGCCTGTGAATGCAGACACCCGGTGGAGCCTTTTCCGTTGTGGCGCCCAATAAATTTTCTTAAAATTTCAAAATGGCGACAAAATCATATTGCATCTAATGTGAAACATTGCTATAATCACTAATAATAGTACAAATGTTCGTAATTAGTGAGAAGACGGATTGATACAAGTAAAAATAATACCAGTTGAAAAAGTTGCAAGAGTTCACGGACGAAGTTTACTTCTTTCTCTTCTTGAAAAAGAGAAACTCTTGACTAGAATCAGTGTTTTAAATAATGTTTGCTTTGTAACCGAGACTAAGACCTGGGATGAATATTGGCGGGTTTTTAACGAACTTGATTGTGATGAAATTAACGATCAACTTCACTCACTATATGCTGCGTGGTGTGGTTATATTCAATCTGGTTTCGCTTATTCGCAAAAACAAGAGTATTGTTTCCGCTACTTTTCATTGCTTGACAGATTATTATTAATTTCTTCTGAAAATTTCAACGCGCAAATAAGGTTTAGTTCACTGCAAACGATATTAGGATTTGAATGTTTTAAAGTGACTTCAACATCTTCTGACAATGAAATATTTGGAACCGGAACCACCACGGTTAGAAATCCAAATTATCTTTTAGCAAAATTGAAGATACCTAATATACCAGATGATCCACGGTATCTTCCGGTTATTACAGTTGCCCGCGCTAGAATGCCCTATCTTTTTAAGCATTATAGATAATATAAGTTGTGTAATGATTCGCCTATCTCGATATTGCTCTATCCGTCAGTTTCTGAGGAAAACCGCTCCACCAGTTTCAAGTACATTAACAAATTGGCAAGCACCATAAAATACGCG
>Ga0326728_10017740_pt1 | contig 14179 bp, 12 predicted proteins | sample MB3enrmetagenome_FD_207602 | JGI IMG/M metagenome (GOLD analysis project Ga0326728, IMG submission 207602) | Lab enriched peat soil microbial communities from McLean, Ithaca, NY, United States - MB31MN | ecosystem: Environmental > Terrestrial > Soil > Wetlands > Peat | place: USA: New York...
TCTTAACTGCGATATCATATTCCGAGCTCGCTAATATCTATCCGAAGGCAGGAACAGGCTCTTCATATTACTATGCCGAGGCTGCATTCCTGGAAAAAGCAAAGGCCGCTCACCGCCAATGGGCACGAGTCGCCAAATTCCTTACCGGCTGGATATCGCACCTCTACTACTGGATCTACCCGGGCATAATGGTGGCCTTCTCGGCGATCCTGATAGTGTATATAGTAGGGCTGTTCGGTATTACGCTGGCCCCGTGGGAACAGATCATTGTGGCCGTAGTATTTGCCGTGGTTAACGGCTATATCGCCTATCGAGGGATCACGGGCTCAACGATGACGGCGATGATAATCAACGCCATACAACTCGCGGCGCTAGTCGTTTTCTCGGTGCTGGCGATCCTGTACAGGCAGGCTCACCCGGCGCTGGCCTATACACAGTCCATCTCCACCGTACTTATACCCCATAACCTGACGAACATGATCTTCCAGTCTACGATCGCCATATTGCTGCTCGTAGGGTTCGAGTCGATCACGTCATTGGGCTCGGAGGCGATCAACCCTAAGAAGGATATTCGCAATGCGATCCTCCTTGCCCTCGTGATCCAGGGCGCGTTCGCCTATTTGCTCGAGTACTTCGCCGCTAACTACTTTGTCGGCCCCCAGATGATCGGCACCAACGCCGGCGTTACAGTTACAGGATATGCTCAGTCGGCTGCGTCAGGAGCCCCGATAGGCGATATGATACGGATCATAGGCGACCAGATGCTGGGCGGTAACGGGTTTTTATTAGTATTGATCATGGCCGCGACGGTTGTGCTGGCACTGATCGGTACGACACTGGCCTGCCTTAACACCGCTGTCCGTGTCACATATGCCATGGGCAAGGACAAGGAAATGCCCTCTATCATGGGCCTTCTACATGGACGCTTTGCCACGCCCCACTGGAATATCTGGATACTTGTGGCTGTGTCGGCGATTTTCGGCGCATACGGGGTACTAAGCGTGGACAACATGACACAGATCACATGGGCGTCCAACATCGGTACCTTCATGCTCTATGGCCTGACAAACCTCATCGCCCTCTGGGCATTTTTAGGCCGGCCCAATTCCAGCATCCTAAGGCATAAATTAGTCCCAATTGCGGGGTTCCTGGCCAACCTGCTGATGCTCGTTGCCGTGCTGTATATTGGCGCCAGTGCCGGGGGAAGCTCGGCGACCGATGCGATCATCGCTCTGGCCATGGTAGCAGTCTGGATGGTCGTAGGGATAGTCTGGTTTGTCTTTAACACATACAAGCAGGGCCGTAAAATATTGATCAGGGAATCTACACAGTTGACCCATGAGGATCTCAGGGAAAATATAACGTAGTATCCTGGCGGCCGGTAAATAGAATGGACGGAGTCTGGACAAAAGAGAAAAAAGACCGGAAAGGCCTTTTTTCTCTATTTATATTATAGGTGATTACCCTGGGAGATAATATAGGAGTGAATCCTGTATCGAAAACAATGGCGCAGGCGGGCATTACGTTGACCTGGAGGGCTGTAACGCACCAGGGGCTCATGCGCCAGCATAACGAAGATTCTCTTTGCGTAGAAGTTGACAATAAGATCGGCCACGCGTCAAGATTTCTATTCGTGGTCGCGGATGGGCTCGGAGGCCATGGTGGAGGTGACGTTGCCAGCAGGCTGGCTTTGAACTCTGTGCGCAACGAGTTCCTTGGCTGGAATGGCTCGCCGGCCGATCGTTTACTTGATAGGGCACTACGGAACGCGAATGGAGAGGTGTTCGGGGAAGCCCAGTCTCATCCTGAATATTCAAAAATGCAGACCACGATGACGGCCGTTATTGTGGAGCAGGGCTCGCTTACGGTAGGCCATGTGGGAGACTGCCGGCTCTATAGGGCGAGGGAGGGACACGTCGAGATCTTGACGAAGGATCACTCGATGGCTAATGAATTATTAAGGCTGCACATGATATCGCCCGAGCAGGCGGAAACGCACCCGGGCCGTCACCAGCTTGTACGTTCGGTCGGCGGCGAGCCGTTCCTGCGTACGGATATAGTTCGTGAAAACGTCATTTCCGGAGATATGTACCTGCTTTGCAGCGACGGGCTGTGGGGACAGGTGACCCCTGACGATATCAAGTCGGCAATGGGGGAAAACAATGCGGACCTGGTTTGCGAAAGGCTTGTCAGGAAGGCGCTAAAAACAGGCGCACCCGATAATATTTCGGCCATATCGTTCCGCGTCACTGCGACCGACAAGAAAGCGGCAGCGCCATTATCGTTAAGGGGGTTATTGCATAGACGCTGATCCTCGCGTGATGAGCTATCTGTATAATTTATTATAGTAAGTTTTATATACGGGTATATTAAGTCGGCTCGTAATAATTAAATATCGATCTTTGAGGACTTTAGATACGACCATTATAAAGATTATACCAATGGAGCAGGGAAAATGACACTTAAAGCCGACGATATGGTCTGCGAATATAAAATAATCGAGCCGATGGGCAAGGGAGGATTCAGCAATACCTACAAGGCCAGCGCGCCGGATGGCAAGCTGGTCATCCTTAAGTTCCCGGATTCTACCCTACTCGGCGACCCGGCTACTTATGAGCGATTCCGCCGCGAGTCCGCCATCGGGCAGAAACTGGACCATCCCTCCATACCCCGGGTGATATACCTTGGCGATAGCCCGGAAGGCATATTCCTCGTCCTGGATTATGTAGAGGGAAAAACTCTTCGCAGCTACATCTCGGATAAGGCGCCCCTGAACCTGGACGAAGCCATATCAATTGCGGAGCAGCTCGCCGATACTCTGGACTATCTCCATGACCATGAGGTCTATCACCGGGACCTAAAGCCCGAGAATATAATCGTAGGGCCCGACGGGAAGATCCACATCATCGACTTCGGAAGCGCCTTACTCGAAGGCACCCGGCGCGTGACCTGGAGGTTCGGCTCTAATGCCATGGGAACTCCGGATTACATGTCTCCGGAGCAGATCCAGGGAAAACGCGGGGATGCCCGCACCGACGTTTATGCCACCGGGATAATTCTTTATGAAATGCTTACGGGAACTGTACCATTCCGCGGGGATAATCCCCTGGCGGTGATGAACCAACACCTCACGGCCAGCCCTACCCCGCCTCGTAAGATCCGGCCTTCTATCCCTCCGGGGATTGAGGCGATCGTGCTCAAGTCGATACGCCGTAATCCGGACGAGCGTTATCAATTCGCCTCTGAGCTCAAGCATGACCTGGAACATTATGCGAAGCTCGATCTATCCCAATTCCCGCGTGAGCCGGAACGCTCCGCCCGTGGAATGCTCACCAGCCAGGATATACTGGTACGCAGCGTCATTATTTTTTTCTCATTTCTGGCCCTGGTGGCAGTGATCATGCTGGTCGCATATCTGTTTCATCACAGTTGATATGCATCGGATATATGAAAAAACGGTGAAGTAAAATGTTTATAAAACCATTAGACTGGATATCCGATAATCTCTTATTTCTGGTATTGGTCGTGGGGGCTTTTTCATTATTTTATCCGGGGCCCGGCTCTGCCATAAGCTGGGCGGTCACACCGGCGTTAGCGATAATGGTTCTTTGCGTGGGATTGACTATCCATTCGGAGGATTTAAAACAGGTTATAAAATATCCGTTAGTGATCATTTGGAGCGTGATTCTTCAATTCGTCTTAATGGCATTATTTTCTCTAATGCTGGGAAAAATATTTTTTGCCGGCTCTGCGGGCATTAGTACCGGGCAATTACTATTGGGCGGCCTTCCGGCCGACATATCGGCCCCGCTTATGGTGTACCTGGTGAGAGGTAATACGGCGCTGGCGACCACAATGCTTGTCATTTCAATGATCCTCACGCCGTTCGTTCTGCCCAATGTAATAACGTTGTTTGGCGGCGTATCATTAACGATACCCACCACATACTTGATAATTGAATTGGTCGGGATAATCATAATACCCGTGGCGGGAGGCATCTATTTAAATAGCAATTCGGTAGTGATACATGAAAACAAGGAAGTCTGGTCAGGTATTGCTTCCATATGCTACATAATACTGCTTTTTGTGGTTGTTTCATCGAATGCAAAAGCTATTATCGGATTAAAAACATTTGCCGTGCTGATCCTTTTTGTCGAGATATCCCTTAATCTCTTCGGGTATGGCCTCGCATATTTGACGAAGATCATCTTTAAGCAGAAAAACGATACGTTTATACCTTTATTATTTATGGCCAGTACTAAAGAGTTCGGGATCGCTTCGGCTGCGGTGGATACCATGAAACTGAATTCGGTGATCGTAATACCATCCGCGTTTTATGCGGCAGTCCAGATGATATCATCCCCTATAATGGTTAAAGTGATTAAAAGTTTAAATTTAAAAAAACCGCTGGAAGAACAGGTTGAGATTATCGACACCAATTAAAAAAATAAAGCCATGATGGAAATGTTAATATATGTTAACAAGGAAATTAACTTCTGGTTAAGTGCCGTATACATGAGCGTTAATGCCCATGCCAGGCCAATCAGGAATGATTTGATTGAAAAAGATCGAAGCTATCATAAGGCCCGCGAAGCTTGAAGATGTAAAGAACGCCCTGGCGGCCGAAAACTTCACCAGCATAACCATTACCGAGGTCAACGGAAGAGGCAAACAGAAAGGCATTATTCAGCAACTGATAGGCGGGCAGGAATATCGCGTGGACATACTTCCCAAGGTCAAGATCGAGATTATAGTCAGCGACGAGGAAGTACAAAAAGTCATCAATGCCATCGTGAGCACGGCATGGACCGGCAGTATTGGCGATGGAAAGATCTTCATCCTGCCGGTAGAGAACGTTATCAGGATAAGGACAGGTGAAAGGGACGACCAGGCCCTATAAACTTTTTTAGGCCATAATATCATCCGGGCTAAAAAACGACAATAACTTAGATATATACACCTAGCTTTGTATTTTAAGGGCCCCGGGAGAATTACTGGCAGCACCAATAATCGTTTCCAGGAGGCCCTCTTTGGTGTATACCTGGTTTTCATCACCCAATGATTGAGCGATGATAGCGATCTACGGACGTTTTTTAGGCTAAATATCCCACCTAGCGCCTTTTGATGGTAATATTGCTTGTCAGGATATTGCCGGAATAACAATTCCTTGTTTTACTATAAAAATATTTCTTAAAGACATTACTTTCGTATATATAAAAATTTCCGTTAATCGGGCTAACGCAGACATAATGCAAAAGCATCATACAAATATACATAGTATGGAGGCATTACATCCTGCTGAAATTAAAGAGTCAACGCAATATTATCATTGGTGAAATATATGGATGCGATGCGGGAGATCGAGCTGAAGGGCCACATCATCGATTCGTTCCTTCTGCCCAAAGTCTTCGACAAAGTAATGGACATGAACGGCGAGTTCGAGATACTGGAGTTCGACATAGGAAAGCACAAGACGGACACCAGCTACGCCCGCCTCATGATCAAGGGCAAAGACCAGGAACACCTGGAAGATATCATAAGCGAGCTACACCGTCTCGGCGCATATATACCGGAGGCCGAGGACGCTGTCGTGGAAAAAGCGCCCAAAGACAAAGTCGTCCCCAAGGGGTTCTACTCGACCACCAACCACGTGACCTACGTGAAGGTCGATGGCGACTGGCGCCCCGTAAAAGAACAGAAAATGGACTCGCTCATAGTCATCAGGAATCACGAGGCCGTCTGTACGACGCTGGGCCACATCAAGAAAGGCGACCGCGTCGTGGTCGGCAACAATGGCATCCGTGTCGTGCCGCCGGAAAGGCCCAGGGGCCACACCATATTCGATTTCATGGGAAGCCAGGTATCGTCCGAAAGGCCTTCCCAGTCGCTCATCAGGGAGATCGCTGAAGAGATCTTCGAGGCGAAGGAGAGAGGCGGCAAGATCGTCGTCGTAGGCGGGCCCGCGATCGTCCACACGGGTGGTCAGCAGGCGCTGGCCGAGCTGGTGAGAAAAGGCTATGTCGACGCTTTACTCGCTGGCAATGCCCTCGCCGTGCATGATATTGAATACGACCTTTACGGTACCTCGCTCGGCATGGACCTAAAGACCGTGGAGCTGGCGCCCGAAGGACATAAGCATCACATCTATGCGATCAGCGAGATAACCCGGGCCGGCTCAATCAAAGAGGCGGTGAAGAAAGGAGTGCTGACGGGCGGTATCATGTACGAGTGTACGGTTAATCACATCCCATATGTGCTTGCCGGCTCGATCCGGGATGACGGGCCTCTGCCGGACGTCATCACAGACACCATGAAGGCCCAGGACATGATGCGCGACCAGGTAAAGGACGCCGACATCGTGCTCATGCTTGCGACCATGCTGCACTCGATAGCCACCGGCAATTGTCTGGCATCTCATGTCAGGACCATTTGCGTTGATATAAACCCGTCCACGGTAACGAAGCTAATGGACCGGGGCACTGCCCAGGCCATCGGGATTGTCACCGACGTGGGCACCTTCCTCCCATGGCTTGCCGAAGAGCTTGAAGCGCTGGAGAAGAACCGCAAGAAAGTAGCGGCGACGATCAAGGTCCAAAAAAAGAAGAAGTAATACGGATGGGGCTTGCCCATCCTCATAATTTTTGGCTTATTTTGTTGAACTAGGATTATGTATGTCTCCGGGTAAGTACTCTAAGCTTAGTCAAGTACGCGAAGGACAAGTACTCAAAGTTTTATTAAGTACGCGAATGTTTTTTAATCGCAAAGAACGCTAAGTACACACAAAGCACGCGAACACTCTTTTAGAAGATGAAAACACGATAAAAAGCAATTCTACGGGTACCAGTTCATAAAAAACGTTTTGAGTACTTCGCGAGTACTTGGCGTACTTTGCGATTAAAAAAGTATTCGCGTTCTTCGTATCCTTCGCGTTCTTGTCCTTTGCGTACTTCGAATACTTAGAGTACTTCTTAGAGGCATGTCTCCGGGTAAGTACTCTAAGCTTAGCCAAGTACGCGAAGGACAAGTACTCAAAGTTTTATTAAGTACGCGAATGTTTTTTAATCGCAAAGAACGCTAAGTACACGCAAAGAACGCGAACACTCTTTTAGAAAATGAAAACACGATAGAAACCAATTCTACGGGTACCAGTTCATAAAAAACGCTTAGAGTACTTCGCGAGTGCTTCGCGTACTTTGCGATTAAAAAAGTATTCGCGTACTTAATCCGCTTCGCGTACTTGTCCTTTGCGTACTTCAAAGACTTAGAGTACTTCTTAGAGGCATGCACCGGCTAATAGAAAAATGCCATATTCAACACAGTCTCTTATTCTACGATGCATTTCTGTATAAGCCCGGCTAATACCGGTATCCTGAAGCGTATCCCGTGGTAGGTCAGGTACGCGCCGTACCACAGGTATATGAAGAGGATAAAAAGCCACAGAGTCAATGCCTCTATAAGAATATCGCCCTGAAACAGGTATACTATGAGAAGGCTCACGATACCCCCGATGACGAGGCTCGAGATAATTGACTGTAACGCATGGAACCTGACATAATCGCTCCGACCTGCTATCAGAAGGACGGCGATGCCGGTAATAAATCCCAGCACGTATGCCGAGGCGGCTTTCATGCGCTGGCTATCGGACGAGCCCTCTTTCCGTATGGTTATATCCACCATTAATCGCGCACGCCCTTAATCCACCTTACGATCGTGTCAAGGACATCTTCGCTCACATGGCCTCCGATGGAATATTCCTCTGGCCTGCACGGGCCTTCGCCCGAGATCATCAGGTGGTTCAGCTTCGGGAAGAGCTTAAAGGAAACGTTCGCTTTATCCTGGAGACCTGCTCTCCATGCCTCGAAGTCCTTTGCGGGCATTACCTGATAGTCACGCCCGCCCTGGAGCACCAGGATAGGCATGGGCAGCGACCTTGCTGTCTCTACGGGCTTGTAGTCCCTCATGGACAGGACGTATACCGGCCACATCCCCATCGGCAGGTCCTTTCTCGGCGTATTCTCGTTTAGCTCCGGGCTTTTAGCACGGGCCACCTGAACTTTAAGCTTTTCCAGGTCCGATTTCTGCTGCTCGGACATTGCTCCCGACAGGCCGTAGATGTATGTGAACTGGTCCAGCATGCTGTCCTCGATCGGGCGGGAAGAGCCCGCCATGATGATCAATCCGGTCAGGCCCGTGTCCAGGCTGCCTATCCAGGGAAGCAGCATGCCTCCGAGGCTATGGCCCAGGACAAAAATACGCTTAGTGTCGACCTTCGGCGTCTGGCGTAGCAGCCGGACAGCCAGCAGGGCATCATCCACAGTTTCATCTTTCACAGTGAAATTTGACGACAGCTCGGGCGTAAACTTGCTCCTGTGGACCAGCGTACGCTTATCGTAGCGGACGACGGCAATGCCCCGGGAAGCCATGCCCCATGCCAGGTCGCGGAATACCTTGTTGGGGCCGATCGTCTCGTCCCGGTCGTTGGGGCCGGAGCCATGTACGAGTACGATACCCGGGAAAGGCCCGGGGCCTTCGGGCATGGACAGCATGCCGGGCAGCGCCCACTCGCCGCTGCCGACTGTAATGTCCGTATCCATGAACGCGTTCGGGTCGACATAGAACGGGGGAGTATACTGGCCCCCGGCAGAAGAGTCTGCCGCAGGCGTAAAGTTCAAGCCGCTGATCCGTCCCTGGCCGTTGAAGAGCACGTGCATGTCCATGGCTGCCTTTTCGAACTGGCAGGCAACGATAATGTCCCTGTACCCCTGCACTTCGGTGGTGTTGACGCCATTCACTTTAACGATGGGGCCTAACTGCCCGATAAGCTGCTTCCATAGCTCCTGCAGCGTTTCCTGCGGCAGCGCATTCTTCATCGTATCGTCGAACTTATCCGCCACCCCGGCAAAGTCGCCCCGGGTAGTCTGGCCGATAAGCTCCAGCGCCGATCTTTTTATATCCTCGATCGATACCGTTTCAACCATCTTTACAATGCTCCCGGCATTTTAGTACTGATTTAAAAATGATAACAGCTATAAGCTTTTTGTAGAGAGCTTGACTGGCTATATATAAGATTTACTGGCACGATTCCATTAGCGACTTTACCCATTCGGGCTTATTCCAGAGAGCACAGCCGCCGTTAGACTCCATGAGCTTGTCCCTGTTCGCCCTTAACGTCCTGAAGAGCTTTGAGTTCAGGGCTTCCTTCAGCGGCATGTCGAGAATGTTACTGTCGGAATATGGGGCGAACGGGCAGGGCTCGACGTCTCCTGAGGCGCTGACGTGGATGAAGCCTCTTCCGGATGACAGGCAGCCGCCGAATAGCTTTTCATCCCCCGGGAACCCGATGTATACTCCCGGCTGGCTTTTACGATAATCGGCAATTTTCTTGAGTATCTCATCCCTCTGCCCGTCGGTTACGACCCAGTCCTCGGTACCCTTCTTGATCGGATTGTACTCGACAAATATGAACGCCTTACAGCCCTGCTCCCTCATACTTTTAATAAAGCTCTCGCCCATCACCATATCATAGTTTGACCTGGTGACGGTAAGCGACGAGCCGAAGAATATGCCTTTTTTATTAAGCTTCGCCATGTCATTTATCAGCCGCTGATGGATCCCTGAACCCCTGCGGAGGTCGGTGATATTCTCGTTTCCTTCCATGCTGAGGATAGGGACGATGTGCTTATACTTCTTGAGCTTCCCGAGGACTACGTCATCGATGAGCGTGCCATTGGTGAAGAGGGTAAAGATCATGTCAGGGAAATCCTTCATGACGTCGAATATCTCCGGCCTGGTGAGCGGCTCCCCGCCGACTACCAGGACAATGGAGATGCCGAGCTCCGAAGCCTGCTTCAGCGTATCTCTGAGCTTTGTCTCGGCCATCTCCGGCTTATGCTCCCTCGGCACTAGCTGAGAGTAACATCCGGCACAGTGTAAATTGCATTTATTGGTGACGCTTAAGATCATTACGGGAGGCACATGGATTCCTTGCTCCTCGTTGCGCTGCCTGAGGGCTGCGGCCTTCTTCTGCGCCATTGTCGCCTTGATGAAGAAAGCTCCCATGGCCGGGTCTTTTAACGATACCTTCACGGCATCGTCGAATATTCCCCGGATGAGCTCGTTAACCATTTTGTTAAGATCATTGTTATTTTCCATTTCCCGAACCCCCTCCTATCTTATGCTTTTATGGACTTTACAAGGAAGGCAGTGTGGTCTTCAAGCCGCTTGCCTTCGGCCTCGAGGAACGAGCCGGCTTTGCCGTAGTTCACAATGAAGTAGTCCATGAACACATACATATAGAACGCCAGGTACTCCTGGGCCATGGCATCGGGCTCGAGGCGCTTTATGAGCTTATGCCTGCCCATTATCTCGAAGTTAGATTTCCAGAAAGTCAAAGCATCGCCCATGAATGTATTTAAGAACTCTTTCATCCGCTCGTCGTGGTAGACCTCGATGCACACGATGCGCCAGATCTTTTCCATCTTCGGCGTCGACATCCAGTTGTTGAACACGCCGCTGGACATGGTCATGAAGCCTTCCACGCCCATGGAGGATATCATCTTATCGTAGTCATCCCCCTCGGGCCCGGTGCTCTCCAGCGCTGCCATGGGGAACTTGATTATCTGCTCTATTAGTTCGTCCTTGCTGGAAAAGTGGCTGTACAGCGATGCCTTCCTGATGCCAACGGCCTCGGCGATCTCCCTCATGGAGACGGCGTCGTAGCCTTTCTGCGCAAAAAGGTCCAGGGCTACTTCGAAGACCTTTTCTTTAGTCGACATCTCTTCGCTATTAGCGGATGTTTTGTTCTTTACAGCCATGCTCTTCAAATCCTTCGATACCTTGTCCTGTACTTCCGACCGGTCGGAAGATCACAAATTGTACTAATACATTCCAGGTATATATAACTACCTACCGGTAGGTAGCTTAATTTTACAGGTAGCTTATCCGGGCTTTACCGGATAAACGCAGGAAAGAGATTTTACTTTAAAGTCCCCAGCATATTATGGGATATTATGCTCAGTAACGGAGAGATATACCACCTGTCCTTCAATGTACACGACGAATATTTAAGGAAAGGTTTTCAAGTCCCCATCGTGGAGCTGAGGGACTACCTGAAAGAGCTGAATAAACAGGAAATACCGGAGCCGGAGCTTGAAGAGAAAGCCAGGGAGTGGGCGGAGAGAAAAAAGAAAAAATGATCTCTGTTAAACTTTTATTTAGACAATACATCCAGGCAGCCCTATATCCTTTGGCCTATGTTCCTAACTTCGGGTAGCGTAATGGATATTACCGCGGTAAGAATAAATAATACGCCGACTGACACGAATAGACCTTCGACGCTGTAGCTTATTAAAAATCCCGTGATCGCCTGCGATATGGGCGCGAGGCCCAGGCCGGCCAGCATGACCAGGCTCATCATCCTGCCCATTATACTCATCGGCGTGATCTTTTGAATTAAGGTGATCATGAGTATGCTCAGGTATCCATTACAGATGCCCAGCACCGCCAGGAGTACACACCCGGTGAGGGTCGACACCGTCAGGCCGAATATGATGATACCTATACCGAAAAAGCCTATAAAACAGGCCAGTATGTAGCCAATTAGGCCCGCCCTGGGCTTCGGGAGAATGCCGGACAGGATGATGCCCGCCAGGTTACCGCCGCCGAAAAAGGACATTAGGAGCCCGAAAGCGACCGCCCCGCCCTCCAGCCGGCTGCTGGCGATCACGGGAACGCCTACCAGGAAGGGGCCGGCAAAGAGGAAATTGATGAACGCCATGATGATTAAAAAGATGCGCAGGTAGGGGTCCTTCGCAGCATATACGATCCCTTCCTTTATCGAGCCCAGTATGTTGCCTTTTACGCTTGAGGGCTCGCCCCTGAATTTCATTAGCCAAAGTGTGGCGACCGATACCAGGAAGGTGAACGCGTCGATGGCGAGGGCGATCCCTATGCCTTCCGTGGACGTCTTTGCGCCCTGGCCGGCGAAGATAGCTATCACGGCTCCCGCCAGGGCGGGGCCGATAAAGACACTGAGCTGGGACATGCCCTGGACAATGGAGTTGGCCGTCTGGAGCTCTTCCCTTTTGACCATCCCCGGCACTATGGACGTGGAGGCGGGGATAAAAATACCCGACATAGTGCCGAATAGCAGGGCGAAGATGTATATCATCCACATTTCAATGTGCCCATATAGGATCAGTCCGGCCATACACCCGGTAAGCAGTAGCCTGGCCGCGTCCGAGGCGAGCATGACATTACGCGGTGAAAGCCGGTCGGTCAGGGCGCCGCCGACGAGCATGAATAGCGCGCGAGGTATGCCCGCCAGCGCCAGGACCAGGCCCAGTGCGACGGCATCGCCGGTAAGCTGGAGCACCAGCCAGGGTAGCGCGATAAGGTAGAACTGGTCGCCGATGAGCGACGTTCCCTGGCCTGACCATAGCAATAGAAAGTTGCGATTCTTAAAAATGTTCAAGAAACTTTTTTTATTGGCTTCCACAGCTATTTGCCCGTTACCTGCTTTTGTTTCTTCCGTCAAACGCCTTACCTACCTAACTATTTTTTATTCGCAGAATAAACAACATGCCATTATTCTAAATAACATTATACTATTACGATCAAAATTTATTATCTGGCTCAAACGCCAAATATTCATATCCCAATTATTTTATATCTATCGTTTTGTCATATTCGTAAAATGTCCTTTAGAGCGTTTTGAGGGGATCTATATTATCCAGTGTTGTCTAAAACACAGCCATGGCCGGCTAGTGAGGCATCTATAGCGCTTAATACTCGTGGCTGAAATAAGAAGTTTTATTAAAATAAAAAGAAAAAAAAGAAATTTTGGTCATCAGGCTTAATTATTTATTTTTATCCGATAGCCGGTGGATACTCTACTGTTAATGTGTAAACTTGGTTGGTCCCAACGTTATACTGGCCAGGCCAGTCATCTATGCTCATTGTTACAGTCTTCGGCGGTAACCCGGTACCACCGGTTGCATAGACCGTAAGGTTTGTCGTACTGCTTCCTGCATTGAAAGTTGGTCCATAGAAGTCAAGATATGATTGACTCCAGTTATCTCCGGGTCCCCCATATCCAGTTATGGATATCTGATGGTAGGATAAGTCTTCGGTCGTACGAACCATAGTTATATTAAAATAATATGGTGCACCCGTGTCATTAATAGGGCCGGTTATGAAAGTTCCACTTGGACTGGCAAACTGTACAGTCGATAACTGTGACGGAGTCGCCGTTGGAGTGGGAGTGACGCTCGGGGCATTCAGAGTTAGTGTATACTGGCTATTATACCCATAGGTGTACCCATCGTCCACGCCGGTGATGGTCATCTTAATATACCCGAAGTATGACGTGTCAATGGCCTGAACACTATCATCGGAATCCCAATTATCCAAGCCCTCATCCGCTATAGTAATATTCATGGAACTCACACCCGGAGCGAACGTCACGCTGAAATCCGGTACATCGAGAAAATCACTAAAGTTGCCATTCAGGAATAGATCATACCAGGATCCAATAGAGTCCTCCCAAACATTATCACTCGTGTCCACATGCACATTGGCCGTGGTAGAACTGTTTAAATCCCCATTACGGTAAATCGTGGCGTTCACATAATAGCCATAAGATTCAACCATAACATAACCAATATCCTGGCTAGCGGACGTCGGGCTGAAATAGACCGTATTATTAGGTATACCCTGGTTAACTTGTGGTGGCGGGTTCGTCGACCAGTTCTCCGGTTTTAATGGAGGATAAGTTATCCAGTAGCCAAACTGTGTCTGCTCTACACCACTCGATGGCGTCGGTGATGGTGCTACCGTCGGCGCGGCGGTCGGCGTTATGGTAGGCGTTGGCGTGGGATTAGAAGCCCCACCGCTTGATCCACCTGTCCCCGATGCGATAGGCGTTGGAGTAGGTGTCAGCGCGTTCGTAGGCTGTGCTGTCGGCGTTACCGTAGCCTGTGGGCCTTTCGACCCGCTGAGCGCAAAGGCACCGACCAAAATAATTAAAAGTACCACTAAAATGGCTAACACTATCTTTACATCGTTTCTCATGATTATGCTCCCCCTCTAAGAGCCTATTTATTAATGTATTGCTTTAATTATAATAAAATTAACTGATTGTTTAGTCCGGGTTAAATGTCAGTATATAAGGTCATAAAAT
>Ga0326728_10017742_pt1 | contig 14177 bp, 12 predicted proteins | sample MB3enrmetagenome_FD_207602 | JGI IMG/M metagenome (GOLD analysis project Ga0326728, IMG submission 207602) | Lab enriched peat soil microbial communities from McLean, Ithaca, NY, United States - MB31MN | ecosystem: Environmental > Terrestrial > Soil > Wetlands > Peat | place: USA: New York...
TATGCATACCGGTGCGTCTCCCCGCCATGTGCGACGATGTAAAACCATTCGTACAGCGACTTGAGCGTCCCGTACTGCTGGTACCGGCGCATGGAGAACCCGACTTTCAGCCTGCCGTCGAACCGGATCTCCCCGAGCTCCCGCATCCGCATCGCGATCTCGATATCATCACCGGCATCGATGCAGCGGTACATGCCGGCTTTCACGAACGCATCCTTCCGGAATGCCGTGTTGCAGCCAAGCGTATAATAAAAGGTCCGGCTGTAGTACCCTGTACGGGAGAACCAGTTGGCAAGCAGGATGGAGAACCTGTTGGAGAGGCCGTCCTCGATTGGGTAGACTGGGCCGTATATCTGGACGACAGCGGGAGTGTCAAAGTCTTTTTTTATCCGCCCGACCCAGTCCGCCGGAAGGATGCAATCCGCATCGGTCGTTGCAACAATCTCGCCGTGCGATGCCTTCACACCGTCGTTTCGTGCACCGCCGACCTTCCGGCTGCTCTGGGTGAAGATCTGGTCGGCGTATTTCTTTGCGATCTCGCAGGTCCGGTCACGGGATCCGCCGTCCACCACGATAATCTCGTACTCGCTTCTTGGCACTGTCTGGTGCGAGAGCGAAACAAGGCACGGGGCGATGTTCTCCTCTTCGTTGAAGGCGGGGATGATGACCGAGATCATGCAGCCGGAAAACTCCTGTACATTTCTTGGGCTCACGGGTTATAAGCGTGATGCAGGTGTTTTACGGGCAATATAAGGCGACAAAGTCCATGACACTCCGTATGCAACCGTCCATGTTCAGGTACTCGAACTGCGCGAACCGGCCGACAAGGGGGATCCCGATGGCTTGGCAGTAATCGCGAACGATGCCGATATTCTTGAGGTACGCGGTATCGTATACGACATAGGCAAACGGCTGGCGCACGACCGATGTGCATATGACCTGCCCGCCATCGATGATCTGCATCGCCTCAAGCATCCCCACCACCTCGTCGACCAGCTCACGGTCGGTCATCCGTGCCACGTCGTCTCCGGCATGGTGCGTGATCTCGGCAAGGATGGAACTGCAGCCTTCCGGCGCCACCTCCCTGCTGTAGTTGGAAGGAAACGAGACCCGGTTGCTCTTTCCTGTCGCCACGTCCGGGATATACACCCACGAGTAGTCCGGGACGCTGCCGCGGATACCGATGTTCACACACACGAGGGAATTGTACCGGAGCGAGCGGCACGCCTCCATGATCTCATGGGGTACATCCTCCAGTGCAGCGAGAAGGTGCTGAACCGGCATCGTGCAGATGATCCGGTCCGCGGTGACGGACTCCGTGCCATCGCTGATCTGCCAGCGCCCGTCACGTTTTCTGATGGAGCTGATACGGAACCCTGTCCGGATCAGCAGTTCGACCGGCGCAGCAATCGCCCGTATGAGCGCTTCGATACCGCCATCCTGCGGGTAGGAGAAGACCGACTGGTGGGTATAACCTTCCGTGGGGATGCCGATGGCGGACTTGATCACGTCTTCTATCGGCGGCCGGGGGATGCGGCCGTCCACCCAGTGGTGCGACATATCCGTCGCGGGGTACTTCCAGATCTTCTCGTTGTACGGCACCATGTAGCACTCGGCGATACCCCGGCCGAACGTGTAATAGATCCACTCATGAAAATTTTTTGGGGCCGGCAGATCGCCCCGTTCCACCGCGATCAGCGTTTTGATAAACTCGCTGATGCAGAAGAACCGGTCCTCCGGCGGCAGGTCGGAAAGGCCGTTTTCAAACGGGTACTTCACGTACCGGCCCTTGTAAAAGACCTTGGTGTTCCTGATGGTCCGTACGTCGTTTCCTTCGATCATCCGGCGCATGAACGCGAGGACTTCGGCATCCCGCGAGAAGATAATATGCGAGCCACCGGTGTCGAACGTGAATCCCTGTTCCGTCCCTGACCTGCAGAGCCCCCCGTACCGCGGCTCTGCCTCAAGGACGATGATCTCCTCCCCCCTTTCTCGCAGAAGGCGGGCGAGCGTAAGTCCGGACAAGCCGCCACCGAGAATTGCGGTTCTCACGGCATATACATTGGCGGGAAGGATTTATATCATTGACCGTAAAACGGCAAAAAAAGGTGGGATTACTGTTTCGAGATGAACCAGCCTGTCTGGGTCTCGTCAAGGATCTTCTCGTGGGTCTTTGCCGTGAGCATGCTCACGACATACATGACAACAAGGGAGATCACGAGCGGGTAGAACGAGAAGTGGACGGGAATTTTGGCGAAGTTATATCCAAAGAGCACGATGCTGAAGTAATTGAGCGCCCCGAATACCAGCGAGGTGACGAGGCCGATCAACATGCTGGCCAGCGCCCCCGCTTTTGTCGCCCCCCGCCAGTACAGCCCGGCAAGGAGCGGGACGGCAAAGGTGGAGAGCATGATCCCGATCCCCATCCAGATGAGGCTGGCGAGCATCACCGGGGGGTTGATGGCAAGTATCATCGTGCCGAGCGCCGACAACACCACGATAATCTTCGAGAGCAAAAGTACGCTCTTGTCACTGGCACCGGGCCTGAGGATCTTCTTGTAGAGATCCCAGGAACACATCGCGCCGATGGTCAGCATCAGCCGGTCGGTTGTCGACATGACGGCTGCGAGTACAATGACCGCAAAGACCGCCCACAGGGCCATGACCGGCAGCGAGTACTGGATCCCGTACAGGATAATGGAATCCGGGGCGTTGGGGAGATTGGGCAGTGCAAACACCCCTCCCTTCACCATCACCAGTCCAGCAAAGCCGGTGAACTTTAACAGGAACATCGCTGCGCCATAGATCAGGAAGGCGGCGAGCGGGGCCCACTTGAAGTACTTGACGTCCTTTATTGCCAGCACGTTGTTGATCACGTGCGGAGCGCATGCAAGGCCGACCATCAGCATGATCGCAAACGAGAAGATGTACACCGGGGCGAATGCACCACTGGGATTCCATGGCATGACGAGGTTCGGGTTTATCCCCGCAAGAACCTGATCAACATGGGTGAGACCGCCGGCCTTATAGATAATGACGGGTGCCATCACAAACACTCCCACCACGAGGATGATCGACTGGATCAGGGATGCCCATGCAACGGCATAGAGCCCCCCGATGGTCGTGTAGATCATCGTGACCAGCGTCGCGATCAGCAGGGCAAGCCAGAGCGGGATGGCAAAGAGCCACATCAGGACAAGGGCGATGGCCGTGTACTGCCCCACGAGATAGATGAGCGACACAATGATGCCCGCAACCGCGGAGAGCGACCGGAGTGCCGTGGGGCTCTCGTACCGGTGGGCGAGGTAGTCCTGTACCGTGACGTACCCGGCAGTCTTAGCCACGTTATGGAGCTTGACCCCGAAAAAGATGACACAGAAACCGATAGCCAGCGGGACAAAGATCTGTTCCCAGATGGTCGGCCACCCGGCACGGTAACCGAGCCCCGAGACGCCAAGAAGCGACATCCCCGAACAGACCGTGCCGATCATCAGGAGGACAAAGACCCAGAACCCGAGCGAGCGCCCGGCAACAAGGTAGTCTTCCGTGTTCTTGATCTTGCGTGACGCCCAGATTCCGATGCCAATCATGAGCAGCAGGTAGAGGGCGATGACAATGATCGTGACAGTATCAGCCAGTTCAATCATGCCCCCTGAACGTCAGACCCCAGTACACCAGCGCGATGATCACGATAATGACCACGCCGCCGACAGCAATGATGGTAATATCAGGCAATCCAAACATGGTACCGGAATAACTTGTCATATGTTTGCATTTAACAGAATCGGATTGAATCCGGCAGGATCCGCCCGCAAGAATCAGAAATGTTCCGGTATACCGGCACAATGGTCTGATTCCTCCGTCAGAGAGAGACCGTTCATGCCGGCCTCAGTTTCGTTCCCTTGACAAATCTTTTTGCCATGCATGGCTCAATCTTCCTTAAGAGTACCTGCATGCCCTCGATCTGCCCGCACTGCGGCAAAGAATCCGTTGAGGAGTCCCCGCGGTTCTGCAGCGGGTGCGGCGCCCGGATGGACGGGCGCGCCCCGACAGGGTACCCGCCATATGCTATTCCGGCCGGGGTTCCCGGCACGACCGGCTACCCGGGACCGGTTCCCCCTCCAGAGAAACAGAAAAAGCCGCTCGTTGCGGCTGCCTGCTCAGCCGTATTCCCCGGTCTCGGGCAGGTGTATAACGGTTCGATCGTAAACGGGGTTAAGATCTTTTTCCTTTTTGTCGTGGGGCTGGTCTGCCTGGTGATCCCCGGTATCGTTGTCTGGGTGTACGGGATCTACGATGCGTACCGGGTGGCGGGGAAGATGAACACCGGTGAGGTGCCGTTCCAGGAAACCCGCCCGCTCGTCATGGCCCTTTTCGTGATAATTCTCGTGGTCATGGTTGTGGTCACTGCATGGGTGCTGTACACGATGGTGGTGGAACCTTTGATGACCACGATGAACTCGCTGAATATCGGTACCAGTAATCTCAACCAGATCATGGGTACAAACGGCATAATCTGATTGGACGGGCGTGCCCACATCAGCCGGTCCTTTCATAAAGATTTTTCTCTACCCGGAGGATGACAAATAAAAGTTTTTTCCGATACACGAAATTATCGTAAAGCCATCGTTGTACTACCGATGATATTCCTGCGTGACTCTTTTCTGATCTTTTGAAGGTAATATTTTATGGTAACCGGTGGCGTACTATCAGATAAATATAAATGGCTGTATTGCTATGTATACCGTTCTCTACGTCGATGACGAACAGGACCTGCTCGAGATCAGCAAACTTTTCCTTGAGAGGAGCGGGCAGTTCAACGTCGACACCATCACCTCTGCGATAGCCGCGCTCTCCCTCCTGCGCACGAAGAACTACGATGCCATCATCTCCGACTACCAGATGCCGGAGATGGACGGCATCGAATTCTTGAAAAAGGTACGAACATCGGGAAATACCATCCCTTTCATCCTGTTCACCGGGCGGGGACGCGAAGAGGTGGTCATCAAGGCGCTGAGTGAGCACGCCGATTTCTATCTCCAGAAAGGCGGTGAGCCCACGTCACAGTTCACCGAGCTCGCACACCAGCTCCGGCAGGCCATCCAGCAAAGACATGCCGAGACCAGTATCCGGGATCTTGAGCGGAGGGAGGCCGACATCATCAACTTCCTGCCGGACGCGACCTTTGCCATCAACCAGTCCGGCCAGGTCATTGCATGGAACCGTGCCATCGAAGAGATGACCGGTGTTCCGGCGGTACAAATGCTCGAAAAGGGGGATCACGAGTATGCGGTCCCGTTCTATGGAACCCGGCAGCCGACCCTGATTGACCTGATCTCTGAACCCGATGATGTCATTGCCGGAAAATACGGACACATCGTCCGCGAGAAAGATGTCCTGACTGCCGAGACAACCGTCCCTCTCCTGAAGGGAAAGCCGGTCCCGCTCATGATAAAAGCGAGCCCGCTCTACAACCGTCGGGGTGAGGTTGTCGGTGCGATCGAGTTGATCCGGAGAGTGACCGGGCAGGCACCGGCAGAAACAGCGCTGCATGAAGAGAGCAATAAACTCAGACTCCTCTCCAGCATCACCTGCCACGATATCAGCAACCAGCTCGCGACCCTGCAGGAATCCACCAAAATTGCAGTGTCCGGGAATGCGGACCCGGCAACCACTGGGATCATCGAAAAGATTGCATCGGCAGTCACCACGATCCAGCACCAGCTCGAATTCACCCGGACCTATCAAAACCTGGTCATGCAGGCTCCCGCGTGGGTTTCTGTCTGCGACACGATCCGGAGTTCCTGTCCTTTGGGGATTACCCTTGCCTGCACCTGCGATTCGTGCGAGATCCTTGCCGACCCGATGATCGCAAAGGTCTTCTTCAACCTCTTCGAAAACGCGGCAAAACACGGCGGCCATGTGACGACCGTAACGGCCCTGTGCGAACGGGATGGCGACCAGATGGTGATCACCTTTGCTGATAACGGCGTCGGTATCCCTCCCGGTGAGAAGCAGAAGATCTTTGAGAAAGGGTACGGGAAAAACAATGGCCTTGGCCTCTCCCTCTCGCGGGAGATCCTTGCACTCACCGGTATCTCCATCCGGGAGACGGGTCATTTCGGGAACGGGGCCCGGTTCGAGATGACGGTGCCAAAAGGCGCGTGGCGGGTGAGCGGCCCGCACCATTAATACCGTTTCCCTGTTCCCACCACGGGCATGGCATACCGGCGGCCAGGAGATCGTACCGGTTTATCTCCTTTTACGCAAAAATGAAAGGTCAGGTACAGTGTGCCGGCTGAAGAACGCAGGTGTATATGGCAGAAAATCTCCCGCTCAACACGATCTACCAGATGGACTGCCTGAAAGGACTGGCCCTGCTTGGGGATGCTTCTGTCGATCTGGTCGTCACCTCACCCCCCTACAACATCGGGATCAAGTACCACGAGTACCATGATACGAGGGGCCGGGAAGAGTACCTTGACTGGCTGGAGGAGGTGGCGGTCTCCTGCCGGCGCGTCATGAAAGAGGAGGGGTCGTTCTTTCTCAATGTGGGGAATACCGCGTCCGACCCGTGGATCGCGATCGATGTGGCAAACCGCTTCCGGCGCCACTTCGTTCTCCAGAACATGATCCACTGGATAAAGTCGATCGCGATCCCCCGGGAATCGATGGGAAATTATTCTCATATCCAAGGGAGCATCGCGGTCGGCCACTACAAGCCCATCACAAGTAAACGGTTCCATAACCAGTGCCATGAGTTCATCTTCCATTTCTCAAAAGACGGGAATGTCCCTATCAGCCGGTTATCCATCGGTGTCCCGTACCAGGACAAGAGCAACATCCGCCGGTGGCGATCGAAGACCGGCGATCTGCGGGACCGGGGGAATACATGGTTCATCCCGTACGAGACGATCAAGGAATCACGGCCACACCCCAGCGTCTTTCCGGTCGGACTGCCCGTGATGTGCATCCGGGATCATGGCGGCCAGCGCCCCGGCCTCGTCCTCGATCCCTTCATGGGGATCGGGACAACCGCTGTCGCAGCCATCCGGGAGGGCAGGAATTTCATCGGGTTTGAGATCGACAAAGAATATATTACGATTGCAAACGACTGGATCGCGACCGAATACCAAACGAAGGAACAGGCGGGCCGGGGAGATATTACCCAAAGTACCACCTGAACCTCACGTTGGGTGCAATGCCTATTCGGGCAGAACTTTGACAAAAGACCATACCTTTATTAAAAGGAGGTACCCACTGTCATTTCTCGGGCCGGGCATTCAACGGGGGTTTGGGGGTTATGTCAGGTACAACAGGGAACGAGGCGGCAGCATCAGAAGTCATCGGCGTCATCCCGACAGGTGCCATCGTACCGCTCCCTGCCGGAAATCCCGGGAATAACGTTCGTGTTGTTGTCGGAAGTTTCTTTGGCGGACGGGACCAGGTTATTTTCGATACCACGATCTGACGTTATTCATTCGCATCAGTTGAGAGGAGACCATGAAGAGCCCTTCACTTTTTTCGGGTATCACCGTACCGGAATGTGCGCCCCTGATCGCGATCACCGGGAGTACTGTCCTTGTCATCGCGGTCAGTGCCCTCGCCCTGCTCTACGGATGGCTCACCATCTTCCAGAATCTCTTCTACTTCCCGATCATCCTCTCCTGCATCTATTACCTGAAGCGGGGTTTTGTATTCTCGGTGCTCCTCGCAGGAATCTATTTTGGCATGATGGTTACCATCACCCGCGACCTGGATGTGCTTGAAGGAGCTTTCATCCGCGTCCTTCTCTTCATTCTCGTTGCTGCCGTCATCACGTATCTTTCCCTCCAACGGGTCCGCGCAGAAGAGGCGTTGCGGAAGGCAAACCGGCAGCTCAACCTGATGACCAGCATCACCCGTCATGATATCAACAACAAACTCACCGCCGTCTTCGGGTTCATCGACATGGCAGAGATGAAAGTACCCGATCCTACCGTACAGGGGTATCTGAGAGAGATCGACCGGGCTGCAAATGAGATCCGATCCCAGATCGAATTCACGAAAGTCTATCAGGACCTTGGCACCCACGAACCCCGGTGGCAGGAACCGGACGGGATCCTGCCCCGATCCCACGTCCCGGCAGGTGTGACGCTGACCGCCGATCTGCACGGCATCGAGATGTTCGCCGACCCGATGCTGGAGCGGGCCTTCTTCAACCTCCTCGACAACTCCCTGCGCCATGGCGAGCGGGTGACCGAGATCCGGGTGAGCTCACGCCCGTTGGGTGACCGGTTGAGCCTCGTCTGGGAGGACAATGGCGTTGGCATCCCCGCGGAGATGAAGGAGGCGTGCTTCGAACGGGGGGTCGGCCGGAACACCGGCCTCGGGCTCTTTCTCGTCCGCGAGATACTCTCCCTGACCGGTATGACCATCAAAGAGACCGGTGAACCCGGCAAAGGCGCCCGGTTCGAGATCACGGTCCCGAAGGGTGCGTGGCGATCGGGAAACGTGCAGCCGTAACCGGTTCGGTTTTGATGCGTCAATAGTTGGTGACCAGTTCTTCACGTCGATAAAAATTTCTCAATCAATCGTCAACGCATTAACACCGAAAAGAAGAAATGTCTGGATAAGAGCACCTATGCTTTGGCTCCTTTACCTTGGTATAGGATGATCAGTTCTCCTCTTCTGGAGAGAATTTATCCTCTCTGGACATGTCAACAGAACCGGTCTCATGTTCTCCCGCACAGGAACAGAAACAGCACCCCCAGACCAAGCCCGGCGATGGCTGCCGGGCAGGAAAATCCCGGCGACCGGGTCGTTGGCTCCGGTATCGGAATCCGGGCGGGACCGGGTGAGGGAAGCGGGGCGGGGATGGTGGTCGCAGCCATCCCGGCAACCGGTTGCATGAGGATCACGCTGCTGCCGGGAACAATCGCGTTGTTGTCATCGATCTCATCGATCTTCAACACCAAAACCTGCGAGCCGGCTCCCTGGGGTACGGTCCCGTCAATCGTAACGATGAGCGAGACGGCATGGTAGGACGAATACGAGAGGAGAAAGCTGTTCACGAATGCAGCACTCCCCCGGGCGGTCTGGAACGCCGAGTTACGGCCATCAACAACGACCTGTATGGTCCACCGGGCGCCCGAGAGGGCAGTCTGCATCTGGAGTTCATGGCCGGGACTGAAGGTGCACGGCCCGGAAAAATAGAAGGGGCATGTGCCGGGGGAGAACGATGAGCAGATGTTGGCTGAATACATGAAGCATGTGGCGGAAGGGATAAGGTCCAGCCGGGCATCCACCTGCTGCTGTCCGCCCGGTACAAGCGGCGGGGCCGGGAGATACGTCACATTCGAAAGGGAGAGTGACGCGGCGGCGGCCGGGATTGCCGTAAGCAGGAGGACACCTATACCGCAGAGAGAGAGAAGAAGGACGGTTTTCATTCGGCTTCGGCAGAAGGGGGTTGTTGCCGGGAAGGTGATAGATATATCGGTTGTATTGCATCCACGGGACGTTAAACGGTGTATATTTGGAGAATCATGACGAAGTGAATCCCATGAACTCCGGACGATGTAACGTAAACTTCACAATTTATATGACCTGATGCTCCAATAGAACATGAATTCAGGATGCCCGATCACAATATGCCCAAAAGCGATGGGTTACTAAAAGATCTTGCCATTACGTTCGGCGCCGCCGCAGCATTGATCGGTCTTGCCAGCCTGCTGGGAATCTATTTCAATCTGCCTGCTCTTGCCAGTTTTTTCACCGGGTACCGGACCATCGCATTTTCCGCTGCCATACTCTGGATAATCCTTGGCTCCCTTCTTGCCCTTCATACCATAAAACCGCGCTCCCGGGCGCAGGGAGTCATTATCACATCGGTCTGTGTCTTCATTGCTGCTATCGAGGTGTCAGAGATTCCCATGAGTATCGCGGGGGGACATTTCTTTGTTGAAGCCGCAGCGGTGCAGATGGGAAATGCGATGTCAGGTTCCATTATGTTGCCAACCTCTCCGGCCGCATCTGGTCTTATCGCACTCTCCGCCGTCGCCCTGCTCCTGCTCGTGTACGCATCAAGAATCGGGGAGAACGGGTTCTACTTACGGAATATATCTGCTCTTGCCGGGCTTTGCGTCGCTCTCGCTGGTTTTGTTTTTGTGATGGGGTATGCGTATGATTCTCCTTTCCTGTACGGGACGCAGATCATTCCCATCTCCATGTCATCCGCACTTTCTGCCGGTTTCATCGGTCTTGGGCTTATGGCTGCCGCCGGCAGGGATCCCATCCCGCTCGTATGGTTTACCGGCCCCTCAACGCGGGCCCGCCTTCTCAGGACATTTATCCCACTCACGATCGCCATTGTTATTGTTGAGAACATTCTCCAGACGGTATCATCCACCGTCTTTAGGATTCATAATGCACTCCTCATCTCCTTCAGTCTCCTCGCCTTCTGTGTTCTTGTCGGCTTTATTATTGCCGGGCTGGCACGCCGGCTGGGGGTGGCTCTCGATCATGCAGAACGGGATTTACGACTGAAAAATGATGAACTCCATGCCGCTTACCAGCAGCTGTCTGCCATTGAAGGGGAATTGCGGTTAAACTATGACAAGCTCAGGGAGACAGAGGAAGCGCTGAGAGAGAGTGAGGAACAGTATCGGAATGTTGTTGAAGACCAGACTGAATTCATCGCCAGATTCCTCCCGGACGGGACTCATATATTTGTCAATGAAGCGTACTGCCGGTATTTTAATAAAAAACGTGAAGAGATCATCGGGAAGAACTTCGGTCCCACCATTCCGGTCGAAGATCAAAACGCCGTGAAAGAACATTTTGCCTCCCTGACAAAAGATCACCCGGTTGCCGAGATCCGGCACCGGATCGTCATGCCGGATGGACAACTACGGTGGCAGCGGTGGAGCGACCGGGCGATCTTTAATGCTGACGGAAATATTATCGAGTACCAGTCTGTCGGCAGGGACATCAACGAAATAATGAAAGCCGAGCAGGCTTTGAGAGAGAGTGAAGAAAAATACCGGCATTTTTTCCAGACATCAGGGGATTGTGTTTTTATAACATCACAGGACGGTCACTGGATAGATTTCAATGATGCTGCAATAGAGTTATTCGGGTATTTGGGCCGTGAGGAATTGATGCAGGTGAAGATCTCCCAACTCTACGCCAATCCCGAAGATCGGATTAAACACCTCAGTAGTATCGGGGAACGCGGTTTTATCAAAGAATATCCGGTAGACCTCCGCAGAAAAGACGGCACCGTAATCCCCACCCTTATCACGACCGTTGCAGTGTATGACGCAAACGGCAATGTGTCCGGATTCCAGGGAACAATCAGGGATATCACGGCGCAAAAGCGAGCGGAAGAGGCGCTGCAGGAATCCAAAAGGCGCCTGGAACAGATCATCGATTTCCTGCCCGATGCGACGTTTGCCATCGATGATAAAAGACGGGTGATTGCATGGAACCGTGCCATTGAAGAGATGACCGGTGTATCTGCACAGGAAATGCTGGGAAAAGGAGACCACGAATACGCAATCCCGCTCTACGGAGTCCGGCGTCTCATTCTCGTCGATCTCGTTTTCTCTCCAAAAGAGGAGATCCGGGAGAAATACGCCTTCGTCACAATTGAAGGCGATGTAATCACCGGAGAGTCGGTTCTTTCATTACTCCATGGGAAAAGTATGATAATCTGGGCGAAAGCGGTTCCCCTCTATGACAGTAAGGGAAATATCATCGGGGCGATTGAATCCATCCGGGATATTACCGAACTGCGGTTGTCCACTGACCGGCTTGCACAGGTAAACCGGCAGTTGAAGATCCTCTCGGGTATCACCCGCCATGATATCAAGAACCAGCTCATGGGATTGAATGCCTATATCAGTCTGAGTGAAGAGGTTGCGGATATCCCGGATAAGGTTAAGGAATATATCGCCAAGCAGAAGAAAATTGCCGCTGCGATCGCTGAACAGATCGGTTTTACCAAGGATTATGAGAATCTGGGTATACAATCGGCGGTATGGCAAAATGTGAGTGAAATTGTCGGGAAAACCGTTGCTACACTTGCGCTGGGAAATATAAACCTGGATCTCGATTGCCCACGGCTTGAAGTGTACGCCGATCCTATGCTCGAAAAAGTGTTTTACAATCTTATCGATAATTCCCTGCGCTATGGAGGCGGGAATATGACCGCCATTCGTCTCACCGCGAAGGAGACGGGTGAGGCGCTCAGAATTATTTATGAAGATGATGGCGTGGGTATCAGTGCCGATGATAAAAAGCAGTTATTCACGAAAGGCTTTGGCAAAAATACCGGTCTTGGTCTCTTTATCTCCCGCGAGATCCTGAAAATAACCGGCATTACCATTACCGAGACCGGTGAACCCGGCAAAGGTGTACGATTCGAGATCACGGTACCGAAACAGGCGTACCGGTTCACCACTCCATCTTAGACCGGACCCTACCTCTTCCGGCCCTGTCAGGTTATCGGCAGCTGCAAACGTCCGGCACTTCTCTGTGAGAGGGATAAGGTGCCGACGACGTGACCGGGCCCTGCCGGGGAATTGCAGATTCTGCGGTCCCCGTTCCGCGGTTACAGCCCCTTCACCGGTTCGATCAGCCCCCGGTCGTCCGCGTCCGCCCGGTTCACCCGCTCGGAGACCGGGTAGGCCTCCATCGCGCCGGCCGGGTACGGGGCGAGCATCTCCCGGATCGCCTCCGTGGTGAGCGGTTCTCTCGCGAGCCAGCGGATCTCGTCCTCCTGCCTGAGGATGACCGGCATCCGGTCGTGGATGGGAGCCACGAGCTCGTTTGCCCCGGTGGTGATGATCGTGTACGTCAGAAGCACCGTTCCTGCCGGGTTGTGCCACGTGTCATAGAGCCCGGCAAATGCAAAGACCGGGTCGTCCTTGAGGTGAAGGTAGAACGGGACCCTGCGCTGCCATTCCTTCTTCCACTCGAAAAAACCGCTCGCGGGCACGAGGCAGCGGTTAGCGTTCAGCAGTTCCCGGAACATCGGCTTCTCCGCGAGGCCTTCCGCCCGGGCGTTGATGGGCCGGTGCGCCGCCATGATGTCCCGGGTCCAGTGCGGCACGAGGCCCCACTGCATCATGACCGCTTCCACCCGCTCGTGCCGGACGATGACCGGGTTCGTGCTGCCCGGCGCGATATTGAAATGCGAGCGGAAGCCGATTGACGGGTCGATGACCCGGAACCTTCCGCAGAGGTCGTCGATGCAGACAAGCGAGTAGCGGCCGCACATGCTACCGTTCCGTCTTGTGCATGCCCTTATCAAGGTTGCGCCCGCCACCGGGAGCGGATCACTTTCACCCCCCACGGGGCCTGAGCCTAATAACGTGGTACCTGAGAGAGTCCCGGGCATGGAGTTTGATCTCTGCCCGGCCGTCACGCTTCAGACAGGTGCGTTCAGCGCGGTGCTCGCCCCGGCTGAGACGGTCACGGCTGCGGTGAATGCGAAAAAGGAGCTGCAGCGGTACATGTTCCTCTACGTCTGCGGGAACTACTCCCGCGTCCTGACCGGAATCGGCAGGACCGCCGGTACCTTCGAGGTCCGCCGGGCATTCACCGCACACCAGCTCCTGACGATCCTCCGCGAGGCGTACCACACGATCGTCTTTGTGGAGCACGACCCCACGCTCTTTGAGGGGGCGGAGGCGGGGATGCTGCTCGTGGAGGTCACCCGTGCATTCAGGGCGGCAGCGCAGGACGCGATGGTGATCCTCTACGCGCCTGCGGCCGACCGCACCTTTCATACCCTTGCGAAAGGAGCGGACCGGGTCTTCTCGCTCGTGCCGGCGGAACCCATGCCGGGAGATGTCCCGGCGCGGCAGGGCCGGCGGGGCTGGCAGGTACCCGGCCTGCGGGTACAGGCAACACTGGAGGCATTCTATGGGACGGACGATCGAGAGCAGCCGCATGGGGGTCAGGACCCTTGCAGACCGGTGGAAGCGCGCGACGCGGGCGTTGCGGAAGGATGACCAGCGGTACGGCGAGCAGCTCGTGAGGATGGCGCAGGAGCACAGTTCCGAAGGGTTCTGTGCGTTTGACGATCCCCTCGAGTCCGCGGTCTTCTCCACCCTTGTCGAGATGATGAAGAAGAACGATACCGGCAATGTGGATCCTGGACTCGGTGGCACGGAATGAGGTGGAGCTCTGGG
>Ga0326728_10017744_pt1 | contig 14176 bp, 11 predicted proteins | sample MB3enrmetagenome_FD_207602 | JGI IMG/M metagenome (GOLD analysis project Ga0326728, IMG submission 207602) | Lab enriched peat soil microbial communities from McLean, Ithaca, NY, United States - MB31MN | ecosystem: Environmental > Terrestrial > Soil > Wetlands > Peat | place: USA: New York...
GGTAGCGGATACGCCCTCTCTCTATGATGGCGTTACCACCAGCGGACCCTACACAACCGGCGAACTGAGCGATCCATGTTATGGCATGTTCACCTTCACAACCACCTACAACGGTCAGAAGCAGCAGGTCTTTGCGGCCTTTGCCGGGGGAACGATTCTGCTGGGGAGCTTCTCGGGACCTGCGGCTACCGTCACCGGCGTCAACTATGACTACAGCTACTTTTACGGGGTGGCGCTGCCGCCGACGGCAAATTCCGTGGCCTCGAATAACGGCAACTCCACAAATCAGGGCGGCTCCAGCACCGCGAACCCTCCGGGAGCATGGAACTCGCTTGCCGGCACGGTCTCCACGACCGCCAAGCGGTATTACGTAGGCAGTTCCACCTCCGGCGACCTGTTTACCTTTACCATCGACCCTGTTGCCGGCACACTCGCCTACTACGACGTCACGACTAACTTCTTTGACAACTGTCCCTCGGGTGGCTGCGTTGCCACCTATACCCTGAACGTTAATGGCTCCTCGACGGTGAGCGATCCAAACAACAATGTTCTGGGCGCGCTCGAACTCCCGAATCAGGCGCTCTGGCTGGAGATTGCAAATACCACCTACACCCCAAGCGAGCCACCGATGCTGGTGACGGCCGTGCCGCAGATGAACCTGACCGCGAGCAATTTCGAGAGCCAGAGTTATAACTTCATCCGGTTGGAGAATATCGACGAAGATGACATTATGATCGGTTCTGTGGCGTTCGACGCCAATGCCAACATGACCGGAAGAGGATTTCTCCCGGAACTGAATTACTTTGCCCCCACCGCAGGTTTCAGCAATCTATCCGCGCTTACGTTCCCCACGGGAACCTACCCCGAGCCGTGGGTCGTAACCACCGACAGCATCACCCAAGCAGGGGCCAATACGCCCGTTTATCTCTTCGGCTATCCCAACTCGATGATCTTCGTGAACACCCAGACGTATGGAACTCTTGTGGGCATCCCGAAGAACACAACCGCGGCCTTCCAGCCGACGGTGGGCGGAAATCCCATTACCGGAACCTACAATGTGATGTTCTTCCACAGACAGGTGAATAACGCATTATGCGCCGGTTTTTGCAACGGCGGCGAATCCGGCCCGAACGGAACATATAAGAACTTGCCGGAAATCCAAGGCGTGAGCATGGGGTTTGCCACGTTGACCATCACTAGCGCCGGAGTCGCCACCCTCGTCGACCAGTCCAACACCAGCTTTAATGACTGGACGGGCACACTTCAGCCCGTCTCCACCCAGTCCAACCTCTATGGCAGCAGTGGCAAGCTCACCGACCCCTGCTATGGGCTTTACACCATGACCTACAGCAGCGGTAGCGGCTCCAGCCTGCAGACGAACCAAATCTTCCTCGGCTTTGTCCCAGGAACCCAGCCGGCCGTTGTATTGTCCACCTTTACCGTCACCCCGAATTCCACTAACCCTCCCCCCAGCAACAACTACTACCAATACCGGTACGGAATGGGATTCCGGACTGGCCCATAGAGGCGGCGGGATGATTTGATCGCAGACCGGCAGAAGGGTGTTCAACGGAATGCCCTTTTGCCGGTTTGCAATTTGGCGGCCGTTTAGCCATGATTCGATGAAGCGCCCGAGGGTGAATCCCGAATTATCACAATGCCTTGCCATGATTTGATCGGGAGCGATGGCGCGCTAACTTCAAATCGAAATCTCCACATCTCCCGGGTCGGTTGGTCGCGGCTATTCTGGCTGTTCCTCCCGCAGGTCAGCAGAGCCCCAATCCCCCATCCACAGTCAGAATCTGACCGGTGACAAAGCCCGGTCCCGCGGCGAAGAAGAGCACCGCCTGGGCCACGTCATCCGCAGTTCCATTTCGCCTCATCGGGGTCTTGGCCGCAAAGCGGGCAGCCTCGTCTTCCGGGTGGCCATCGAAATCGATCCACCCCGGCGCAACGCAGTTGACGCTCACCTCAGGCGCGAATGCCTTGGCCATGGCCTGGGTGAGCATGTGCAGAGCGGCCTTTGAGGCGCAGTAATGGCCGTGGCCGCTCCAGGCATGAATTCCGCCCAGCGAGCCGATATTCACGATCCTTCCCTGCACGGCGCGAAGTGAGGCAAGCGCCTCCCGCGCCACCAGGAACGGGCCTCGCGCGTTGGTCTCGAAGACCGCATCCCACTGTTCCAGGCTGATGCGCTCGAGGGGAGTGGTCTCGAAGACGGCGGCGTTGTTGACCACCACGTCCAGTCGGCCAAATTGGCCGATGGTGGCGGCAACGGCCTCCCGAACCGAGGCCTCCGAACGCACATCGCACTCCTCGGCCAGGGCGCGGCATCCGAGATTTTCGATTTCACGAGCGGTCTGCGCGGCTTCGTCTTTTGAACTTCGGTAGGTGATGGCCACATCCGCGCCGGCCCTGGCGAGAGCGAGCGCAATTCCCCGGCCGATGCGGCGGGCGCCGCCGGTCACCAATGCCGATTTGCCGCTGAGAGTTTGGTTTGGCATAACCTTATTGACAAAGATGCAGGCTTAACCCTCCTCGAATCAGCTCATTTTCTGAAAATCCTGCGCCAGACTTTCGCAACAACTGTGCCGAGCAAATATAGAATGACAGCATTCGCAGTAAACCCCAAGATCAGGGTCATAATGTTCGCACCCGACAGCGACCACGGCATTGCGAGATAGATAAAGGGAATCCACTCGTAACCCAGGCCACTCGGCTTGCTGCTCGCGGTCAAAGCGAAAACAGCTAGCACGATGAAGATGTAAACCAAGGCAAAATAGATGCCCAGGCGATTCCCGCGTGGTTTGGAGTACGCTTTCAATCCATCTTCTTCACCCATAAGAGTGACTCCAATCCAACGATTAGCCTTAAGCACATAATCAAGGATATGAAGCAACCTATGCGGCTGGGCGCCCCACCTTCGGCGCGGCTTTATCGCGGCTAAGGTGGGAAACCGCGAATCTACTTCGGCTGGGGCTGGATGGGCTGCGCCTCCGGTTGCGGGGCTGGGCCGGCCGGCTTGTCCCCGGTTGGCACAGGGGAGGCATCCTTGCCGGCCTTCGACGCGCTGTTGGACTTCGGATAGATGGAATACTGCTCGGCCGGACGCTTCATTCTGACGCCGATGGCCAGCTCGGGCTTGTCGATCTTGAAATCCTCGCCATAGGTCTGAAAGCCGCTGGCAATGATCTGGAGCCGCACACTGCCGCCCAGAGGCAGCACGTCGATGACGGCCTTGCCATCCTCGTTTGTCTTCAGCTCCATGTTGCCCTTCTCGCCCACCAGGTGAAAGATGACGGCGGCGTTTTCGATGGGCTTGGCGTTGACGTCGCGCAGGACGGTGACCTCGACACGGGCGGTTGGCGGGGGGGACTTGTACTTGCGGCCACGATCGGACGCGTTCTGAGCGTTGGCGGCCAGGGCTGAGACGAGCAAGCCGAAACCGGCCACAAATAGAGTGAGACGAATGAGAGCAGTGCGATGCATGGACCCTATTGTAGCGGGTTTCCACCCCGGCCAGGAATTGGGATGTTGAAACTCTTCTACTACCCCCATTCGGAGTCGCAAGACATTCCGACCAGTAATAATTTCCCGGCGATCATACTATCTGAGCGTATTTCACTCATATCTTGCAAGGACCCCTTGACAAATCCCCGCCTACTCCCTATCGTTAGCAATTGGAAGGTGTGAGTGCTAGCCCGCCGCGGCGGGCCAGCGGAACTGCTCAACCGGCTCCGCCGCCCGGTTTTCGGGGATGCGCTCGGCAGCTTCCAAGATTTTTGTAGAACACCACTCAAATCCCGCACCCGGGGCTCAACCCCGGCCGCGCGTGAAGGAGAAGCGAAGCAATGGCAGAAACCGTAAAGACGAAGTTCACCCCGCTCCATGACCGCATCCTCGTCCGGCGTTTGGAAGAGGGCGAAACCATACGCGGGGGCATCATCATCCCCGACAGCGCCAAGGAAAAGCCCCAGGAGGGCGAAGTGATCTCCGTGGGTAAGGGCAAGTCGAACGACGAAGGCAAGGTCTTCCCCCTGGACGTGAAGGCGGGCGACCGCGTGCTCTTCGGCAAGTACTCCGGCACCGAGATCAAGCTGGACGGCGAGGAGTTCCTGATCATGCGCGAGGAAGAAGTCCTCGGCATCGTAAAAAAGTAGTCAGTTATCAGTTATCAGTTGTCAGTAAAGCCCCTTGCGAAACGATTGCGGCCATTGACAACTGAATAGCGATCACTGACAACTGACCACTGGCAACTGACAACTGTTCTAAGGAGAGTTACAAGACATGGCAAAGCAGATTCTGTACGGTGAGGATTCCCGTCAAGCGATCCTGCGCGGCGTCAACACGCTGGCGGACGCGGTGAAGGCGACGCTCGGGCCCAAGGGCCGGAACGTTGTAATCGAAAAGAAGTTCGGCTCGCCGACCATCACCAAGGACGGCGTAACCGTAGCCAAGGAGATCGAGCTGAAGGATCCGATGGAGAACGTCGGCGCCCAGTTGGTGAAGGAGGTCGCCTCCAAGACCTCGGACGTGGCCGGCGACGGCACCACGACGGCGACTGTACTGGCCCAGGCCATCTTCCGCGAAGGCGTGAAGACGGTAGCGGCCGGCGCCAATCCGACGGCCCTCAAGCGCGGCATCGACAAGGCCGTAACCGCCATCATCGGCACCCGCGACAAGGAAGGCAAGTGGACCGAGGGCGGCGCATTGGGCAAGCTCTCAAAGCCCGTCAACGAGGGCTCTGTTGCCCAGGTAGGCGCCATCTCGGCCAACGGCGACCAGGAGATCGGCGACATCATCGCCGAGGCGGTCAAGGTAGTGGGCAAGGATGGCGTCATCACCATCGAAGAGTCCAAGACCATGCACACCGGCCTGGAGACAGTGGACGGAATGCAGTTTGACCGCGGCTACCTCAGCCCCTACTTCGTCACCGACGCCGAGCGGCTGGAAGTGATTCTGGAAGAGCCCTACATCCTGATCTACGAGAAGAAGATCAGCGCCATGAAGGACCTGCTGCCCCTGCTGGAGCAGGTGGCCCGCGGCGGCAAGCCACTGTTGATTATTGCCGAGGACGTGGAGGGCGAGGCCCTGGCTACCCTGGTAGTAAACAAGCTGCGCGGCACGCTGAACGTGGCTGCCGTCAAGGCTCCTGGCTTCGGCGACCGCCGCAAGGCGATTCTGGGCGACATTGCCATCCTGACCGGCGGCAAGGCCATTACCGAGGACCTGGGCATCAAGCTCGAGGGCGTGAAGCTGGAGGACCTGGGCAAGGCCAAGCGCATCACCATCGACAAGGACAACACCACCATCGTTGACGGCGGCGGCAAATCCTCCGAGATCGAAGGCCGGGTGAAGGAGATCCGCGCGCAGATCGAGAAGACCACCTCGGACTACGACAAGGAGAAGCTCCAGGAGCGGCTGGCCAAGCTGGTCGGCGGAGTGGCCATCATCAAGGTGGGCGCGGCCACCGAGACCGAGCTGAAGGAGAAGAAGGCTCGCGTCGAGGACGCGCTGCACGCCACCCGCGCGGCGGTCGAGGAAGGCATTGTCCCCGGCGGCGGCGTGGCGCTGATTCGCGTCATGCCGGCCGTGGATGCCCTCATCAAGACCCTCGAGGGCGACGAGAAGATCGGCGCGAATATCGTGCGCCGCTCGCTTGAAGAGCCGCTGCGCCAGATCGTCGCCAATGCCGGCGAGGAGGGCGCGGTGGTGGTCGCCAAGGTCATCGAATCCACCAACCTCAACTACGGCTACAACGCCCTGACCAACGTCTTCGAGGACCTGGTCAAGGCCGGCGTCATCGACCCCACCAAGGTAGCCCGCACGGCGCTGCAAAATGCGGCCTCGATCGCCGGCCTCCTGTTGACCACCGAAGCCCTGGTTGTCGAGATTCCGGAGCCCAAGCAGGCCCCGGCCGGCGGCCACGGCGGCGGCATGGACGGCATGTACTAAGACAGGGATCAGGGGTTAGGGATTAGGGATTAGTAAAACCCGCCCCCTGCTCTCAGTTTCGGCTCAAACGGTTGCAACATCTTAATAACAAAAGGCCTCCAGCTTCGGCTGGGGGCCTTTTTCGCGTCTATTTGACATTCCTAGGTATTATAGGTATCTTCCCATTTAAGGAGATTGCGCTCATGATAACGGAAGAATTGGACATGTACCTTGCCGACCGCATCTGGATCGCCATAGCGCTACTTCATCAACAATTCCCGCTCCGAGAAGGTTTTGCAAAAGATGAGATCCGACAGAAGTTGCGCGAAACCGGTCTCATGAGCGGTCTGAAGCCCGGATCAGTAGCCGCTCATCTCAAGGAACATATGGTGGCGAATGTACCACCCTCTTCGACAAAATACCGGATGCTCTACGAAACGCAGGATGGCAAGCTCCGCCTGTTTCTCCCCGGTGACCGGGTTGACCCTGGACGTCAATCGCGAAGACCATCAAAGCAGCAACCATACCGACTTGAGATCCCGGAGCAGTACTGGCCGCTGCTGGACTGGTACGCAGGCTGGTGCGAGCGTTATGTGGAACCGGCTCCCGTCAGGTTCGAAGACGACCCCCTCATTCGCTTGATTGGCTCCGGCAAGCACATTTGGGCCGATGAACACGCTGACGAATACGTCAACCGGCTCAGGGAAGAACCCGCATGAGCCGATCGAATCGGATATTTTTCGACACCAACATCTTCATTTATATGTTCGAAGGAATCGAGCCGAACCGCAGCCAGATGCTCGAAATCCGCCGGCGGATGCTGGAGCGCGGAGACCGGATCGTAACCTCGGCCATGACGCTCGGAGAAGTTCTGGTGAAACCCTCCAAACTCGGACAAGCGTCCTTGGTCGAGCAGTACGACCGCGCAATCCGGTCCACGGCGGACGTGATTAGCTTTGACGCACAGGTTGCCTGGCGATTCGCCAGCTTGCGCGCCACCCACAACCTTCGCAGCGCGGACGCGATTCAGTTGGCCTGCGCGGCTCATTATGGAGTAGACCTGTTCATTACAAACGATAAAAATTTGCACAAACTTGACATTCCCGGCATCGGGTTCATCACGCCGCTGGAAAAAGTGCCGCTTTAAGAACAACCTTAGGAATGCAGTTGCCTCAGTGGCCGCTTCCCTTGCCCCACTGGATTCGCAGGCCGGTGCGGATATTGAACGGCAGGCTGGGATAGCCGATGGGCGCAATGTGCCGGCTGTTCAGCAGGTTCTCCGCCTGGCCATAGACGCCCAGCCAGGGCAGAAACTGGTAGCTGCCGCCCAGGTCCAGCTTGGCGTAGCCATAGTCCAGGTTGCGGTTGGGCAGGAGCATGGTGCTTCCGTAGTTGGCGTCCAGAAGATAGGTCGAGTCGTCGCCGCGGCTGGCAAAGGCGGAGGTAAATACTCCCGTAAATTTTCGCTGCGCGTAACTTGCGGTCAAAAATCCCGTGTGCGGCGGCCTGCGAAAGGGCCGCGCGCCTACCAGCGGCGAGTAGGAGCCGATAGGAATTCCATTGTAGGTGGGCGCATAGCCGCCCATCAGCGCCTCGTTATCGCTGCTGAAGGAGCGCTGCACCACGCTGTCAAGATAGGTGTAGCCGCCGCGCAGGAAGAGGTTGCGCCCGATGCCGCTCTCCACCGTAGCCTCGACGCCCTGCGCGCGGAATGCCTCGGTATTGACATAGTAGCTGTTATAGGCTCCGAGTTCGTTCACCGTGAGACCGGGGATCAACTGTGTCAGCAACTCCGAGCTGACGCCCTCAATCTCTTTGCCGAATTGATTGTGGAAATAGCTGGCGCGGAAGATGAGCCGGTCGCTGAAGAATGCCTGTTCCAGGCCTCCTTCGTAGGTGCGCGTGGTGGGCGCGGCCAACGGGCCGATGTGCAGTTGCCGCGCGACGGTAGCGAGATTGCTGCCGGTGAGGAATTGGTAGAGCGAACCGAACTGATCGGTCAGCTTAGGCTCACGCACCGCGTCGCCGTAGTTGAACAGGATGCGGGTCCCGCTGAAGACGCCCTTGCGCGGGCGCACTGCGTAGAAGACCAGGCCGGCGCGCGGCGAGGTCTGGGTTCCGAACAGCGAGTAGCGCTCCAGGCTGCCGGCCAGCGTATAAAAGAAGCGATTTTTGTAGTCCCCGTGCACCGCGGCCAGATAGTCGTAGTTGATGCGCTCTTTCGCTTCGTATGTGAGGTAGGACGGAAGATTCTCCACGCCTCTCTCATCCTCATAATGAAAGCCGATCAGAGCGGAGAGGTGGGGCGTGAAGCGGTAATCGCCCTGATAGACGAGCTGGTCGCGATTATTGACATATTGCGCTGAGAACAAAGGTCCGCCAAAGTCGAGCACTGCCTGACCCTTGACGGAATAGCCGTTGGCTCCGGTGATAGTAACGAGATTGCCCAGGCCGTCGCCGTAACTGTCTATGGAGCCGCGCTGCGCCCATTGGCTATATTGCTCCCGCTTACGGGTCGCGCCGTAGCGAAGCGTGTTGTGGAAGTCCGGCGTGGTTTGGTTGTCGATCGAGGCGCTGATAAACAGATCCTGGTCCTTCTCGGTGGCGCTGTCAGTGACGTGATAGAAGTCCCACGCGTTGGGAACGCCGGTCGCATCCACGCCGTAGTGCAGTGTGCCGCGAATCTGCGTGTTTGCGCTGGGCTGCCAGCCGAGGTTGGCCGCCGCGGTGGCTACGTGGTATTCGTCCATGGGAAGATCGTTAGCCGTCTGCAGCCAACTGAAGGCGCCCAGGTAATCCAGCTTGTTATGCGCGCCGGCCACCTCCACTTCCTCGCGCGAGGTCCATAAGTTGCCCGCATCCCCCTGGAAGAGCAGCGAGGGAAAGCTGGTGGTGCCGTGCGGCGTGGTCAGGCTCACGACGCTGCTGGCTGCATCGGCGCCGTAGAGGCTTGAATTGGTTCCGCGATAGACTTCGGCGCGCTCCACGGCGGTGGTGGAGAGCGGGCCGAAGTCGAACTGCCCGCCCATATCGTCCACGCTCACCCCGTCGAGCAGGATTTTGTTGGCATCCGAGTTGCCCCCGCGCACAAAGAGCGAGGTCTGCGCGCCAAGCTGGCCGGACTGCGCCACAACTGTGCCCGGCATAAGTCGCATCGCGCTCACCAGGTCGTGGCGCAGAGCCAGGTCGAGGGGCCCTAGCACGCTGGTAGCCTCGCTGGTCTGCGGCTGCGGCGTGGGCGTTCCAGTGGCCGTCACCACGATCGACTCGCGCACCCACTCCGGCTCCAGCACCACGTCGCGCTCGATCGAGTCCAGGCGGCCGGCGTAAAAACCCGGCGTCTCCAACTGCCGGAAGCTCTTGGCCGAGACCACCAGGAAGAAACGCCCGTCGATTCCGGTGAGAATCTGAAAGCTACCGTCGGCCGTGGAGACGGCCGTGGCAATCACCTTTCCGTTGTTTACCAGATTCACATTGGCGCCGGTGATCTTGGCGCCTGTGGCGTCGGTGACCACGCCGCGAATGGACGCTGCCGGGCACGTCGCGGCCAGGGTTGTAAGCAAAATAGCGGTGAATGCGCGAGGTAAAAGACGGCTCAATTTGTGGCGCAAATAGCTGGAAACAGGCATGATAGCTCCTCCGTCCCCCTCGGAACGCATAGCGGGTAAGAAACGCCTTGGACCGGTCTCCTGACTTGCGCCTTCTCCAGACACCTTCCCAAAAACGAGTCCTGAGGACTCGCCTCCAGTGGTTTTCCGGGTCCTCCCGCGATGGGCGGAACGGCCCTGGCTGAAATCCTGCCTTCATCCGTTGAGCCCAAACGACGGGCCCGGCGGCAGGGGCGCTCACAGTTGCGGGGCAGTGGCGGAGTTTCACCGCCTTCCCGTGCATCCTGGCGATTGCCGTGGTGAACTGCGCTGCCCCCTGAAGGAGCAGCCGAACGTCATGGAGCGTTTTCCATGACACAACTTTTATAACCGGGGCGGAAGGTGAAGTCAAAAACGAGCGCCTCAAAATAGTTTGCCGGATCACAAAAAAGTTTTATCAGATTGCAATGCGGGAGGGAGTGGTGACCCCGGGAAGACTCGAACTTCCGACACGCAGTTTAGGAAACTGCTGCTCTATCCACCTGAGCTACGGGGCCAGGCTTCGTGATACACTGGCGCTGCTTTTCCGCAAATTCGGAAAATGCGCGCGCCGAAATCCGCGATAGCACGCCATCAACAGGGTAGCATTCCCTGTCCATCGCTCAAAACATGAGGACCTGACCATGACCATCTCAAGGCGTCAACTGCTCGTCGGCTCTGCCGCCCTTCTCGGCAGCCAGGCCGTCCTTCGCCGCGGCCTCGCGCAAACGGTTGCCGCAGCCGTTTCATCGCCCGCCTTCGGACCGGTTCCGGCTGCCTCCACTGCCGCTGCCAGGGCCCTCTACAGCGAAATCGGTGCCGGCGAGTGGACGGAACTCAACCATCGCCTCCGAGCCGTGAATGACGACATTCGCGCCCACGGCCTGCGGCATATTCCCGGCGTCGAGGGCACATTCCTCACCGGTTATCCCTACAACGAGTTCTACGACTGGGACCTTTACTTCGAGAATCTCTATCTCTCCTACTACGGCGTCTGGCAGTACTGCTTCACCAACCTCAAGGAGTTCCTCAACCGCGAGCAGCCGGATGGATATGTCAATCGCAGCCTGATCAAGCAGCGTGACCGCCAGCAGTTCAAGCCCTTCCTGGCGCAGTTGGCCGTCCTGGGCGCGAAGCAGAATCACGACGACTACGAGTGGCTGCGCGGCAACTACTACGACCGGCTGGTCAAATACATCGGCAAGTGGTTCTCCTACGACTCGGATCACAACGGCCTGCCGGTCTGGAACTCCGCTGATGCCGCGGGCACCGACAACCAGTGGTCGCGCGGAGGCGCGCTAAGCGCATTCGAGATCGAAGGCGTCGATCTGGCCTCGTATCTGATCCGCGAACTGCGCGCCATGTCGGTGATCGCCGCGCGCCTCGGCCTCAAGGCGGACAGCGCCGCCTTCAATCGTCATGCCAGCGAGGTGGCGAAGCTCATCAACACCGTCTTCTGGGATGAGCCCCAGGGCATGTACTTCGACCGCAATGAAAAGACCGGCAAGCGCGTCTATGTGAAATCAGCCACCAACTTCATGCCGCTCTTCGCCGGTGCGGCCACGCCCAAGCGCGCAAAGCGCATGATCCACGAGCATCTGCTCAATGCCAACGAGTTCTGGCTCGCTTACCCGGTGGCCAGCTACGCCAAGACCGAGCCCGATTACTATCAGAACCCGCGCGGCAAGGAGTGCAACTGGCGCGGTCCCACCTGGGCGCCCACCAATTACATGATCTTCCAGGGCCTGCAGCAATATGGCTATCACGCCGAGGCTCGCGAGCTGGCCGCGCGCCTCTTCTCGATGGCTCTGCTCAAGAATTCCGTTCTACGCGAGTACTATAACGCCGAAACCGGCGAGGGCCTGGGCCAGACGCGCTTCTGGGGATTCACCGCTCTTTACTACGGAATGCTCCTCGAATCCATCCTCGGATACAACGCGTCGACGCTAACCAAATCTGTCGAACCCATCGTGACGCGGGAGCTGGGAGTCGAGTTCACGGCGTAAATTGATCCGGCGAGCACCGCAAATGCCGTATTTCGTGCTCCGCCGGATCTATCTCCATCTGAAGATGCGCAGAGAGACGGCAAACGGGACCACCAGCCACGCCAGCAGAATCGCAACCGGAACACCCAGTTGCCCCAGGTTCATCCCCTGCAGCATGTTTCCGCGCATTGCATCGATGGCTGCCGTCAGCGGCAGCGCTCGAACCAGCGGCTGAATCGCCACCGGAAACCGTGAAGCCGAAAAGAACACGCCGGAGAGAATCCACATCGGGAGCATGACCAGATTCATCAGTCCCGAGGCGGCTTCTATCGTCCTGGCGCGCGAAGAAACCAGCAGTCCCAACGCGGAGAAGGCCAGAGAGGTGAGCACGCACAGCAATCCCAGCTCCCACAGCGATCCGCGAAACGGCACGCCGAAGGCCAGCCGCGCAAAACCCAGAAACACAGCGACCTCGATGACCAGCATGGCCAGCCGCGACAGCAGGAATGAGGCCAGGTACTGCCAGCGCCGCATGGGCGAGGCCACCAGCCGCTTGAGCAGCTTCTTCTGCCGGGCCTCGACGATGGAAAAGCCCAGCCCCCACATCGCCGATCCCATCAGGTTCATCCCCAGCAGCCCCGGCACCACAAAGTCGATGTAGCGCGAGCCTGTCTCATGCACCAGCTCGTTTGTTGCCGGGACCACATCGCGCTGGCCCGCTGCTATCTGAATCGCCCGATCGGCCAGCAGGCGCGCCGTCCGCGCATCAGGATTGGTGTCGTCGTACTTGTACGCCACGCCGTCCGGCCTCTGAATGGCCAGCAGAAGAATGCTTCCCGTTGCCAATGCATGGGTCCCGGCTGCCTCGTCCATGGTCGCCGCCGTCAGTCCTTTGTCCACGGTCAACGCCTGGGTCAGTTGCGTTGTGGTCGCGCCCACCTGCAACACGTCCGCGGGCCGGTTGCGGAAGGCAATCCCCAGCCCCACGGCCAGCAGAATGGGGAAGATGAAGATCCAGAAGATCACCTCCGGCTCGCGCAACAGCAGTCGAAAGCGCACCGTCGTCAGTTGATAGAGGCTGCTCTGTTCCAGCTTATTCATCGCGCAGATTCCTCCCCGTCAGCCTGACAAAAACATCTTCCAGCGTTGCCGAATGCGTCCTGAATTCGTTTAGATGCAGCCCCTGGCTCCTGAGCGCGGCAAAGATGCGCGGCACCGCGGTATGCAGCTCGCTCACCGAGAGCTGGTGCAGCCCCGCGTCCACGCGGTGCGATTGCACGCTCGCTATCGCCGTCAGCTCGGCCACATCCACCGCGGCGTGGCCGGTCTCGCGGCTGCCCGCCTCTCCGCTGCTCACCGCGAACTCCACAATATCCTCTCCGCCCACTGTGGCGATCAACTGCTGCGGTGTGCCCAGCGCAATCACCCGGCCATGATCCATAATCGCCACCCGGTCGCAGAGCCGCTCCGCCTCTTCCATGTAGTGCGTGGTCAGGATGATGGTGCGCCCGGCCTGTTTCAGCCCGTCCACCAGGTCCCACAGATGCCGCCGCGCCTGCGGATCGAGGCCCGTCGTCGGTTCATCCAGAAACAGTAGTTCCGGATCGCCCACCATCGCGCAGGCCATGGCCAGCCGCTGCTTTTGCCCGCCGGAGAGCTGCCCCACGCGCCCTTTGCGTTTATCCTCCAGTTGCGCCGTTCGGATCGACTCCTCCACCGGAATTCCGCGCCTGTAAAAGCTGCGAAACATGCGCAACGTCTCTTCCACGGTCAGCTTCTCCGGAAACTGTGTCTCCTGCAGTTGCACCCCGATGCGCTGGCGCAGCTCATGCGCGCCGGTCCGCCAATTCAGCCCCAGAAGCTCGACCGTCCCCTCGTCGGGCTCGGTCAGCCCCTCGCAGATCTCGATGGTCGTGGTCTTCCCCGCCCCATTCGGACCCAGCAGCCCGAAGCACTCGCCCCGCGCCACCTCCAGGTCAAGCCCATCCACCGCCTGCACATCCGCATAGGCTTTGCGCAGCCCGGCGATCCGCAGCGTAGGGCTGCTGGCCTGCGCCCACGGTGGTCCAGCAGCCGCGGCAATCTCCGGCTTGGCCGCGCTCGTGTTTCCGTCGTTTGTCGTTCCATCCGTCATCGCTTTAGATTACCGCATCTTCATTTCACCCTTGAGAATGCATGGGTGCCCCATCCTTTCCGCATCTTTTCGCGGAAAGGGTGGGAGGCCGCAAATCCCGATCGGCTGATAGAGTTGGCGGTTTCCTCCAAACCCCGCACCGGGTAAACTGGAATCATGGCGGAGATACAGCGCAGAAAAACGGGTACGGTCAAGATCGGGCAGGTTCGCGTCGGCTGGGAGGTTCCGATCGTCGTGCAGTCGATGACCAATACCGACACGGCGGACGTTGCGGGCACCATCGAACAGGTCGCGGCCCTCGCTCTCGCCGGTTCTGAGATCGTGCGCGTCACGGTCAACAACGAGGACGCCGCGGCGGCCGTTCCCCACATCGTCGAGGGCCTTGACAAGCGCGGCCTCCGCGTCCCCATCGTCGGCGACTTCCACTATAACGGCCACCTGCTGCTGAAAAAGTTTCCCGCCACGGCGCGCGCCCTGGCCAAGTACCGCATCAATCC
>Ga0326728_10017746_pt1 | contig 14175 bp, 7 predicted proteins | sample MB3enrmetagenome_FD_207602 | JGI IMG/M metagenome (GOLD analysis project Ga0326728, IMG submission 207602) | Lab enriched peat soil microbial communities from McLean, Ithaca, NY, United States - MB31MN | ecosystem: Environmental > Terrestrial > Soil > Wetlands > Peat | place: USA: New York...
GTTATGGCGGCGGTTATCGCGGCTACGGAGGCTATGGCTACGGCGGCCGCGGCTATGGCTACGGCGGATACGGCTACGGGCGTGGATGGGGCTATGGCGGCTGGGGCTGGGGCGGTTGGGGATTCGGTTTCTCTTGGCCTTACTGGGGTGGCTACGGCTACGATTATCCGTACTACCCGTATTACGGCTACGGCCCCGGGTACAGCCCCTACTATAACCCTTACTCCTACGGGTATTACCCATATTATGGACCCGGATTCGGCTTGGGATTCTATGGCGGTGGCTATCGCGGTTACGGAGGGTACCGCGGCGGTTATCGCGGTTACGGAGGCTATGGCGGCGGCTGGAGCCATTTTCGAAGGTAAGACCTGAGCTAGATTCGATAACACGATTGTTCCTACTCCCTTTCAGCCCACGGTAAAAAGCAGATCGCCGTGGGCTTTTTCTTTTTCCGCGATTTGACGACTGGCGATCGGCGATCAATGAGGACGTTTTCGATTGCATTCCCGCACCACAAACTGCCATTCTGAAAACGTGTAGGGGTAGGGCTTGCCCTACCCCGTTGGTCAGGGGACGGCAAGCCGTCCCCCTACAACCTGGCGAAGGGCTGCGGGGAGCTGCCCGCTCCTATGAAAACGGCCTGCTCCATTTACATTCGCGGCGTAGTGCAGGGTGTTGGCTTTCGGCCGTTCGTCTACCGGCTGGCGCACGCCCACGGCCTTTCCGGCTGGGTGATCAACGCCGAAGCAGGCGTCGAGATCCACGTGGAAGGAACGCAGGCAGAGCTACAGGCATTCGTTCACGAACTCGAGACCAAGCCCCCGCCGGCTGCGCAGATTACTTCGCTTGACGTGCAGGTGGAAGAGCCGCAGGGCCTGAGCGAATTCACGATTCGGGAGAGCCTGCGGCGCAATCGTCCGACCGTCCGCATCTCGCCGGACTTGCCGGTCTGCGAAGCCTGCCTTACCGAACTCTTCAACCCTCACGACCGCCGATACCTCTACCCTTACATCAACTGCACCAACTGCGGGCCGCGCTACACCATAATTCTGGGCCTGCCCTACGACCGGCCGCTTACCACCATGAAGCGCTGGCCATTCGATGAATACTGCGCCGCGGAGTATCACGATCCCGCCAATCGGCGTTTCCACGCGCAGCCGGTGGCCTGTCCGGCCTGTGGGCCGCACTACGAACTGCGCGTGGGCGGTGAAACCGTACAGCGCGATCAAGCCAGCGTGCGCAGGGCTGCGGAACTGCTGGTGTCGGGAAAGATTGTGGCCATTAAAGGTCTGGGCGGCTATCACCTGGCTTGCGATGCGAAGAACTCCGGCGCCGTGCTGGCGCTCCGGGAGCGGAAATTCCGCAAGGAGAAGCCCTTCGCCCTGATGGTGAAGGATCTCGAAGCAGCCCGTGAACTGGTCCAACTCTCATCGGAGGCCGAGCAGGCTCTCACCTCCGTGGCGCGGCCGATTGTGCTGGCTCCGGCCCGGGTGGAACTGCCCGCGGTAGCGCCCGACTGCGACGAACTCGGTGTGATGCTTCCTTACACCCCGCTTCATTATCTGCTCTTTACGGCCGGCGCGCCCCCGGTGCTGGTCATGACCAGCGCCAACCGTTCGAGCGAGCCCATTTGCTATGAAGATGAGGACGCGCTCGATCGACTGGCGGGGCTGGCCGATGCCTTCCTGATCGGCGAGCGCCCCATCGCGCGGCGCGTGGATGATTCCGTCGTTCGGGCCTTGCCGCCTGGACCCGTAATCCTGCGCCGGGCGCGCGGTTATGCTCCCGGCGCGATCGCTAGTTTGCCAGCGCGCCGTCCGCTGCTGGCCCTCGGCGCCGACTTGAAGAACTCCGTCACTCTCGTCGTCGACGGCCAGGCGTTCGTCAGCCAACACGTCGGAGACCTCGATCACTACGAATCGTTCCTTGCTTTCAAGGAAACCATCCAGGACTTTGTCACCATGTACGGCGTTCGCTGGGAAGACCTTCTGGTGGCCTATGATGCTCACCCTGAATACGCTTCCAGCCAGTATGCGCTGGGGCTGCCCGCCGCGGAAAAGCTGGCGGTTCAGCATCACCGCGCTCACGTGGCCTCGGTGCTCGCGGAGCTCGGCCAGTTTGAGCGGGAAGTGCTGGGTGTGAGTTTCGACGGCACCGGCTACGGCGATGACGGCAACATCTGGGGCGGCGAAATCTTCGCGGGCAGCGTGGCGCGGGGCTTTGCGCGAGTGGCGCATCTGCGTCCCGCCGCGCTTGCCGGCGGCGACGCCGCGGCACGCCACCCCGTGCAAGCCGCAGCCGGCTTCCTCGCCCAAGTCAGCGACGCTTACGGTTTGCCCGATCTTGCCGCACCGCCCTTCGATTTCCCGCCGCGCTATCGCCGCGCCTTGGAACTGGTCCGGAAAAACGTGCGCACGTTCACCACAACCTCGGTGGGACGCTTGTTCGACGCGGCGGCTGCGCTCCTCGGATTCACTCGCGAGGTCACCTTCGAGGGCCAGGCCGCAATGTGGCTCGAGCACCTCGCGCGCTCTGCCCCAACAGTCGAGCCTTATCCCTTTCCATTTACAGACTGCGAACTGGATTTCCGGCCTCTGCTCTTTGCCCTGGCCGCCGACCGGTTGCGAGGGCGCGATCCACGCGAGGCGGCGCGCGCTTTTCAATTGGGAGTCGCGCAGGGTGTTGCCGGCGCCGTGCACGACCTCAGCCGGGTCAGGCGGGCCGGCGCCGTCGCTCTTTCCGGCGGCGTCTTTCAAAATGCGCTCCTGCTAAGCGATCTCGGCCTGCTCCTCGACGGCACGGGCATCGAGGTGTTGACGAATCGAACGGTGCCGCCCAATGACGGCGGAATCAGTTTGGGACAGGCGGCGCTGGCAGCGCTTCGTGCCACCGCCTCTTAGGCGACGAGGAATCCAAACGTGCGATGGGCCAACAACCAAGCGTTGCTAGGACATAATCATGAATCGAACCTTGATCATCGTGTTGCTTTGCTGCCTCGTCCTCCCTTTGCGGGGCCAAGAAGTCATTACCGTCACCGTCGACCGCTCAACGCCCGACGGCACAAGCAATTTCTCCATCGGCGTTACGCACACTCAACCGAAATGGGAGAACGGCGACCCTGCCGCCGTCGCCCGAGCTAAGGGCCTGCTGGCGTCGGGGATGAGATTCCAGAATCAACACCTCATGGATTGGGGCACTGAGAATCCCGAGCCGCAACCCGGCGTTTACAACTGGGCCAGTCTTGACCATCGCGTCGCGCTGATGCGCTCCATGGGAGCCACCATGGTCATCACGCTCTGCACCGCTCCCGGATGGATGAAGACCAGCGGCGAGGACTTTCCCCACCAAACCGGGCCCGACAGTTGGGCGGACGACCGGGTGGCGGATAACCACGTGGACGATTTCGTCGAACTCGCCCGGCAGGTTGCGCTCCGCTATTCAGATGTTAAGTATTTCCAAATCTGGAATGAGTATAAGGGTTATTGGGACAAAGCGGCGAACAACTGGGATTTCATTTGCTTCACCGACTTCTACAACCGTGTCTACGACGCCTTAAGGGCAGTGCGCCCCGACGCCAAAATCGGCGGGCCCTACTACCCCTTTGACGGCCCCAAGCCCAGAGACTGGGAGGTTATTGATTACTGGTTTCAGCACAAACATGGCGCTGACTTCGTCTGCTTTGACGGCTGGGTGGCCGGTTATCCGCCCACTCGCGCGAGAGAAGAAGAGGCTAAAAAGATGATTTTGACCGATTACTTCGGCCAGATCGCCCGCCAATTCCGCGTTCGCACCCGGCTTCCCATTTGGATTTCTGAATTATATGGTGGCTGGAGTAGTAATCCTGACTTCACCGCCGCCAACCACGCCTCATGCTATCTGCACGCTTTGCGCGCCGGCGTGGCTGTGGCGTTGCTGTGGGATGCGGAACTGCAACAGTGGAATTACCTGTTCACCAGCACCAAGACTCCCAGCGGCGGCCAGCCCAGCCCGCACTACCAGGTCGTTAAGCTCTTCAACACTCACTTCGGCCCGGGCACCCAGTTGTTCAAGGCAATTTCTTCATCGCCCGATGTCGAAGTTCTGGCCTCGCGAACGAAGACGCTACTCATTAACAAGCGGGATACAAAAGTCGAAGTCCGACTGGACGGCGCCCCGCTGACCTTGAATCCTTACGAAGTCCGCCTGGTGGATGCGGTCGAAAAGTCTCGGAGTTGAGAAGTCGAATTAACAGCCCCTTCCCTTGGGGAGAGGGTGACCCTCGACGGCGCTTTCGTCGACAGTCGCGGCCCGGGTGAGGGGTCGGTTCCGGCGTTCGACACCCATATCGTAGGCCGGGCTGCTGAACGACATCTCGTCCTCGTCACTTTTCGCGGTATGCTCCAGCCAGGCCAAAAAACAAAGGAATCGGGACAATCCGTCCGTTCTCCCGCATTTTCCGCTTGACAAGCCCGCTGGTCCATGATAGCCTATATACATGGTCTTTTTGGGGACACTTTGTCGTAGGCCAGGCGCGGAATGCAGCGCTGCCCGCCGGGAACCGAAATCGCTCTGGCCAGAGAGAAAGTCAGGGCGCTACAAAAAATGAAAAACAGTGGGAACGAACTCAAGAAGTCCTTCAAAATCAGGAAAGTAACCTTTTCAAATGCTGCAGATTCTGCGCGTTTTGCGTGCAAATTAGCACCAATTGCGCCTCAAAAAGAGCAAAAAGCACCGCCGCAACACGAGGTCGGAGGGATGACCAGCAGCCGGCTACACATGAAGCACGTCGCCCCCGCGGAAGCTGAGGGCCTGCGGTGGATTCCCTCTTTCGCGGGAATGTTGTCATTGGTCGGTCCGTTCTTCAGGCAACGACAATCGAATTCGACAAACGAACCGGGAATGTCTATGAAAATAAAGGAGTGGTTCAAAAATCAACCACCCCTGGCCCCTCCTTATCTAAGGAGGGGAATATCCTGGCTGATAGCTGAAGGCTGACTGCTGATAGCTGTTTTTTGACGAACGAACCGGGAATGTTTATGAAAACAAAGCACGAGGTCAATAAGTCCGCCAATGCAACGTGTAGGGGCGGTTCGCGAACCGCCCCTGCTTCGGCGTTGCGGAAATCAACGAACGAACCAGGAATCTTATAGAAAACAAAGGATCACCTCCTGAAAACTGATGACTGAGAACTGAAAACTGGAGTCCTCCATGAAACGCCGCCAATTCATAGGAACGGTAACAGCACTTCCCTTAATTCCAAACTTGCTCGATGCTCAAGAGGGTCCACCGCCTCTTGGGGAACGGGTTGAAAAAATGACCGCGCCGAACTGGCCCACGATTAATTGCAACCACCTGGGGTTTCGCCCCCGCGTGGGAAGCAAGAGCCTGGTGGTGCGTGCGCTTACTTCACCGGCGCCGGCGGAGTTCCAACTTCGCGACGTCTCGGAAGGGAACTTTGGGTTCACGAGGCCGCTGAAGATGGAAAGTGGATCGGATTTCGGCCCCTGCCTCACGGCGGACTTCACGGACCTCGAGCGGCCGGGTCTCTATCAGATCACGATCGGCAACGAGCGCTCGGTGCAGTTTGCGATTCGCGATGACGTCTGGCGCCGCACCCTTCCCGAGGCCGTGGGTTACTACCGCTACCAGCGCTGCGGGGTCGAGGTGCCCGGTGTGCATCCGGCCTGTCACCTGGACGACGCGCGCCGACGCGACACCGGCGAACACGTGGACACCGTAGGCGGCTGGCACGACGCCGGCGACTTGCGCAAGTGGATGGACGTCACCATGCTGAACGGCGTCGCCCTGCTGAACCTTTACAAGAACAATCCCCTGCCCCGGCCCGGCGACCCCACCCACGATCAGATCCTCGAGGAAGTTCGCTTCGGCAATCGCTATTTCCTGAAGATGCAGGATACGGACGGCAAAATATGGGCCGATGTGGCGGGCGGCGTAAACGGCGACAACAGCGACAATCACTGGACCGACAACATCATCGGCACCCCCGACGACCGCTATTTGAACCCCGAGAAGCGCTCCGGCACGGCGGCCGTTTTTACCACCCTCGAAGCCTTGGCCGCGCAATGCTACGCGGCGAGCGACCCGGCGTACGCCCATCAATGTCTCGATGCGGCCACGCGCGCCTGGCAGGCTTTCGGGGCGCCGACTTTGACCGAGGACCTGGGCTGGTGGGCCATGGCGACCGCAGAGTTGTTCCTCGCCACCGGGGCCGGCATGTACAAGAGCCACGCCCAACTGCTCGGCCGTGACTTGTTGAAGCGGCAAAACACGGAGCACCTGGCCGGCCAAAGTGAGGTCCGCGGATTCTGGATGCAAGGCGACGCGCCTTACGTTGACGTGGTGAATTCCGCCGTTCCGCCGCTGGCGCTGCTGAAGTTGTACGACACGTTTCCGGATGCGCCGGACCGCTCGAAGTGGTTGGACGCGGTGAGGCTGCACGCCGACGAGTATCTCCTGCCCATGTCGGGCCGGAATGCCTACCGAATCATTCCGCTCGGCGTCTACGTGGGCTCGCCCACACCTGAGAAGTTCCGGCCGCTCGCGGGCAATCTCACCTACCGCAACTTCCAGCAAACCCGCAAAGGCTTTTGGTGGCTGGGCGCGAACTGTCACTACGCCTCGAATGCGCTGGCGCTGGCGTGGCTCGCCCGGCTGCGCGGCGACGCAGGGAAACCCTATGTGTCGCTCGCGTATCGCCAGCTCGAGTGGATCGTGGGCGCGAATCCTTTCGCCTCCTGCATGATGACGGGCGAAGGAATGCGCAATCCTTTCCCGCATTCGCGCTTTGTGGGACTGATCCCCGGCGGAATCATGAACGGCATCGCGGGAAACGTGAATGACGAGCCCATCCTGGACCTCGAATACACGCTGGACTGGCGGACTTGCGAGTACTGGAGCCCGCACGTGGCGTTCTATATCTGGGCCAATTCGGTGCTGGAGGGATTAGGGTAGGCAGGTGGGCAGGTGGGCAGATCGGCAGGTGGGCAGTAGGCAGATGGGCAGTAGGCAGATGGGCAGTAGGCAGGTGGGCAGGTGGGCAGTAGGCAGGTGGGCAGTAGGCAGACGGGCAGTAGGCAGATGGGTAGGTCGCCGCAGGTCGCGCGAGGCAGACAGCCCGCTCCCCTGGGCCAGTGTGAAAACGGCCCTAGGCTGTCATTCCGAGCCCTTCGCTGTCATCGTGAGCGAAGCGAAGAGCCTGTCCTGAACGAAGTGAAGGAATCTCGCTCTGCGTGCTCAGGGTAAACTCCGCGAGGAATCTCGCTCTGGTTTGTCTTGAAGGCAGTGCGCGATTCCTCGTCGCCTGCAGCGTAATATTCACAAGTATATTATCCATATACATATATAATTGGAGGACAAGATAATTCCACTCGCAGCCGTATTTCTGTTCACTACCATGCCGCCGGCTTTCAGGGTGCAGCTTCTCTTGGTTTCGCTTCCCGTTCTTGCAGGGCCGCCCATTGCGAATTCTCCTGTGAGACCAACGACTCAACCCTTTCCGCCAGTTTGGCATGAGCGTGCGCCCGGTCCTCAGTTGCGTAAGCGCCCGCCCCAGCCAGGTAGAGGTACTTTTCGTGTTTCAGTGCCTCACACGTCGAGCGGTAGGTGATGCCGTTCTGATGATAGTCATTGAGCTGCAGCAAACCCTCCAGGACCGCAATCAATACCCCCAAGCTGCCGGTAAGCGCCGCAGGAAGGCGGAGGCCGGAGGACAGGGGCACAAGGGCAGCCGCGACGATTTCAACGCCCTTCAGCCATTTGTACATCCGGCGATTGTAGCTACTCTTGCGATCGTACCAGCCGATCTGGTCTTCCAACCGTTCCAGGGTTGGGTCGGTCTCACCCATGTGTGCACCTCGTATCTCCGGCGCTACCCGCCGCCTTGAGCGGCAGTGAGCACCGAGAGGATCTTGCCCAAGGTCTCAGGAAACTGCGCGCCGAGCAGAGCCAGGAGCGGCGCGCCGATATAGAGAAAGCTCCGCAACACCAACTCACGGCTGATATTGATCTGGCCAGGCTTGCCTCCGTTCAGAAGGCTCAAGACGGTGTCGCGGCCCATCTGCACGAAGATCCAGAATATGGTCCCCATGAAAGACAGGATCACCACCCAATTGAAGAACAGGAATTCATTCCTGGGCTGAAAGGGGTAAGAAGTAACAGCCAGGAGCATGAGCAACAATCCGACTAACACAAAGTACCCGAGATTCTGGAGCGACGGAAAGACGACAGCCAGAAAGTTGACCACACGCGTGACGATGAACTCTTCAGCTTGCTCGAAGAATTTGGTGACGGCCGGGCTTTCCTCATGGCCGACTGACCAGTGCTTTTCCAAAGGGTCGGTCAGCGATTGCATGAGCAGCAACAAGGAGTGGTGGGCCTGCCAACGAGAAGCGAGTGATTGCCTCCAATTGCCGTGCAAGCGTGCGGTGCGTTTTTTACGGACGGGCTCCGGCGACGCATGACCTTCGCCCGGCGTTGCGTCGGTCCATTGGAATCTCAGAGCCTTGTAAAGCTCGGACTCTGCAGTTTGCACTTGAGATTCCCATTCGGGAATCAATTGCCGCACTTGTTCGCGCAGGTCCGGATCGGCAGTGGCTGCCTGAGCCAGAGTCCTGCCAGCCTGCAACAGGCGGCCGGCCTGCTCCACGGACGCCTCGAGGGACGCGAAGCTGGATGGCGGGTTCGTCAGATTCATCTTCGCGCGATTCGGAAAGCGCTCATGATAACGCTTGAAAGCAGCGTGCATTGGGTGCCAGGAAAGCCGCAGCAGGAGAACGTGCAAGCTCCGCCAGGCGAGGACCAGGCGAATGGACTCCATGAGCAGGGCCCAATAGACAATGAAAAAGGAGGCCTCAAAAACCCAATAGAAAGGCCGCGCCTCGAGGGCGCGGACCAGCCGCGTGGCAAAGAAATAGTGTCCCACCACGATCGCGACGGCCAGCAGAGCCGTGTACCCCCGCCAGGAAATCACGGACGCGCATTCCAGATTCTGCTTGATGTTCTTTTCGAGTTCCGGGACGCCGGTGAACGAACGTCCTTGCAAGGAAAAGAAACTCAGCCAGCAGTTGCTCGCCTCGGCGCTCCCTGACGCCCTGAGAATGTCAATCAGTCGCAGCCGGCGAAAGGAGCAGAACGCCCACAGGCACGCCGCAACTGCGACGCAGGAGAGCGGCAAGAGAGGCGAGAGCCCGCCTCGAAAGTCAAAGGAGCGAAGAAAACTGAAGAGGCCGCTGGCAGGGTATTCCTTCACTGTCTCGTACCATGAGACCGCCAGGAACCCGGCGAGAACGAATACGAACACGCAGCTCAGAAGCGCAAAGATCGTCACCTCGCGGGCAGATCCGCGCTGCCCGGCAGGCGCCGCGCGGAATGCCGACGCCAGCGTTTGGGTGGCGAACACCAGCAAGAGAATCGTGATCCCCGCGAGCACGATCGCCACTTTGGGTGTTAAAGAGGTCTGCACGTTCCTGCCCAGCTCTCTGCCTGCAATGAAGGGGAGGCAGAAATCCACCATCACCACAATGTAGAAAGTCAGCAAGCTCGCGCAACAACAAAGCAGGAACAGGCGTCCCTCCGACCAGTAAGCTGGAGAAGCAGCATCGCCCAGCAGGTCGGAAATGCCCTCCGGACTCCTCTTCTGCGCTGTGGATTGGTATTGGCTGATCATCAGCACGGAGAAGGCGGAAAGAAGCAGACTGAGGACGATGACCACAACCACCGCATTTTCGTTGTAGAGGCCGAGGCCTACGTTGGGCTTTCCCTCCCCCTCAGCTTGGGGGTCGCCCGGAACCGCCGCCGGAGCCGGCGAATAGGTATACGCGCTTCGATCTTCCCACCTCAGCAAGCTGATCGGGAGAGTCTCTCCGTTCCCGATCGCTGTGACCCAAAGCGCGGGTTTGTGCACAGTAGGCGATTGGGCGCCTGCTGGCCTCGACAAGGGGCCGCCGTAATCGACCAGCTTGCCATCCTGCCCCAGGAGGGCCATGGTCGCGTTGTAAACCCCTTCCGCAGCCTGGCTCGAAAACTGCAAGCGAGATTGACCACCACGATAAGGATAAGTCCACAATTGCTCGAGGTTAAAGAGCGGATAAGGAGTAATGACCAGCATGCCGCGCGTATAACGGTTTACCGAGGGGTAGGCGTAAAGAAGATCGGAGTTGAAGGTGAAGAGCACTGTGGCAGGGGCGCGCCACTTCACTTCCTGGGCCAGAAACGTGGCATCGCGGACGTCGGTGGCTAGAATCCCGACGTAGGTGTACCGCTCGCGCTCAATCGTGGAGAGTAGGTTCGAGAGCGTCAACTCCGCCGACTGAACGGTCAGCTCCGAAAACGGCGGCACGACCTCCGGAGGCACAACGGCGTCGCCGGACGCGAGCGGCTCCGGGGCGGGCTTGGCGCTGTCGCTTCCGGATCCCGTCTGCTGTGACGCGCTGGCCTTTTGAACCGATGCTTCCCGCAGCTCCGATATGTGCAACGGAAACGGAAGGTCCAGTATCTCCGGGACCTCGGTTGTATCCCGGCACAGCATTTGAGGCTTACCACTTCCCTTCTCGCCTTCGGTGATGTCATGGGCCAGGTTCTGACCGTAGGCGGTGTTGCTTTCAGTGAGAATGGCAATCCGGGGATAGCCGAGGCGCTCAATGTAGCAGGCAGCGGCCTGAAGAGTTTCACGGTCAGGTGGCACGGTCGCATGGAAGGCAACCTGGTCATGCCCGACCTGCGAGAAGCGGCTGGGGTCGATGGCCGTGGCGCTTCCCGAAATGATTTGAAAGCGCAAATTCGGATTGTTCCCGCGCGACTTGAGCCAACTGTCCAGCACGAAGCGCAGCGAGACCGCTGAGCCCGAAAATGCCGGACCCATTATGCGCAGCGCGTCGGACGAGTTCAGACTCTTGATCGTCGGAAATTCCGGCGGGAGTTCCGCGTGATGCGGGTCCCAAGGGTAGAACTGCGCCATCTGATCGAGGGCTGAGAACAGCGCTTGCTTGTGGATTCCGGTGGTGGGAGTTTCCCCGACCACAAAGACCAGAAGGAGTTCCTGCTGGCGGGGATTGCGAAAAAGAATCAGGCCGGGATCAGAGTCGTAAATCGTTTGGCGCCAGAGTGGATGGCTCTTTTGACCTGTGGCATCGGCTTCGGTCCACGGGAAAGCAAACCGATCCAAAGTGTAACCCGAGGCCTCCGCTGCGCTGGCGATGGATTCCACGAAGCTGTCGAAGAAATTGGGCAAGCGGGAATCGATGGGGTCAGGTACGGTGGCCAGGAGAAGTTCAATGCTGTATTGCGGTGTGCCGGCCTTCTCCGCAGGATTCGTCGGGCCGGTTGCCTGGCTGAAGAGAAAACGCGAGACAATGTCCTTGGCGTTGGGGAATTCCTGCTTCCCGGATCCTCCCTCCGGAGTCACCGAAGTGCCTTTCAACGACTTTGCCCCAACTGCGTAATTGCCTTGGGATGTCCGGACACCCAAAACCGGGTAGACGATCGCCAGTGCGGCGAAGAGGGATATGAATAGTGGCGCGGGATTGCGAGTTTGCATGCTTCACGTCACGCGCCCAGCAGGTCACGGAAGAAGCCGTTCAGGAGACGGTTTTGAGGGTCATAGGTTGTGCGTGTCTTGGCGAAGACCTTCAACCGGTCCCCCAGGCCCTTCTGGCCTTGCGCCGCCGTGACTCGAGCTGTCTGATTGAATAGTGGAATCCCGCCTTGGCTGCTGGAAAGCTCGTTGTAGGCATCGAGAAATGCTTCCCACCCGGGATTTGCCGTGGACACCGGGTCCACCGTCATGGCATTGCCGTCGTAGGAATAGGAGAACAGGGATTTTTGATCCTGGGCCACGCGGTATCCAACGCTGAGCATGTTGTTGCGATAGCCGTTTTGCTGGTAATAGTCTCGGCAAAATTTGAAATACCCCGTGATCATGTCGGGAAAGCGGGCTTCAGGAAATGCCCAGAAGCTGAACGTGTAACTGCTGTTGGTGGCGGGATTGGGGTAGCGGATCATCTGTTCGGTGGCAATCGTGTAATCGCTGCGGATTATGTTCGTCAGCTTGAAACGCCACATGGCGCAGAAACCATCGATCACGCCGTAGCGAATCTTTGTATCGGAAATCTCGGCGGTCACCTGGCGGCAGAAGGCGGGGCCCGTAGTTCCCCACAGATAATTGCGCAGCGGCCAGATGACGTGGTTGGCAGTTCCCGAAGCACCCGGATTGTATTTCCGGAATTCCACCGTGATCTGATTGTCGAAGGGGAAAACGTAATACATCATGGACTCGTTGCGGGCGAACAGGCTGGGAAGTTTCTGCACGAAGTCTTCGAGCGTAAAGGATTCGTGGTACACCGCCATGGGGAGAATAGGGTGAACTTTGAATGTTGCCGCGGTCACGATGCCCAGCAAGCCGTAACTGGATCGAATCTGTGCCAGCAATTCGGGCTGGCTCTCGTCCACCTCGAGAATGTCGCCGGAAGGAAGCACCAGCTCAACCTGGGTCAAATAGGAGCCGACCTGCCCGTATTCACCCGGCATGGAGCCGTCCTTGGTTCCGCAGCACGCCGCGCTGCCCATCGAGAGATTGCCGATCTCGGTGTTCACGTAGAACTGCAAATTCTTCTTCTGGAGTTCTTGCGCCACATCGATGTAAATCGCCCCGGCCTGGGCTGTCACCGCGTCGTCAGCAATCTGCACGATCTGGTTCATCGCGGACATCATCACCAGCGTCCCGCCCTCCACCACCCCGCAAGGCGCGGTCGAATGGTTCGCGCCGATGGCGCGTACGGGTGACGGATATTTCGCCGGGTCCTTCAGAATTGCGGCAACGTCCTCCGCCGAGTGGGCTTCTACGACGACCTGAGGGTGTGAGACCAAGTCTCCAAACCAGTTTGTGACCGTGAGCGGTGGCATATGATTTTCTCCTTCCGTAGGGGGACGGCTTGCCGTCCCCGCATTTCCGCTGGCCCCACGAGGGTAGGGCAAGCCCTACCCCTACAGGCTTTCAATGAAACTCGCCCGCCGATGGACGACTCCCCTCCTCAGCGGGAGGAGGGGCGGGGGTGGTGGGTGGTCTCATAGGCAACGCGCGACCACCCCTGGCCCCTCCTTAGCAAGGAGGGGAAACGTTGTCCCGCGCCACAACTAAGTTGCCGTCGGCAACGCCAGCGGGTCGTACTCGACTTGCACGAACTGCGCGGTGAAGGCAAGAAAGCGCATTCGAGCCTGAAGCTGGAGAAGCGGATCGTTTGTGCCCGTCACCTGGAACGAGGCCAGGAAACCAACCAGGTTTCCCGCCGCGGCGAGATCCTCAAAGGTCCGAAACTTCAGGTAGCCCAAACCGACTTGCGTATCGGGCTGGCCATCCTTGCGCTCATAGATATGTGCATAGAGCGTCGTGTAGTCCTGAAGCACATCCGCCACGCCGCGCAACTTCCCGGTGGGATCTCTCTGCATGTACTTTACTCCGTCGAGGTAAAAATGCCGCCCCGCGGGAGTGGAAAACTCCAGGTGGTACCGCATTTCCGCCTCGCCTGTCGCGGGGTTGACCTCGAGGTAATTGAAGCGGCTGTTTTGTGCATCCACCGGATAAGTCACCTGGCTTGCGCCCAGGAACTGGCCGAAGGTGATCGTGCCTTGCAGTTCGGCCTCGTGCTCGAGCCCATCAATGAACTCGTTCACATCGCGGACGGTCATGTTCACGTCGAACTTGCAATCCGCCCCGCCCGCAGGTGTGCCGGATGCAGGAATGCGCTGACCAATCGTCAAGTCGCCCGCACGGTCCGGAGTGGGAGTCGTAGCGCCCTCGAAGTACCAGCCAACCATTTCTTCGCTGAAAGTCATGCCCAGGCCGTCGGGAAGATAAACCTCGAGGAACGGGCTCAGAACGGTGGTTGTGGCGAGTGTTGGCTTATCCGTCTTCGTCAACATGTAATAGAAGCCAAACTGGCCACCGGCGGCGGTGTGAAAGATTCCCAGCGATAAATCGTCGTTCAGCGAGGCCAAGGCGGGTGGAATGCTGGTAATGTATTTCCCCGCCAGAAAGTTATCCGTGACCTTGCGGATCTCGTCGTGGAAAGGCGTGAAGTCGTTCAGTTGGAAGTGGTCCTTCAGAAAACTGGGCGTCACCAACCCCTCCATCAAACCCATCAGGAGGTAGCGCGCTTCGAACGTGCCATCGGGCTTGGAATC
>Ga0326728_10017747_pt1 | contig 14175 bp, 15 predicted proteins | sample MB3enrmetagenome_FD_207602 | JGI IMG/M metagenome (GOLD analysis project Ga0326728, IMG submission 207602) | Lab enriched peat soil microbial communities from McLean, Ithaca, NY, United States - MB31MN | ecosystem: Environmental > Terrestrial > Soil > Wetlands > Peat | place: USA: New York...
GCGTAGATGCTATCATTGTAATTTGTATAGATTACGTTATCGTTATCGACTACCGAGTATGTCCCACTCCCGGCGCGGTCTGCGTAATTTGCACCAAAAAGGCTTGTCAAGTAACTATCCATCGATGTTGTGTTCATTCCCACCGCAGACGACTTGCCGAAAGTACTAAAATTTTCATCCGGGATAGGCGATAATGTGCCATTTGACGCATCGGAGAGAGCCTCATATTTTGCTTCCACATTCCACTTTCCCCTGGTTTTATTAACGTAGCTTACACGATCGCTGCCGACTGCCCACATATAGTTTTTGTTAGTGGAGACATAAGTTTGGATGTTTATTGGGCCGCCATAGACAATTGATCTCGTCGTTGGGTCCACAGTAAAAACACCACTCGATGGACCGTAGGGTGTAGAGTCACTCTGTGAAGAGTCAACATGTGTGATAGCATAAAGTGAGGATGCTAAGTAGGGATTGACGACGGGTCCGTTAACATTTGTGGTCTCCTGGGCTTTAGCGGTTTGGATGACGCTGAAGAGCACGATAGCGCACACCGAGACAACAATCGCTAATACTAATTTTCTATTTGACATCATCTGATCTACTATAGTATTCATGAGTTACACCTTTTAATTTATCCAATAATGTATAATATACACATAATAAATAATATTTAAAAGTATACCCATCATATATCTTGTCTAAAAATCTGTTTTTTTAAAAAAGAAAGCATTACTATTCTATTGAAATTAGTTTATCTTATCTTAATAATAAGTCTTATCTTATTTCCAATCATTGTTTTCATTCTTATTATATTAGACCAGACTAGATCAGCATTAATTTTTACAGGACTCTCATCGATTTTTCCAGCAATCTCAGCACTTTTTACTGTAGTCAGATATTTTGAAAATCACACCCACAAACATTCTTAGACACTATATTATAAAACTTATTTCAAAAATTTAGTAAAATACAATGGCTAAAAATTACGAGTATGATAACAAACGTTTGTTTTAATATACACAGTTTTTGTACTAAAATCTCTGCATTTATTTAGTTACTTTTCTTCGTTCTTAACTTATCCCAAGACTCAGAGCCTGGTATATCGCCAGTTAGGTAAACAATAATAAAAAAATTATCAGGATAACAGCAAGAATGAAATAACCAATTATACTTCTTTTGTTATGAATTTGATTAACAATAATAGCAATAGTAAATACAATAATTATCAACCAACCTTCTAAACTAACTGGCCGACTACCCCAGCCAATAATTTTTTCCCAAACCATGCTTTTTTGGTAATTCTTTTCATATTTTTATACATCCATTTACTATCTTATACCAAGTACTTTCATTTTCCCAAATAATCATGCTTGAAATAGGGAAAAAGATAAAATTGAGGATTTTACATGATAACTATTGATTATAAGAAAATAATGATTGCAACAGACGGCTCTGACTGCGCCAACCTAGCTATTGAGAAAGGAATGGAGCTTGCTCGATTAAGTGGGGGAACGGTTTATGCAGTCTATGTGATGTCAACAGCCTACTTATCTACTATGGATGGTGGTGTTTATTCTTTTGTGGATACAAATCCTTATTGGGAACCTATACGTGAAGCCTTGAAAAATCAAGGACAACAGGCTGTAAATTATATAAAAAAGTTAGGAGAAGCAACAGGAATCAAAGTTGAATCTATCCTGCTTGAAGGATACCCCTCAGACGAGTTGATCCGATACGCTGAGGAAAATAAAATGGATATTGTTATTATGGGCACTCTCGGAAAGACAGGAGTGGATAGAATACTTCTAGGCAGCGTTGCAGGAAATTTAATCCGTCACTCGAAAATTCCTGTTATGGTTGTAAGGGAAAAAGCATGTGCTTAGGACTGATTTAAAGTGAATTATAGAGAATTTCAATAGACTTCCAATTTCAACAAATTACCTATTATAAGTATAATAAACAACCAGCTAAAAGTGGGAGTTATTGAAATCTTATTTCCTTTACCATAAAAAATAAGATTTATCGTGTTTATTAATGCAGAGTTTTTGGGCCAAAATCTCTTCATTTCCTAAGTTCCATAAGAAATAAAAAATGTATTGATTTATTTCTCATGGAGCTTATGGAACTCCTAGAACATTTGGAGCTACTGGAACACTTGAAATTAATTAATCTACTTATTTCCTGTTATCCAGCAGTTTTTATATCAATGAAAATATAATACTAAATGAATTAAGATTTTATCAAATTTAATGAAAAAGGAGAGAACTAAATGTTGAAACAATCACCTAGTAGAATGAAAAAGATACTGGCAATTTTGTTAGTAATCCACTTCATAGTATCTTTAACAGCAGTGACAGCTGGTGCTGCACGTCGTGGTGGACATCGCGGTGGTGGACATCACGGTGCAGTCCATCACAGTGGGCATCACGGTGCAGTCCATCATGGTACGGTCCATCGCGGTGGGCATCACGGTGTGGTCCATCACGGTAGGGTTTATTATGGCTACAACAACAGCCCACGTGCCCATTACTACCTAGGCCAGTATTATCCTAGCTGTGATTGGGCGTGGAAGCCTAACACCAACCAGTGGGTATGGGCCTGCTAACCAGTGAATATAGATACATGTAATAGATTCTTTAAAAAATCTACTTTTATTACATTGTATCTAAAAATCTTTAAATTTCAATTGGCTCTATATTACTTTATTTCATCATAAACATTATCTAGAGCCAATATTTTTATTTACCAAGCTTCTGTTTTTAGATTTTCATTTCATGCACCGTTTTTGTGTCAAAATCTCTGTATTTTTGGATACAAAGTAAATTTTACAGAAAATTATATATGCTGCCCTATTGACCCATAAAAATATTAGGCAATAGACCTTATAACCGATATTATGAGATTCAAAATTATTCTTGAGGAAGACGAAGACGTAGGGGGTTTTATTGCCAGTTTTCCTGGTTTACCAGGTTGTTTTTCGCAGGGAGAGACCGTAGAAGAAGCTATTGAGTGCATTAAAGAAGCGATTCAGGCATGTTTGGAATCCCTGGCAGAAGACGAACTGCAGGAATGTATTGGGAAGTCATCCTGTAGAGTGGTTGATGTGGTTGCTTAAATGTCTAGACTTCCTGTGATTTTCGGAATGCAGGCAATTAAAGCCTTTTTCAAGGCTGGTTGGCTCCCTCACCGGCAAGTGGGCAGTCATGTTGTCCTTAGAAAAGAAGGGTCGAAGGTTACTTTAACCATTCCGAAACACAAAGAACTGAAGCCTGGTCTTTTAAGAAATTTAATAAAAGCTGCAGGACTTTCTGTAGAAGAATTTGAAGCTCTTTTGGAGTGAGTGCCTGTCTTCAGAATTTAAATAATTAAATTTATGAGATTCACTTACTTTTCACTGTGATACAATTGGATATCATTTTAGTGTTGCTTCCGGCTTAATTTTGCTTTTTTCAGAATAAACTTGATGATCAATTTTTAATTTTTTCTTTAAATACCAGAGTGAAACCTAATAGTCATATTTTGACTTTATAAAATTTGTTGATGCATAGATTTTGCTTATAGTCATAAGAAATTCATTCCGGTTTTTCAAAAAGGACAGGATACTTTTCTTTTAATGATATGAGTAGTTCTTCATCGAATTTTGTAGCATAAAGTGTTTTCACTTTTGAAAGCTGGTAAACTGATAGATGCTGAGCTCTTTCAAGGTCAGCTCCTTGAAGATTAGCTCCTTGAAGGCTAGCCTCTTGGAGATCAGCTCCATAGAAGTTAGCTCCCCGAAGGTTAGCTCTTTGAAGATCAGCTCCATAAAGATCAGCTCCTTGAAGGTTAGCTCCTTGAAGGTTAGAATCTTTAAAGTTAGCCAAATGAAGTTTAGCCAATTGAAATGTAGCCATTTCAATGTTGGCTTCTATAAGGTTAGCTCCTTGAAGGTTAGCCTCGGTGAGGTCAGCAGAAAAAAGATTAGCTCCTCGAAGGTTAGCCTCGTTAAGATTAGCTCCTCCAAGATAAGCCCATTCAAGGTGAGCTCCTTGAAGATTAGCTCCTTGAAGATTAGCCCCTATAAGGTTAGCTCTCATAAGGTTAGCTCCTTCAAGGTGAGCCCTCATAAGGTTAGCCCCTTGAAGGTCTTTTCTCTCTGAAATATCCATTTGCAATTATCGGCTTTGAACCAAAATAAGCATTACTATGCTAGGAAGATATCTTCTGATCTTCAGGATTTTTTGGTTTTGCTGATGCACAGTTTTTGTCAGAAAATCTACGCATTTTCCTTGATATTAAGGTAAAAAACCTATTATTTTTTGCTAAAAAATAAAGAAATGCATAGGTTATAAAAAAATTAGTGTACCAATAATCGATTAAAAGCCTCTTTTTTTTCTGAAACTTCTTCTGTTAAACCTTAATTATCTCTAATGAATAATTACTATTAGTAATTATCACTAGGGAGTAAACAAAATGACTTTATCAGTAACACTTGTCAGTGGTCTCGGTGGAGCCATCGGAAGCGACTTTCGGCGCGCTCAGAACCAGCTTGTCTTTGTCGAATATAGCGGCAAGCTTTCTCGGCTCAACCTTTACCGCACGGGTACCGTGGTCTCATCCGGCTCCGCCGTTCTCAAGGGCACCTTTACTTTTGATCTCGACACGGGCACCGAAGGCGGCCTCGGGCCGAATTGCGACATCTGGTGGGAGCAGAAGACCGCAGTCCTGCGCGACATGGCGCCGCTCAACGGCGCGCAGATCGTGAACCTCGGCAACGTGAATTACGCTTCTCTCACGCCTGACACTCTTTCGAGTCTGACATATTCCACGACGCCGATCGACGGCAACAATGACGCTAGCAACAAGCTGGTGACCGGCGACGTTTTCGCGGTCAAGACCACCAACGGCAATTTCGCCAAGGTGCTGGTCGTCGCCTACGGCTATAACATGTCGATCCAGTGGACGGTGTACAAGCTGGATCCGCTCTACGCCGTACTCGGAACGGGCTACAACAATCCCGAGGACGTGAAGGCGAGCGCCGACGGCGCTCATGTCTATGTTACCGAGCGCGCCGGCGATCTTTTGAAGGTCGCCCTCGCGAGCGCCAATCGCGCATCCGCCACGGTGGTCTGCACGGGACTGAACACGCCTCAACAGCTCTATCTCGATGAAACGAGCGGTTTTGCCTATGTCGTGGAATATGTGCCAAGCGGCGGAAATCTCTGGCGCATTCAGCTGAGCACCGGGGCGAAAACGTCGCTAATCAATACGCTGGAAAACGCGGTTGGCGTCGTCGTGACGGCCGACGGACAGTTTGCTTATGTCAGCGAGCAGACCACCGGTCCCGATCAGGGCCGCGTCAGCCGCTTCCAGCTCAGCAACGGCACACGCACGTTGATCGCGAAGGACCTCACAGCCCCGTTCTTTCTAACATGGATGGATTCGTCGCAGACCTCAGTATTGGTTCCGCAGCGAGACCCCGCCAATTCGGTCCTATTGATCAGCCTAACAGCCGGCACAGCGCAGGTCATCGCCAGCGACGTCAACAATCGCCCTTCGAGCGTCGCTGTCATCTCCACTGCGGAACTGCTGATTTGCACGGATCAGACGATCGAAGAGTATGATTTCTCGCTGGCGTCGTCCGGCCCCTTGTTGATGGGAATAGGCTTCATTCCCTTCGACAAGATTGTCACCATCCCCGGGCCGACTTTCGGTCTTGCCGACACCACCCCCGACCCGACCTATTTTTACCAGGTCAAGGACACGCCGTTCGGGGGCACGCTTCCGTTGATGGTCAACCACCAGCGCGCCGACAATGACGGCGCCGTCTACTATCGGGTGAAAGTGGACGGCGTCGTGCGCACCGACGCCTGGACTGACGAATACTGGAACGGGGCCGAATATGTCGCCGTGACCACGCCGCCGATCTCGATCGGAGGGAATCAGGGATATTATCCGGTGAGGCCAATTAGTCAGCTTTTCCTGTGGATGAACCCGTCTCTGGGCGACCTGCTTGACTCGACGAACCTAAGCAACGCCACCCACACCATATCGTTGGAATTCACGACCTCGGGAGGCACGGTGATCGAGACCAGCACCCTGCTCACCATTCGCGTCGACAACAACAGCTGCAAGGCGACGATCGCACAGCCGGTTCTCGAGACTTCGCCGCCGACCTTGGCCGATCCGACCTGCGGCGTTCTGCACTATGGCGCGAACAAAACGACTTTGGTGTCGATGGGGTTTTCGGCGACGCATCCGAACAACTTCGCGACATTCGGTTGGGAGTTGATCGAGGGCGTTAATCCGGTGGCGTTGCCGCCGGGCCCGCCTCCGCCTCCGCCCACAAGCGGGCCGGTGAGTTCGGTTGTTTCCCCGATAACCGACACGGTCGACAATCTGAGGGGTCGCTGCACGATTGCGGCGTTCGCGGAGTATGTGTACGTCTACGCGTCGGCGAACAATGGTTGGAGTCGCCAAAGTCAGTATGACGCGCAGGCTTTGATCGCGTTCGTGCTCGCACCATAGCGAATTGCGTCCGATCAGCGAACACCAGTGAATGACGAGGGCTTGGCCTGACTCCGAGCCCTCTCGCAACGTCTGTACTGCCTATTGCGCGGGACGATAGGTCTTTGCGATGTGCGCCGCTGTCTGATCTTGCAGTTAACTGCAAACTCCTGCCGATCATTTACCAAAGTCCACGCAGTCTCAGAACTAATCCAGCAAGAAATGCCAGTTCAAATAGGTCTCAAAAGTTGCCTCAAAACAGAAGTCTCATATTTACAGGTCCTGAGACATTAGAGACGGTTCTTGCGAGCTTCGCCCCCCGCATGATTCGAGATCGGACGTTCCCGAGAGGCGAAACAGGTCCAAACAGCGCTGTGAGAATTTTCTGACCCGAAAATCGGAAGGTGAGTGGGCAGGTCGAACGCACCCGGCTCCGCCGGGTCATATTGTGCCCGTGAGGATTTAGGGTCAGACGGCATCGGTGACGATCGCTTTGCCGTCGTGGATAGACGATGTGCTGGCCGGTGAGCGCCTGCAGTTGGGTGGCAAGATCGCGGGCGCGGCGGTGTTTGTTGATCCTCGATTCGTAGTATCCGTCCATGTTGGAATGAGCAAAACAACCGCCAGAGCAATACTATTATTGGTTCTGGTGCGAATTTTTCCGGTGCTAACCTTCCTGGTGCGAACTTTTCTGATGCGAACCTTATTCATGCTATCCTTAATGGAGCTAACCTTACTGCTGCTTACCTTTCTGATGCTGACCTTAGTGGTGCTTATCTTGAAGGAGCTTACCTTATGGGTGCTCATCTGGAAGGAGCTGACCTTAGTGGTGCTTATCTTGAAGGAGCTTACCTTATGGGTGCTCATCTGGAAGGAGCTGACCTTAGTGGTGCTTATCTTAAAGGAGCTGATCTTAAGGGTGCTCATCTGGAAGGAGTTGAAAACTTATCAATTGAGCAGCTTTCTGAAGTAAAAACACTTTATGAAGTAGAGCTGGATGAATCGCTTCACACATTAGTCAAAGAAAGAGATCTTACTCTTTTTGAAAAACCTGATTGAATCCTAATTGTAGTCATACAATTAATCCAACTTTCATGAATGCATAGTTTTTTGATAAAATCTATGCATTTATTAGTTTAAGCCAAAATTACAGGGACATTTTTGCATTGATTCAATGAATAATACATCGTTTTTAATAAAAAATATGTAGTAACTACGAACCAAAATATTGCTTTTTATCCCATGAAGGAAAGAAACTTTTAAAATCAAACGCAAAATCTAAAAAATAGTAATGTTTTGTCTGAAAACACCACTATCTAAAAATAAGGAAATCTGTTTTAACTTTAAATCTATTATTCCGTATTTTAGTTACCTTTTAGGTCACTATACAAATTATTTTATATACAAATTCATTATCAACAAAACTAAAATAATGTATTTAGATTTTTGGTTTGTATGTAAATCTAAATAGAAGAACTTGTTATTAATATAGATTCTAAAAACGGTATCAGATGGAAAACTTGTCGTCGAAAAATTTGAGAGCTTGCGGTGTATTCCCACCCCCATATCACAAGTTCTACAGTGATATCTGCTGGAGTGAGAAAAGTTTGTTTTTATTGAGCCTAAAAATATATGCTGATATAATTTGCATATATCTAATAAAAATGCAATTTTATAGAGTTTTAGAATTAATAGTATAAGTAATTATTTAATTAATTTAAATCTCACAAAAATTGCCACTTTTCTAATTAACGAATTGTTCTGCAACCAGATATTACCGCTATACAACTTGTGATGAGGGGGAGGGGATTGTACACAAGTTCTTAAATATCAAGTTCTCTTGTATATGTGTCTACTACCCACGAAAAAGAACTTGTTATTAAATATTTTTAAAAATCGCAAGTTCCGATATGTATATATCGCATCTCCTTGTATATAATCGAAAAAAGGTGAAGTACATGGTCGATGTATCCGATGATGTTTTTTCTGATTTATTCCCCCAACAAGGAAACATCTTTAGGTGTGAAAATCTTTTGAGTAATACTTTTGTCCCGAAATCATTAATCGCTAGAGATAAAGAGGTGAGAGAGGTTGCGTTTAATCTTTCGGCAGTTCTTCGCCAGGGCAATCCAGGCAATATGTATATTTGGGGAGATACCGGAGCGGGAAAAACAATTACTGTTAGATATGTGCTAAATATTCTTGCTGATGGCATAAAAAAACAGGGGAAGAATATTCTCGTTGATGTTGTAACACTAGACTGCACATCTGTGAAAAATGAAATCATGGCATGTACTGAAATATTAGGGCAATTATCCGGTGTTGTCATAAGGCAAGGATTGCAGTTTAATCAATACCTGCGCGAAATTTGGGATCTTATCGACAAGACAGCAGAAAGATACTCTTTTTATACTGTTGTAGTTTTCTTCGACGAGATTGATAAATTTAACGAGCCTGACAATATCCTATACCAGCTAAGTCGAGCGTTATCACATCAAAAAATCAAAGGTAAGAATGTTGCAATAGAAATAATTCTCGCGTCAAATCAGAAAGATTACCTACAGAAACTTGATGGGAAAGTATTGTCGTCAGCTGCATTTCATTATTGCAATTTCCCAGACTATAATGAGGAAGAAATTTTCCAGATAATACAGATGCGAAGAGAAGCATTCTTGGACGATGCTGTGACGGATGAGATTTTCAGATACTGCGCGAAGAAAATTGCCGATAAATATCACGGTGATGCTCGCAGAGCAATTGACACAATTTACGAAGCAGGAAAAATAGCATTGTTTGAAAATTCCATATGCGTTACCAAAGACCATATAGATGCAGCAGAAAATGCCGTAAATACCAGAGCAACAACTGAAATGCTCCAAAAAATATCAGCACATGATAGATATCTCATATTATCTATTCACTTGGCTGGTATGGCTTTAAATACAGTGAAAGGCAAATTACCACCGCACTCCGGAATAGTGAATCAAGTATACAAGAAAATATGTAAATTAATTGGCGATTCTCCAAATTGCGATACCCATGTTTCACATAGATTAGGCGAACTCGGAGAAAAGCAACTAATCCATAAATACGAAATACGTGGACACGGTAATACTCGGTTTTTCTCCGTGACTGGTGATATTATTGATGTCATGGATATATTATATACACCACTCTTGAAAGCAGCAATTGTGAAAAATTATGCTGATATCGAATCTATTGTACTTTCCAACGCAAAGGTAGTCCATAAAAACACCGGAATTATTAACTCCAAGTGAATCTTTCTCTCGGTGATGAATTAATGCAAAGGGATAGTACAACTATTTTAAATGAATTTTTATATTTCTATTTTAGCGTACTTATATTAATTATTTCCACTTGCCTTAAGTTTATTCTTTAAAGCCAAATGATACAACGCTTTTATATTACCATCATCATTTTTTGCAACGGAACCGGATTTAGCATGCGCATGGATAACTTTCAAGAGCAACGTACTTTTTTAATAGGCTCTTATACTCACTTTAATAACCCTATTTCATAAAGATTCTCACAAAAAGAAAATATATTTCTATTTATTTCGTTCCGCAACTCATATCCTATTTCACTCGAAAGCATTTCATTTCTGATTTCAGATATTATTTTTATGAAATTATTAGAGATTTTTTGAACCGTGCTCTTACCATCGATTAAATTCTATATTATTATTCCAATAAACTTTAAATATGTATATAGTCTTCTTTTTTTACATTACCAATTAATCAAAGAGATTTTTACTACCATACTGATTCAGGAAAACACATTCCTTTAAATAATTCTAGTATGAAAGAATATTACTTTTATTATAACATAGCATTAACAGAGTATCTTTTAGACAAGAAAGATACAGAAGATACAGCTGCAGGTTATTTGAAGAAGGCTGATCATTTACCTATAGATTCGGATTCAAAATCAAAAGTTAAAGGAATAGTAAATTTTGATATAGAGACTCTTCTAAAATCAAACAGCACACGGCCTGAAATCATAAATATGGGTATCGAATTTCAGAATAAGTTTGTTCTGCCGCAAATTCAGTTGGGCTCGGGTATGCTTCCTGCATAAATTTTTTTTCTGGAAAAATTTGATATCATATACTGTAATTTAATGCAGTGATTCTTCTAAAATATATGTATTATTCCCTAAATTTAGCTAAAACTAACCTATAATTTAGGCTGAAAATGAGAGAATGCACAGGTTCTAGTACAAAAACTGTGCATAGGGAAATATTAACCTGTTGAGATTGCCAAATAACAATAATTTGGGAAGATCTCCAGAAATAATAAAAACATAATTAATATCAAATTGTTGTCCAATTTTAAAATTTTTAATTAGAAAGTAATTTTTCGTGGGAAATTATTTTTTTTATAAATTATTTTAAGAATTATAAAAATAATCCCAATAATGCATATAAATGCATGCTGGATAACATCAAGCTCACTTTAGTAAATAAAAGACTGATAAAAATAGATTGATAATAATTACTAAATAAATTGTACTAAGGAGAGTTTTCATATGGGAAATACTAAACTTAACCATAGTAAAAGGACAATCATTTTTTTGATAGTGATGAGTTTCTTATTAGCAATGACAGCCGGGGCAGCAAGTGCACATGGCTGTGGCGGCTGTGGGCACGGATGTGGACACGGATGTGGACACGGATGTGGACCCGGATGTGGACACGGATGTGGACACAGCTGTGGGCCCGGATATGCTGGACATTGTTGCGGATCAGTAAATGCAGGACATTGCTGCGGAAATGCGGCACCTAGCGGATGTTGCGGAGCAGTATATTAATTCAAATTAATAAAAATGTTATATGGGCTTGATGTTATCTTTATATTAGGAAAAGTGTAATAAGTCAAACGGTTGTCTCACTTTTCTTCTTAAAGATATAACTCATTTCCTTCATCATGAAAATTTAGTTCTGTATCAACTAACTAGGATGAAATTACTACATTAGAAAGATCTTTTCTGAAGTATTGTGCTTAAAGTTCTGTAAAATCTGATTGATTCTATGTCCTTCTTCTTGCACCACAAAAAATAGGATTTATCGTTTTGCTGATGCAGAAGTTTTCATACAAAAACCTGACTATCGTAGAGTTAATATAATTCAAACCTTTGAACCAAAATTATACCGCTGTTCAATCGCTTCATGTTGGAGGCTCTAATTTATGTAAGTTTTTCAATGCTTCTGTGTTGTTAGGGTCAAGTTTTATTGCTTTATCGTAAGCAAAGATTGCTACAGCCTTATCGCCTTTAGCTTCGTCAATGATCCCCTTTGAACCCCAACCAACGGAATCGTTTGGATTAAGTACCAAGCCTTTATCTACATAACTTTCTGGATTCAGTTACAAACATAATTTTACTGCCTTTTTAGGCTATAACTATTGCTTTTTATATCATTATTGACCGGTTTATGGCATATAAATATCCCATTTGTGATGTTTTTCACTGATTTTGTAATCGGACCAGATTTATTGCAACGGAAGCAATTTTTTCATTGATAATTTGCTTCTAATATTTATCCTCCTCTTCTAATATTTGTACTATTTTTTCTAAATCGTCCAATTTTCTTTTAAATTTTTAATCTTCATCACACGGGATAGACTCGTTCCACCGCAACTAGACACAAAATCCTGAAGGCTTTCTGACACCATTTCACATGAGATACAAAATGGCATACTAATGATTGTTACCGTGAGACTCTTTCCTTCTTATTCTGTTGAATAATTGTATTTCCTTTTTTGGCTTTGTTATAAAATTAGTTTAAATCTTCACAATTATAAGCTTTACAATTAGGAAAGCTAATTAATTTCATACGAGAAAAATGGCACACAAGGCAAAAATTATAGTATCAAACTGCAGAAATATTATTTTTTGCAACAGAACCAGTTTAAGTGATACATAGGTTTACTCACAAAAACTATGCATGAAAAAGTAAAAAATAGTGAGAATTTGGATAAATCTCAATTTTAGGAAGAGCCACCTTCTGGAGTACCTGGTGATCTGCGACGATTTAATATCTCAATGGTACCGGTATTAACGCCACTCGGTGGCTCTGTAAATACAGGAACGCCATCGTCCCAATATGCAGGAGCTTCATTGGTAGTAATGTAACCAGGCTGCTGATCAGTAGAGTATGTCTGATATGCACCGCCGGGATAGTTGCTTTGTGCACTCGATAATACAGATGTCAATGGCAATGCTAAAAGGATTGCTACGAAAATAATTAGTACCATTTTCATTTTACTAAATGATTGTTTTAACATTTATTTCACTCCTATTATTAACTTAACAATAACACTTTCAGATTATGTTGCTGAATCATTGCTTAATCAACAAATTGCTTATATAGGCAGTATAAACAACCATCCAAAAATTGAAGTTTATCTAAATTCTCTTAAATGAAATTGAAAAGACAACTGATCTTTTGCTAGTAATTCGTTTCTTACTATCAAGAGAGCTGCAGCAGTACGCGCTGGAAATAATAGACTCTTCATGTAATAGGAGCTAACTCTTTTCACTGAAGTATGTAAATCACATATATCATTTTGATAAATCCATATTTTTGGTTGGGGAATCGTAGACATATATATGCAACTTATTGAAATCTGAAGTATATCAGAAAATATACTCTATAAAGATCAATATTTATTTTAAATTAATTATACAAAAAATAGTTTATTAATGAAATTTATTTCCCCATAAAATATTTCAAAATCAAAAAAGAGTTTTATTTTATTTATGCTTTTATTATTCCCAGAGATTGTTACAAATTTAACATGTTTCCTTTCCCCATGAATGCATAGATTTACACACAAAAACTGTGCATTCATGAGAGTTGGATCAATTGTGATTAGTTTTTTCAAAAGAGCAGATATCCTTCTTTTAGTGATCTGAAAAGTTCTTCATCTAATTTTGTATCATAAAGTGTTTTCACTACATAATTATTTGTTTCAATATATTAATAATAAGAGTTTCAAAATAGAAACCTATACTCCGAAAAATTATGTGCTGTTGTTAAGAATTTTTTTGGGAAAAACTAATTTATTACTACGATTTTCCAGATGCTATAACGATTTGTTTATTTTAGTTAAGAAGTTTTGTTTAGAAACAAGACTTCAGTATAATATAAAACACATGACTATTAATAATTACATTGTATAATTTAATATCAAGTTAGCTGATTATTATCTAAATTGTATTATAAGTGATATTATTTGCTAAAATATAATGTATGGATGCTTATTTGGTGGAATAATATTTCACAGTGTGGCTATCGTTTTATGAATATGATAAAAGGAGTAAAAAAATGTTAAAACAACTTTCTAGTATGAAAAAGGGACTAGCTATTTTGCTGGCAGTTCTTTTTGTAGTATCTTTGACAGCAGTATCAGCTAGTGCATGGGGTGGCTACGGTGGCTGGCACAGACATGGCTGGGGTTTGCCTGGACCTGGCTGTGGACTACCAATTTGTGAACTTTCCCCTGCAATAGTCAGTACACCTGCTCCGGTAATGGTCAGTGCACCTGCTCCGGTAATGGTCAGTGCACCTGCTCCGGTAATGGTCAGTGCACCTGCTCCGGTAATGGTCAGTGCACCTGCTCCGGTAATGGTCAGTGCACCTGCTCCGGTAATGGTCAGTGCACCTGC
>Ga0326728_10017749_pt1 | contig 14174 bp, 11 predicted proteins | sample MB3enrmetagenome_FD_207602 | JGI IMG/M metagenome (GOLD analysis project Ga0326728, IMG submission 207602) | Lab enriched peat soil microbial communities from McLean, Ithaca, NY, United States - MB31MN | ecosystem: Environmental > Terrestrial > Soil > Wetlands > Peat | place: USA: New York...
CTTTATCCGGGAGGTGAGGAGGTGGGCGGCATCGGCACAGTTAGCGAACTATTGGCCCAGGTCAAGGAAAAGGCCCCCGGCCAATATGACCGCCTCTGCCGCATGCTCGCCGACTACCATATCTACCTGCTGATCAACCTGGTGAAGTCCAATACCGACCTGAAAACCCCGGAGATCATCCGTTCGGTGTGTACCGACTTCTTAAACCTGCATTCGGAAATCATGGGCCATGTGCCCTACGACCCGGTCATCGAAACCGCGGTCAATAACATGAAGCTTTTTCCCTGGGGGCAGAAGAAGAGCAAGGCTGCCGATGCCTTGGCCCATCTCGCCGTAAAAATCATCAAGGAGTCCATGCTGCCCCCCTCCACCAGTCAGGCCCAGGTGGAGGCGCGGCCAGTCTGACCATGCAGAACCAGAGGGGCGTTATTATCAATCTGTATGCGGTGCAGCAGGGGGTGCAGTTGAACATCGGCCCCAGGGTTTCAATATTACCATGGAATAGAAAATGAAAAATCTCCGAGGGCATATTACCGGGGTCATAATCATAATCGTGGTAGTGCCTGGCATCGCTTGGTTCTATAACGGCGGTGAACACTTATTTTTATAACTACAACCAGTATTGATTAAACCCACTTCCCCCACTGTTTACCTGGTCCTTGCGGCTTCGTTTTCAGACTCACTCGCAAGTTATCCGCTATTCTTGCTTGCTTAATTCCAAACAAATAATTTTCCCATCTCCCCAGGGTCGGGGCAGAGTTTCTGGTGCGTCCATGCGCCCTGCCCATCCCCCAGATAAAAATCAATCTCTTTCAATTCACCCCACCTCCCCGCGCCGGGTTCGTCTTCGTGTGTGGTTTATCTAGGGTAGGTGCCAGGATCTGAGATAACCCATCTTTAAAGAAGATTTCCCTGGCAATGTAATCCTTTGCACTGATATCAGCACTGATTACAGCTTTAGGGGGTCCTCCATCATGGAGGTCGATCTAACTGTTGGCAAAAAGGCCAAACTCCATCGGGCCTCCCTTGTCACCCTGGATCAGGCCTTAAAGATCACAGTTCCTTTGATGCTCTTAATATTCTCGGTAATTTGCGTCAAGGTGGGGTCTTTAAGCGGTTATATGCACCTTTTTAGCCGTAATAGCTATTCAACACCCTTAATGGCCATGGGGGCGTACTACACCATGGCTTTCTTAGCTTTCCAGGCAGTGCGCACGGTTCTCTGGTGGCGGTACCGGCCCTATCCCATCGCCATCCGGACCTCTCCCCTTGGTGACGGTGATCATTCCTGCCTATAATGAAGGGGCCATGGTGGGAAAAGCGATCCAATCAGTGGTCGCCTCTGATTACCCAGTCGGCTGTATGGAGATTATTTGCATTGACGACGGCTCCCTAGACTATGCATAATCTCGGTTAATAGTGAAGAACCCCGCGGCAGCTCTTGAAGAATATAAGATACTTCAGACCCTGGATAAAGAAAAGCAAATGATTTTTTCAATTCGATTTATAAATAAATTCTGGTAAATGGAGGGCGGAACAACCGCCTTTTTATCTGGTGGGCGGTGCCCACCCCATATTGGCTACAGATTCTAAATATCAGCGGGAGGTAACTATGTTGGGGAAAAAAATCCTTGCCGTCGTCTTCGCCGGACTAACCCTGATCAAGCTGGCATTTCTGCTGACAAGTCCTGAGAAATGGTTGGGGGTGGCGCAGGCCTTTTGGGGGCACTCCGCAGTCGTTATGGGCATTTATTTGGTGCTGCTGGTCATCACCGGCTATTTTATCTTCACCAGCCTCGATCTCATCGATGTGGCTGTGGTGATGCTGTTCACTTCGTTATTAATGGGCCTCAGCCTCATCCCCTATTCCGGGTCGCTGCTGAAGGTGCAGGAAGAAATTGTCACTGTCGGCATTGGCAAGGCATGGTTGAGTCTGATAATCTGGGTGGCCATCGCGGTGGCGGTGCTTTATCGTGTGTTTTCGGGCAAGAATAAAAGTTGAGATATAGGGCGGGCATAGCGCCTCTTTTATGGTGGGCAGTGCACAATCTACATTATTTGCTTTCAGATAGCTAAAAAGTCTACCTATCTGCCATGACTGGGAACTTATTAAGACTATGAAAACTTCCCATATCCAGACCAGAAAGGCTTGGGTGAGAACCCTTCTTCTGGTGGGGGTTTTGACGGCCTGGGGTGCGCTCCCCGACGTTGCGGCAGCCTATTTAACCATAGGTAAGCCGGCCCCGTTTTTTAGCGTGGAATCCGGAAAAGATGAAAATCTCACGCTGGATATGCTGAGAGGAAAAGTAATAATCCTCTTCTATGAAGCCCGGGAGGTGATAAGGAAGAACCGGGAGTTCAAGGATTATCTAAAGGGCCTGTACAATGGCCAGCCGGAGGCTGTTAAGGAAAATATCTTCAGATTAGTGGTGATCAATTGTTCCGAGGCGTCATTCGTGACCAAGCCCATCTGGAGAAGGAAGTTAATGGAAAGCTCCATGAGACAGGGGATGACCATTTACGGAGATTGGACCGGTACCATGATTAAAGATTACCAGATGCAGGAACACGATAGTAATTTCCTGATCATCGACGGGAACGGAATCATAAGATATGCGGCCATCGGGTTAATAGAAAATGGCCAGTTTGAAAAGATCAAGGAGCTGCTGCTAAATCTGGCTAATAATGAGTGATAAATCGCCGGCAATGCTACCGCGGTCAAATAGTTTCAAGGTAGGACGATGTGCCGCTATTCAGATCATACCTGCAATTTTTAAGGGCTCCCCGATAACTGCCGAGTCTGGCAAGTTAGCTTCAATTTTCGTTGGGCTAATATGGATCCATAATCACCTCAGCTTTGGAGTCCTGGCCGGCTGGCTCCTCACCTTGATTTTATCATCGCTTCTGGTAAAAAAAATGTACAAAGGTCAATGATGAGGGTAGGAGGCAAGGAGGGGTTATGACGCGCCTATTTCCGATATTCTTGGGATTTTTGCTCCTGGTGTGCAACGGCACCACAGCCTGGGCAGCGAGCGCCAAGGCCACAGCCCTGCGGCAAGCCAACGGGCTGACCGTTTACAACCCGCCCGAGAAGTTCCTTTCCGGAAATTTCGTGGCCGACGAGATGAACCCCGCGTTCATTTTCGGTCCGGTGAAGGACTTCGCCGACTCCCGCAAATGCCCTACGACCTGGCTCATCGAGGCGGGTGATAAAAATCTCCCGGCCGGGCCAGGCGGCCCGGATAAACTGGCGGAGTATACCCTCTACCTGGAGGAGGACTGCCCGGATAAGGTGGTCTATTATGTCTTCATCGACCAGAGCGGCTTGACCCCCCAGCAATGGATTGAGTGGCGGGAAAAATTCCACGGGAAGAGCAAGACGGAACCTGAGTATTCCGAGGCCAAATCCAAACTGGATACAGCCTGCACGGCGGGTTGCGGGGTCAGTGCCGAATTGCGCTTCATCCAGAAGGACGGGGAACTCGTGGCCAAATCTCCGGAAGAAGTCCTGCGGGTGGATCTCAAGTTTGCCCCGATCTATGACTTGAACCAACGGAAAAAGATCTCCAGGTAGGCCGGCTGTTTCAGGAGATTTATGGCACGACGAAAGGCAAAGGTTGGTTCAGCCCAGAGGTTCACCGGGTACGGTATTTTAGTAGTGCTGGGCCTGATCACTATCTGGCTGTTGGTCCAGCAATCCCGCTTCAACCCCGCGGTGAGCCTCGCCCTGCGTGCCCCACTACAAGGCAAATCCCAGGCCGTTTCCAGCCTGAGTTAAAGAATCGGGTGTTTTAATTTATCAAAAATAATTAATTTTAGGCGAAGGACAGGAGCTGATAATAGGAGGCTACCATGAGCCGGAAGACTAAAGGTACAGACGTTACGCGCAGGGATTTCGTCAAGACCGTCGGACTCGCCGGCCTCGCCGTGGCGGGGGCTGGAGTGACTGGGGCCATGGCCGCCCCGGAGCCGCCGGCCGGAACCGCCAAGGCCGCCACCGTTCCCAAACGCACGCTGGGAAAGACCGGGGTGGAGGTGTCCATCCTCGGGCTGGGCGGTGGGTTCGACACCATCAACAATCAACTCCTCCTCAAGCAGGCCTTGAAATGGGGCGTCACCTACTGGGACACGGCCGAATCTTACGGCAACAGCTTGAGTGAGGAGGGGTATGGCCACTTCTTTTCCCGCAACCCCGGAGCCCGCAAGGAGATTTTTCTAGTTACCAAGCTCCACTCTGAGGGCGGCAATTTGACCATGCGGCTGAATAATAGTCTACAAAGGCTGCATACGGACTACGTGGATCTTCTCTCCATCCACGGCATCGTCGACATTGGAGAAATGACCCCGGCCATCAGGGATTGGGCCGCGGAGATGAAGAAGGCCGGCAAGTTCAAATTCTTCGGCTTCAGCACCCACACCAACATGGAGGATTGTCTTGTGGGTGCGGCCAAGCTGGGGTGGATCGACGCGGTTATGCTGGCCTACAACTTCCGGGTCATGAACACCCCCAAGATGCAAGAAGCCATCAACGCTGGCGCCCAGGCCGGGATCGGCTTGGTGGCCATGAAGTCCCAGGCCGGCAGGCCGGGGTCGCCGAAGATTACCAGCGAAACCAAGCTGGAAATGGCCGAGCGCTTCCTGAAACGGGGCTTCACGGACAAGCAGGCCAAGCTCAAAATCGTCTGGGAAAACCCTCATATCGCCAGCATTTGCTCCCAGATGCCCAATTTGACCATTCTCTCGGCCAACGTGGCCGCGGCCCTGGATCAGACCAAACTGGCCCGGGAGGAATCCGAATCCTTGTGCCAGTATGCCCTAGAGACCAGGGGCGACTACTGCGCCGGTTGCGGCAAAATCTGCCAGGAGGCAGTGGGCGGGACCATCCCTGTGAACGAGGTCATGCGCTGCCTCATGTACCACCAGTATTATGGAGAGCCGGAACTGGCCAAGCTGACCTTCGCCGGGCTGCCCGAAGAGGTTAGGCGGCGGTTGACCGAAGTGGACTTCTCCCAGGCTGAGCAAGCTTGCCCCCAAGGTTTAGCCATCGCCGTGCTCATGCGCCAGGCCAAAGAAATGCTGGGATAGAACCATAGAAAATATTAGGCAATTTCTCAGAGGCCGCTCATCTGTCCAGGCGGCCTCTGAGGCCGGGATCACTCGGCCTGGCCATGACAGGTATCAGCGCGAGATGCTGCAGAAAACCCCGAAGAGCAAAAAGCATGATCGTGTTTAATCCAGGGAAAATTTAGCGGACTAGGTAAAGAGCGATGCCGATTCCTGCTATGGTCCGAAACTTATCACGGCTCTAAAAACTTCCCATATCCAGAATATATGTGCTCTTTGGTGGACGTCCCCGCCTGATCAACGATTTTATAATCAAAATGTGGCCGGGTGGCGAGGCCTTCATGGGGCGATTTAAGCATTTTACAGGCTCCCCTGTACTTTCTCCTTGGGTGGGCCCTTTGCGGGCCCTGGGAAGGCTATGAGTAGCCCTCATCGTCGTGGATTAAGGCTGCGGTTTATTCATTAGGTCTTTGCCTATTGGTGGGGTTTTTTGATGAAGGGCATCAGCTGATGGTGCCGGGGCGCACGGGCCAATTCCAAAAGGCATCCCCCACCCAAAGGACAATGGCACGCTAAAGGCACGTTTGAAAATCTCTTGCAATCCCCCTGAGATTTATGCACATTCAAATTTAAACTTGAGCCGGATTTTCTCGAAGGATGTTGCCGTTGCTGGAACCGCCAGAGCAGATCATTAGATAGTACACTCTAATGAGGAAGGTCTCGGGGATGTATAATTCCTATTTTGGCTTCTCGCAATCTCCGTTCGAGAATAATCTTGACCAGCGGTTCCTCTTCCTGGGAGAGGATCACCGAGAGGTCCTGGCGGCCCTCCTATATTTTATCGAAACTAAAAAGGGCTTTGCCATTGTCTGCGGGGATGTCGGTACCGGGAAGACCATGCTGATCAACTCCTTGTTAAACAGGTTGCCGACGACGGTCAAGTCCATCATAATCTCCAACCCCTGGGTTAATTCTCAGGACCTCTTGTTTTATCTAGCCAAGATGTTAAAGATCAAGACGACCGGGTTAAAAAATGTCTTGGAATTGACGGATAAGGTCAGAAATGCATTGCTGGAGGCCAAGCACCAGGATAAGCATATAATCCTGATTATCGATGAAGCCCATTTGCTATCCGATCAAGCCCTGGAAGAAATTCGGCTCCTCTCCAATATCGAAACCCAGGACCAAAAGCTCCTGCAAATCTTGCTGGTCGGGCAGAATGAACTAAGCCATAAACTGGATAGGCCCGAAATGCGCCACGTCCGCCAGCGCATCAACATTAACCGGTTCCTCTCCCATCTGAATTATTCCGAGACCATCCATTACATCGACCATCGGTTACAGGAGGTGGGGGCGAGTTTTCCCTCTGTCTTTGAGGATAACGGTAAGGGTTTAATCTTTAAGTTGACGAAGGGGGTTCCCCGGAGCATTAATCAGCTCTGCGACAATGCCTTGCTGATTGCCATGACCGAAGGGCAGCGCCGGGTAAACCGCCAGACCTTGAAAAAAGCCAAGGAGGCTTTACAGACCGACCGAATTTTCACTCCCAAGGCCTGGAGAAAGAAAGCAAGGTCCCATTTGGGGAAATATGGCGAACTCTGGGTCCCCATCGGGACCGGGGTGATTATTATCCTCCTGGGGATCATATCCTTGATGGCAGCGTTTTGGCCCGGGAGGTCACGGCTGGAGCCTCAGATCAACATGTCAGCAGAGGAATACTTGCCGGAAAACCAGTCCGGTCCTGAGTCTCCCAAAGTTAAGGGAGGACAAACCCCAAACCCGAAGCAAAAGATGGTCAGGTTGGAACCAAGCGAACCCCAAGGCAAACCCCTCAATCCCCTGGGTCAGAAATCCGACCAGGAAAATAGGCTCGCTCCTGAAGATGGGGGTCCCTCAAGGAAAACGCCAAGCTCCATCCCAACAAAGGAGGAAGGAGCGCCTCAGGGAGAAAAGGAAGGCCCCATGCCACCCACCGTGGCAATGGCGATTGACCAGAAGCCGCCGCCCTCAGAAGCTCAGCCAGCCGTTCCTGACTTCACTCAATCCCTGATCAAAGAAGGGGAAAATTTGAGCACAATTGCTTCCCAACAATACCCAGAGGATAGGAAATTGGGGATGCTGGCCATTATTCTCCAAAACCCTGGGATTGCCAATGAAGATACTATCCGGCCCCGGGAGGTTTTATACCTCCCCAAGATAAATTTTAGCAATCGAACTATTCATTTAAAAGATAACTTATTTTACGCCTTTTATGGTCCTTACACCTCCCCAGAAAGTTTGAGAAAGGCGGCAGCTGAACTAGAAGCCAGGAAGGTCAGGTTTATGGTTAGAAATACCAAAAATGCGGCAGGCAATTTGACCCAAAGAATTTTTATCGGGGGTTATGATACCAGAGAGGACTTGGAAAAAACCCTTACCAGCTTAAACCTCGTCAAGAGATGACGACAACCGGGGCTGGATGAAAATGAAACGCCGGCAAAAACCAATTTATTCGGCAGTAAGAGATCTGGATATCTCGGGTCCCCAAAAACAGGAGACCTCCGCCCCCCCGCTGCCTGAGATCGTCTCTGGTAATGGTATTTCCCCGGATAAACCAGCTGGGGGGCAACCCCCCCTTGTCTCCCCCGCTGCCCAATCCAATGCTCTAATGGCCCCCCCGGCAACCGAAGGGAGAGCTACTGAAGCTGAGGCAATTTCGCCCTCCTTAACCTCCGCCTCCACGGCAATCAGATTTGCGGGGGCATCTCATGATTTTGGTGAAGTTTGGGTGGGGGGATACGAGTATTGGATCTTAAGCCTGCACAATGAGGGCGACCGCGAAGGAATTATTAGTGAGATAAGTGGATTGCCGGTGGGAGAGTTCAGTTTAGTGGAGCCGCCGGCGCTACCATTTATCATACCGTCCCGGGTGTCCCGGGCCCTTACCGTGAGATATGCCCCGACCCTGGCGGGGCATAAATCAGTTGCCTATTTATCCATAGCCACTAATGATCGCGATTTCCCCACCCAAAAGGTGTTATTGACCGGCCGTGGCATGACCCCCCCGAGCCAATTAGATGGCAGCTTGGCACAGACAATTTCAAATTCCTTAGGGATGTCATTTCGATATGTTCCGGCCGGGACTTTTTTGATGGGGAGTCCCGAACATGAACCTGGACGAAATGACGATGAAGTTCCTCATGAGGTAACCCTCACCACAGATTTTTATCTGCAAACTACCCAGGTAACCCAAAGTCAGTGGCAGGCCCTCATGGACCGTAATCCCTCGAGCCTGCAGAACTGTGGTCCGGACTCCCCGGTGGAGGAGGTATCCTGGCTGGACTGCCAGGAGTTTATCAATCGGCTTAATGCCCTGGAAGAGGGAACCTATCGCCTCCCCACCGAAGCTGAGTGGGAATATGCCGCCCGGGCGGGAACTAATACTCCCTTCGCTCAGGGTGACATCACCGCCCTCTTCTGTGATCATGACCCCACCTTGGACAGTTTGGGGTGGTATTGCGGTAACTCAGACCGGCAAACCCATCCTGGAGCCCAGAAGGCCCCCAATGCTTGGGGGCTATACGACATGCAGGGGAACGTCTATGAGTGGTGCCAGGACTGGTATGGGGAGTACCCTTTGAGTACAGACCCAGATCCCTTGGGCCCAAAGTCAGGCCCCGGGCGGGTCATCCGCGGGGGTTCATGGTTCAGCAGCGCCAAGACCTGCCGCTCGGCGTCCCGCTTTAGTTGGTCGCCACAATCCGGCAGTCACTTCATTGGCTTCCGCCTTCTTAGAGAAATTTAATTTGCATAGGAAAGGCGAAAAATTTAGTTCCTCCTCCTTGGCTGGTTACCCCCCACTAAACAACCGATTTATTAAAATGGAGGCCACGAGAAAGAACCATAATCTAGGACCTCTCCCTGGATCGGTCAAAAATATCAATTGAAAATTCATAATGACCTATGGGATGATGGTAAGGTTTCCACCCTGATCCATGCTTGGCTCTGCCTTGAAGGATGCATGAGATTTTCCTTGGGTTTCGGGGAGACAGAAAATGCATGACCAAGATTTAATCGAGTTGAAAACTCTGTATCGGGCTGCTCCAGTGGGGCTATGCCTGGTGGATCGCGACCTCCGCTATGTCCGGATCAATAAATGGCTGGCGGCAATCAATGGCAAACCTCCGGGGGAACATATCGGGCGAACGATCCGGGAAATCATCCCTGAAGTCGCGTCCCAAATAGAACCTATCTACCGACGGGTGTTCGAATCCGGTGAGCCAATCCTTGATGTGGAAATTATTGGGACATTGCCGGCTGAGCCTGAGGTGGAGAGATCTTGGCGTTGCAGCTGCTACCCTATGAAGTCCCCGGACGGGATGGTGGAGAGGGTAAGCTTAGTTGTTGAAGAAATTACCGCCCTTAAGCGGGTGAAACAGCTGTTGGAAGGACGCCTGCAGTTTGAGACTCTTTTTTCCGATCTTTGCGCCACTTTCACCAATTTGCCTGACAGCGCCCTCGACCTAGAAATCGCGCGAGGGCTTGAGCGCATTAGCGAAACCTTAAATATCGATCGGGTCTCTTTATTAGAATTCTCAGAAGATAAAACCCGGCTGATGATTGCCCAGACCTATGATTATCCTGACGCTCCTACTCTCCCTGGCTTTGTCTCCGGTAATTTGTCTCCCTGGATCATCGAAAAAATCCGCCGGGGGGAGATGCTGGTATTATCAAGATGCCCTGATGACTTGCCGGAAGAGGCTATTCATGAAAGGGAGTACTGCCTGCAACGGGGCCTCAAATCGCAGCTGACCCTCCCCCTGACCGTGGGCGGCTCGATTCTGGGTGCGATGGCTTTTAGTTCTTATCGCAGATATGTTACCTGGCCTGAAGACCTGATCCAACGGCTGCGAATCGCCGGAAAGGTCTTCGCCAATGCCATGTTCCGCAAGCGGGCCGAGGAGGCCCTGAAGAACGAGCGGCAGAGGCTCTTCACCCTGTTGGATGAGCTCCCGGCCTTAGTTTCAATAAAGGCGCCGGATTACTCAATACGTTATTCCAACCGTTTCTACCGGGAGGTTTTTGGGAACATCCAAGGTAAGCGCTGCTATGAGCTGCGTGGCCGGGAAGGCCCCTGTGATGGATGCCGGCAAATCCGCGTCTTCGAGACTGCCGAGCCCCAAAATTTTGAGTGCACCTGGATTAAACCTGGCCAAACCTTCCAGATTTATCTTTATCCCTTTGCTGAGATTGATGGCTCTCCCCGGGTGTTGTCCCTGGGCTTTGACATTACCAAACGCAAACAGGCAGAAGAGGCAGTGCGGCAGAGCGAGGCACGCTATCGTAGCCTGGTGGAAAACATCGATCTGGGCATATCTTTGATAGGCACCGATTACCGGATAATAATGACGAATGCTGCCATGGGGAGGATATTCCAGAAGCCCCTGAGCGAGTTTGTCGGTAAAGAATGTTTCCGGGAATTCGAGAAACGGGAGGGAGTTTGCTCGCACTGTCCGGGGACGCGGGTCATGGCCAGCGGACGGCCGGCAGAGGTTGAAACCGAAGGCATCCGCGATGATGCCAGCCGATTCCCCGTGCGCCTTTCTGCCTTTCCGGTTGTTGCCCCCAATGGCCAGGTCGATGGATTTATAGAGGTGGTGGAAGACATCACCCAGCGCCGGCGAGCCGAGGAGGCCCTGCGGGCCAGCGAAGAGGAGCTCCGCCAGAGCAAGGAAAGCTATCAGATTCTTGCCGGCCAGCTATTGAATGCCCAAGAAGCCGAACGGGGGCGGCTGGCCCGGGAATTACACGACGATCTGACCCAACGGCTGGCAGCATTGGCCATTGAAGCCGGAAGGCTTGAGCACCAACCGCAATCCTCGGAGGGGGGAATTTCTGGCAGGCTGAAAGAGATGAAAGATAAGCTAGAGGAAGTGTGCAAAGATATCCATGCGATCTCTCGCCGGCTACATCCCTCCGTTTTGGATGATCTGGGGTTGGCCGATGCGGTTCATTCCGAATGTGCTAGTTTTGCTCAGCGGCTAGGGATCGTGGTGAATTATCAGTCAGAGAACATATCACCAGGAGTTCCCCCGGATATCGGCTTGTGTATTTACCGGATTATCCAAGAGAGCCTGGGAAACATCGCCAGGCATGCCAGAGCAACAGAAGTTGATATTTCACTGGTCGGGAAAGATGGTGGCATCCACCTTTCTCTTAAAGATAACGGCATTGGGTTCAATCCGTTAAAGGTAAAGAAAGGAGGGCTGGGCCTATCCAGTATGAAGGAGCGGGTCTATTTAGTGCATGGCGATTTTTCTATACAGTCCCGGCCCGGACAGGGAACGGTGATAGAAGTCCTGATACCTTTGCCAAGGAGCCCGCTGCATGAAACGAATCCAGATATTGCTGGCCGATGATCATAGGATTTTTCTCGATGGGTTAAGGAGTCTGTTGGAACCCGGGTTCGAAATCGTAGGAATGGTGGAAGACGGCCGGACCCTGGTCTCTTTCGTGCAGAAGCTCCGCCCCGATGTGATTGTGGTGGATATTTCCATGCCGTCGCTTAATGGCATTGAGGCGGTCCGTCAGATCAAAAAGCTTGATCCGCAAGTTAAAGTAGTATTTCTGACAATGCACGCCGATGTGACTTATGCAATCCGTGCATTTGAGGCGGGTGCCTCGGCCTTTGTCCTAAAGCATTCAGCCTCATCCGAGCTCCTCATGGCGATTAGTGAGGCGATCAAGGGACGAACCTATGTTACGCCAATGATTGCAGGAGAACTGATGCAGTCGTACATGGAAAGGGCTCGCCGCCAGCCGAATGGAACTCAGCAGTTGACTTCTCGCCAGTGTGAGATCTTACAATTATTGGCTGAAGGTTATTCCGCAAAAGAAATCGCTGAGGTCCTGAAAATATCTGTTAGAACGGTAGAGTTTCACAAGTACGGCTTAATGTCAAAACTAAACCTTAAGACCAATTCTGACCTTGTCCAGTTCGCTATTAAGCATGGGATTATTGCCACTGAATGCTTAAAAGGTATCCCTAATTAAACTAAGTACTTATACTTGACGTTTTCTTCCTAATTTACCACCCAACAGGGAAGATGATCTTACCATTATCATTATTCATTGGACAACCATCCCTCCTCATTAGCCTTAGGGTGGATAGGCTGGAGAATTGTCCATCTCTATAAATTTCCATTATCGCCCGGGATCTCGAATAATCGGCTGATGGCAAGCTTCCTAGAGGCAATCCAACCTAGGTAAGCGAAGCTAGTTTACACAAAAGTCGAATAGAGTCTCAACTGCTCCCAATTTTCCTACCCCTAATCACCCAGAGCGACCTTTATAAAATCCTCCACCATCCCTAGTATATTTTATCCAAAAAGCAAGTAGTTTTACTAGCTTTCAAAAAGATAATTTTATGTATTATTAGTCGGTGTATATTATTTATAAGGCCAATTTACCCTTCTCCGTCTTGGCAAAATATTAACACCGAATTTTTCCGTCTCAAGGGGTTGATAAATTGTTATTTGAAATTAACTGATTAGCAATGAAGGTAATTATATTGGCAGTTAAGTAGAATTATAGCATGGGTCAATGTTAACCTCTAAGGGGGGGATTAATTATGCCGATCTATGATTACCTCTGTGCCGATTGTGGGGGCCGGGACCAACGAGTGGCCGGACTTGATGATCACATGGCTCTGTGCGTTCAGTGCGGCGGCTTGATGTTCCGCCTAGACGAGGATGTCTTCCAACCGTACTTCGAGGAGAGATTGGAACCGGCCTTGTCAGAGACCAAGTCCAAAGCTTCTCTCTAATCCGGGGGAAAAGTACGGTATCAAAAGCCCCTCTCTGGAGGGGCTGTGTTATTTTCTAGTTAGCTAAAATTATTAAGGAACCTCAGGTGATTCAACCATGAAAATCGTGTTTGTGCTGGGAAGTCCCCGACTCGAGGGGAACTGCGCCGTGCTAGCCCAAAAGTTGTTGGCCGCGGCCGAGGGTCTGGGGGCCGAAGTTCGGAAGTTCTGTGTGAATAAAATGGATTTTAAAGGGTGCCAGGGGTGCGAATCCTGCAAGACGACCAGCGACCGGTGTATTTTGGAGGATGAGCTCACGGAAGTCCTGGAGGCTATCAAGAAGGCTGACATCATGGTATTGGCCTCCCCGGTTTATTGCGGGGATATCAGCGTGCACTTGAAATCCTTCTTTGACCGGACCTATTCTTACCTTAACCCGGACTTTTCCAGCCGGTTGCCAAGCGGCAAGAAAGCCGTATTTATCTTGGTCCAGGCCGAGGACCCGGAAGAAGGGAAGTTCAACGCCATCTTTCCCCGGTATGAGCACTGGCTGAAGGTGTATGGCTTTCCCCCGATTTATCGGCTCAGGGCCACCGGTGTCAGTGTCCCAGGGGATATCAACCGGCAGACTCACATCCTCGAACAAGCCGCCGCCCTGGGCCGAGAGCTCGTGGCACTACCGGCCTGAATGCCGTTGGGTATCGATCGGTATCTGAGAGATAGTTACTTGCCATGCCGATGGCGGGAGCCGCATGCGACGCATCGGCATCGTGGCCCTGGCCCGGCGACTGCTCATCGATCTGTGGCGTTTCCTGGAGTACGGGGTGATCCCTGCAGGAGCCCAGGTAAAACCACTGGCAATTTAACCCAAAATGCGGAGGTGATGGAAAAGTTTTGGTTGGTGAAGTTGCCCGCGTTACTGCTGGGTGCTCTTAGAGTCACCGTTTTCATAGATTGGGCGCTTCAGCAATCGGTTCTCCTACGCGCCACCCTGCGCAAGCAGCATGCGGTGTCTGACCCAGGGTCAGCACGGATAGAAGCTTGAAAGGTCTTTGAAGGCCATCGATTCACCGGAACCAACCAACCAAAACAGCTTGCAGGTCTTTAACAAAAATTGCTTGGGAGGAAGGGTCTATTCGCCTCGGCCAAGAGTTACTAGCATGCCCCGTCGAGGTGTCAAGGTTTCCCTGCGACGCCCTGCGACCTTGACACCTCTTCCTGGGCATGCGGCTGGGGAAGCAGGCCGACGGCGAAGGGATGGCCTCTTGACCTCGGGCTCAGGGATGGGAGGTTTAACTGCCTGCAAGACAAAAAAGGCTTGACAAGA
>Ga0326728_10017750_pt1 | contig 14174 bp, 14 predicted proteins | sample MB3enrmetagenome_FD_207602 | JGI IMG/M metagenome (GOLD analysis project Ga0326728, IMG submission 207602) | Lab enriched peat soil microbial communities from McLean, Ithaca, NY, United States - MB31MN | ecosystem: Environmental > Terrestrial > Soil > Wetlands > Peat | place: USA: New York...
GAATAATAGTTTTCCGCCGCCGCTGAGCAGGTTATTAACGCCTGCCAGCTCTCCAATAAGCGTTTTCCCGGTGGCCGTTGCCGACACTACCAGAAAATCCTTGCCCTTCAATAGCCCATGCTCCACCGCAAGAGACTGGACGGGAAGCAACGCTGATAGCCGTTTCTTAAGCAGCCGCTTCAGCCTACTGTCCACTTCGAGTTCATCGACGGTAACGCACGGGTAGCGCTCGGTGCGGCGCGAAAGCACGTCGTACCGTGTAAGCTCAGGATCGACACCGGAGTCAAGGAAACGGATAACACGGTCGAGGTCGCGGACTTTGTCAAGGAGTGTATTGAAGTGATCCTTGTGCACAAAACCGTGAAAACTAAGCTCTCTTCCCAGTTCTGATTGGGCGCATTCCATACAGATCAGCTCACCACGGTGGCGCACGAAATTGGCATCGACGGGCTTGAAGCGGTGCTTTCCGATACAAAACCCGCAGACGCGTACCCGATCATAGGGAATCTGGTACGCCTTGAACAGTTCTACGAGATCTTGAAACACCCTCTGATGCTCTGGCGCGGCACCTTGGCGCTCAGCAAGCGTGATGTTGTGCTGCCGCAAAACCTCAAAGACGTCAGCTGGCCTCCTAAGATGCACTTTCCCGCCGCGGATCTCCACGAATCGCTTCGGCCTCGGCCCTTTAGGAGTGGGGCCAAGCGTCAGCGTCGCGTCGAGGTCACATTGCGCGGGCTGGGTTGAAAAAACCTTAATACTAGAGCGCTGCGCGTGGGCGATCAGGTGAGCCATTTACTGGTTTCCTGCGCTGAGATCGACGGATTCGTAGGAGATCTCGTGAGACATGAGGTTCGCGATGAGAGGCGGTACCGCCTCATCGACCGCGACGACCACTGTTGAGAGCCCCCGAAATGCCGCTTCGATGACGCCCTCAGCGGCACCGTACTGCATCAAGGGTGAAATGCCCGCTTTTCTTGCCGAAACCAGCGCTTCCAAACCAAGAATCGCGACAGGCTTGCCCGCCGCAATCCGCCTTAGCCCTTCCAGATCCACGGCCGCTGACCCGCCTCGTTGTACCCGAGGAACGACTGCGATCGTCACGTGCGCGCGGTCCATTGGAATGATCCCACTCAAGTGCTCGACGCCGACGTCGTCGCCGGTGCGCGCATCACCTATCGTGATTCCGCGCGCGCGCGACTCATCGCTGTCTGAGTGAAACGCATAAAGAAAGCCATCGCGCATCTTCAGCTCCACGGTTGTCCCTTTGCTGACGTCTTCTTCCGCGATAGCCGTCCACACGGCCACTTTGCCTACGATGTCTTCCGTGACATATCGTATGTACTTGTTGAGCTCGTTCGTCCACTCGATGATGAGCTCAATGCCTGCCTTGGTGACCTCGTACTGCCCACGCTTGTCAAACTTCACGTACCCGTCTGTGGCAAGCTCCTTGAGGTGCTCGGAGACCGCTTGAGGCGTGACCCCAACCCGGTCAGCAACTTCTCTTTGCCGGATCTTTGGCTGGAGCGCGGCTACTTCAACAAGCACCTGCATCTTGGTGCTCTTTCCTTTTTTCATCGGCAAAAAAGAGGCTATCTTTTAGCCAGCTCAAATCGATGACCCTTTACCAGTAGATTCTGCGACCGTTTGGCGATGCCCCTGAGAAACGTCGGGCTCTGGTTCAGGGTGCGTGAAAGGTTTTGGACTGAACTATTGCCGTTTCTCACCTCGAATTCCATAGCATCGGCCACGTCGCGCAGCGTTTCGTCATCGGTGATCGCGATACGGATGAGGTCACATATATCAGAAATCGAACACTGAAAGTCGGCACGAAGTTTCGAATAAGAAGTGTGGTATTCAATTTGCGGCGTATTTCCTTGCTCTGGCATGCGCCACTTGGTCTCCACGAGGCCAGTCCTTTGAAGCATGTCGAGGCTGTAATAGATGTCTTCCTGCAACATCTCCCTGAGTTCGTCTTCGGTTCTCCAGCCATTGAGCAGTGAGCTAAAGACCTTCTTGTGGGCGTCGGACTTAAAAACTCGTAGGAGCGGGACTAGATCAGCCGGGTCATTAACGATGCGGGTCCTGTTGTTCATGTGACTACCTCGCATAGCAGAACGTCGCAAAAGTAATTAAACTTTTTGAACTCCGGAATAGACATTAGATAGGAACGCGTTTATAGAATGCAACACGAATTGCGGCAATTGGATCACCATGGGACCACGGACGAGCGAGCGGATACGAGCGAAGATACGCGTGAAGGGCGTTGTGCAAGGAGTAGGCTTCAGGCCGTTCGTTTATGCGCACGCGACAGAACTGCACCTGACTGGCTACGTTAAGAACCTCGGTGCGCACGTAGACATTGAGGTCGAGGGAGCGCGCACCGCTATAATTCAATTCATCGAGTTTCTCAGACAGGGCCCGCCCATCGCGCGCATTGATGATGTAAGCGTGGAATGGGGCCGCCCACGCAACTACACCGAGTTCACGATAGCGTCCAGCGGTGAGGGCGAATTTGGCTTCACGTCGCCAGACATCGCGATCTGTGGCGACTGTCTGCGGGATTTGAGGGAGAGTAAAAGGTACGAAGAATACTGGGCCACCTCGTGCGTAAATTGCGGTCCACGATTCACAGTGACTGAGAGACTCCCGTATGACCGCGAGACGACCTCGATGATCGACTTTCCCATGTGCTCGGAATGTGAACAGGAGTACCGCAACCCAAAAGATCGTCGTCATCACGCGCAAACCATCGCGTGCGAACGCTGTGGCCCGACGCTCGCGCTGGTCGACCGGGATTTGCAGCGCTTGAACGAGCCAATTAGCACGGCCGGGCGATTGCTGCTTGAAGGCCACATTCTGGCGATAAAAGGGATTGGCGGCTTTCACCTCGCCTGCGTCTTCGATTCCGCAAGAGAGCTAAAGCGACGTTTGGGCAGACCTACGCAGCCCCTAGCGATTATGGCACCGAGTGAGATGTGGGTTGAGGACAATCTCCTCGCAACAGAAGAAGAGCGCGCACTGCTCACGTCAAACAAACGGCCCATTATGGTCCTCGACAAGCGCGTCGAAGGCACGTTCATCGAAGTCTCGAATCTCCATAACATAGGCGTAATGCTTCCCTATAGCGGCCTCCACTACCTCCTGTTTGACATTGTAGATCAGCCACTCATCATGACGAGCGCGAACACGCCGGGCGAGCCGATGATTATCGCCACTGATGACGCTCTCGCAAACCTGCGAGAGAAGGCCGATTTTTTCCTACTGCACGATCGACGGATAGTCAACCGCTGTGACGACTCGGTAATGCGAGTGCTCGACCAGCCTGCATTTATCAGGATGTCACGCGGGTACGCACCCGTCTCATTTGCAGTGCCTGTAACGTACGACAAGAACATTCTCGCGCTTGGCGCAGAGATGAACGCGACCGTGACGACCTACAAAGACGGCCGATGCTATATCAGCCAACACGTGGGTAACATCGACAAGCCGAAGACCTTCGACTACCTTGAAGCTTCCGTCCACAGCCTTATCGAAATGAGCGGCGTCGACGTGAGCGTTATCGCGCACGACTACCATCCGACCTTACGCTCCACGCGTCTCGCTGCCGAGCTCGGAGCCGCTTACGCCGTTCAACACCACCAAGCGCATATCGCGTCACTCATTGGCGAGGGCGCCCCAGATAACCTTATAGGTATCGCCATCGATGGTATTGGCTACGGTTACGACGGCACTATCTGGGGAGGCGAGGTGTTTCTGCCCACCCTGGAACGGGTGGGGAGTCTAATGCCGGTACCGATGCCAGGAGGCGATTTGGCCACGAGGCATCCTGTGCGGATGGTAGCTGGCATCCTGCACAGCATCTGCGATGAGAGAGAGCTTGCAGCGACGCTCACCTCCATTGGTCTTAGTAAACTCGAGTCGTCGATTCTCCTGCAGCAAATTGAACGGCAAGTAAACGTCCCCATGACGTCGAGCACTGGGCGCGTGCTTGACGCTGTTTCTGCAGCGCTTGGAATATGTCAAAAAAGGACCTACGATGGCGAACCAGCAATGACGTTGGAGGGCGTCGCGCGCTACGGCCACCCGGATGTCGCGCTGCCGCTCGAGATTTCGACCTACCACGATCGACCGATCCTCGATACTCGACTAGTGCTCGCCGAAATCCTCCACGCGAAAAAACAAGGCAAAAGCACCAAGAACATTGCGGCCTCAGCGCAGGTTACGATCGCGCGCGGGATTGCAACGATAGCCGCCGAAGCAGCAGAAGCCATCGGAACGAGTAACATCGGACTATCGGGGGGCGTCGCGTATAACAAGGCGATTGTCACCACGATTAACGAGGTGTGTGATGCGCGCGACCTCGCCCTCTTTACTAATACAAAGGTTCCCCGAGGGGATGGCGGCGTTTCGTTCGGCCAAGCAATTCTCACTGCTATGGTCAAAAGCGGGAGCTACGACTTGAAACTGTCTGCAACGTGAAGCGCCACTGGGAGTGTTTTTGCGCAACGCTTGCCCGCGTGCAAGTTCCAGCAGGGCCTGCTACGTCTTTCGCACGATGACCTTGCCCTTGGTAGAGATATAGCCGATACTTGCCTTCCCGTTTATCTCCACGTTTCCTTCTGCGACAATCCGGTCAATGACTACGTCAGGTTCGATCGTAACACTCCCGGCGCTGTCTATTTCCCTTAGGCGGACCCCTTCCAAAAGCGTCGTGTCATGCGTCGTCGTCAATATGCCGCCTATCTCAGCGTCGTTTCCAATAAAAGCACTTTCGGCCCTAACGTTCCCGCGAACGGTCGATCTGTTGCCTAGACTAAGCGACCCTTCGACGATCAGATCGCCCCAAAAGCCGACGTGAGCACCGGTGATCAGACTGCCGCGCACGTGCACGCTCTTTTCAAAAAATGCGTCGTCCTTTATGATGTACGTGTTGCTCTTCACGTGTTTTCGAACAAGGCGTGCTTCGTCTTCCGCTTTCATGATCCACCGAGGCTCTGTAAAGTCCGTGCCTCAAATGCAACCGTATTTCAGCAGGCGTTATTTACTTTTTTGGCCTGTAATACTTTATATCCCACCGACGACGTAGGCGAGCAATACCACGAGCATGCCGTACTTAATAACGGTTGACGCCCTCGCCGGAGCGCTCCGTGAGATTACGATGCCATACAGGAGTGTCACGTCAGCCGCAATGACGATTCCAAGGTAGGGATAACCGGACGCACCGATAATGAATGGCAGAGGGCTGATGACGACCGCCGCGAGCATAAACAGCGCAGCAGTTGCTAGCGAACCGGACACCCCATACCGAATAGGCAACGTCGACGCGCCCGCTTGACGGTCTCCCGTGAGATCCTCGATATCCTTAACGATTTCACGCGACGTGATTGCGAGCATTGCGCTCACAAAGAGCACACCGGGGATGAAAAACGAATAAACGGCTGCCCCGCCGAAGAGAAAGATCGACCCCGTCAGGTAACCAATCAATAGGTTGCCGATGAGCACCGATCTCTTCAGCTTCCACGAATACAAGACGAGGAGCACAGCGTTAAGCGCCGCTAGCCCAGAACAAACCGGATTGATGAATAGAGACGCCGCAACGCCGAAAAGCAAGAGCGTGAGCGCGTATACGAGCGCACTGCGCCGCGTGATGAGCCCGCTTGGCAGGGCGCGACGTGGCTTGTTGACCTGGTCAATATCGACATCAAAGCAGTCGTTGATGACGTTGCCCCCGGCGGTGACAAGAAACACCACGACGAACGCCAACGCCGGCACAATCACGCCGTAGGCAAGCGGCGCCTTGCTCACAAAGACGCCGATGAGCGAAGCAAATGCCGCCATCAGACAGTTGACGACCCGTATCTCAGCAATGTACGTGCGGGTGCGTGATCGCATGGGCCTAATCGAATCAGCTTCTCTTAGATCGGACGGGTTCACGTTCCGAGCTTGACCGCGTCCGTAATTTTTTTGAGTGACGCGACTGCCGAGTACGCCGCGAGCTTGCTCGTGCGCTCATTTTCGGCCGGAACGTTGTCAAATTGGGCAGTAAACGACCCAAAATCCCCCTCGACTTCGACGGCGTGCACGTTTCTTGTCAGCGCCGGATCAACGGCGATGCGAACGATCGTTCGGTCAAATCCGACGCCAGCCAGAGCGAGCGTCGCTGAGACGTTAATATTTTGTGGGAAGCCTTGAATCGCCTCGTCGGCAGTACCTTCGAATATGAGGGCAGGGCGGGACAGATCAGTGGTGTTACGAATGACGTAGGGGGCGGTTTCGAGGCCCGCTGAAGGCTTGGTCGTAGTGAGCGTCACCCGGTTGATCGTCCCCTGTGATGCGGCAAGAAGTGCATCGATGCTTCCGATGGCGCCTGATGGGATATAAAGGCGACAGTCGTGCGCACGCGCCGCCGCATATACCTGCTGTCGAAAGTGCGCGTCAACCAGCGCGCCGATACTGAGCAGCATTAGATCAGTACCATTAGTCAAAACGCTGAGCGCGATGTCGCGCGCTGCCTGGATTGAGGCGCATTCCACAACGAGGTCAGCTTGGTCGATGATGTCGAACAGTGACACGACGGCCGATGCCGCGGGGGTCGAATCTGCAAGATGCTGTGCGCGATCGGGGTGCCTGTCCATGAGGAGGAGTTTGCTCCGGGAGCCATCTGCTCCCAAAGCACGACAGATTTCGGTTCCTATCACGCCACATCCAATAATTCCGATGATCATCTTGAAATCCTTTAAGGTAGTTAAGATAGAAAAGCGTATGTGGTGATCGTTTGAATTCGCGCGACATTGAGAGGTTTCTGGCTGAGGATGAAGGATTTGGCGACATAACGACCGCTCTTCTACCCAATGTCGAGGGTTCTGCAAACGTCATCGCACGCGAAGACGGAGTCGTAGCAGGCTTATCAGAGGCACAAAGCATTTTTGCGTACTACAACCTCGTAACCGCCCCGCTGTGCTGCGACGGAGACGTCATAAAAAAGGATGATACCATTTTACGCGTGATAGGACCGGTCAGGGATATTCTTGTGACCGAACGCGTCGCGCTCAACGTCCTGTGCCGCATGAGTGGCATTGCCACGATCACGCGCCGCTGTGCGGAAGCCGCTGGCACGGTGACGGTTGCCGCGACCCGGAAGACCACACCGGGCTTCAGACTTTATGAAAAAAAGGCGGTCGCGATCGGAGGAGGAGACCCACACCGTTACTCCCTCTCAGAGGCCTATCTATTCAAGGATAACCATCTGAAAGTAATGTCTGCGGAAGACGCCCTGCGACAAAAGACGTTCTTCACGAAGAAAGTGGAGATCGAAGTCGAATCCGTTGACGAGTGCGTTAAGGCGGCGGAGCTTGGGGCGGATATTATCATGTTCGACAACATGGACGTCGAACAGATCTCCGCGGCCGTTAGCAAGTTGAAGGCGCTCAACCTGCGCGGCAACGTGGTACTCGAAGCGTCAGGCGGTATCAGGCCCGACAACGTCAGGAAATACGCTGCGACCGGGGTCGACGTGCTCTCGCTGGGGTACCTAACCCACTCGTCGCGGTGGCTCGATTTCAGCCTTGAACTTGACGCACCGGATTAGACGAGCGAGGTCGCGATAAGACTCACTGATCCTGCCAAAAGGTCGACCTCTTCAGCCGTATTATACGCCCCGAACGACGCCCGCACGGTTCCGTTGATGCCCAGAGAAACTAAGGCCGGCATAGCGCAGTGGTACCCGCTCCTCGTGCAGATCTTGCTTGTCTCATCGAGGATCATCGAAACGTCGTGCGGGTTCAGCTCTCCGACATTGAAGGGAACCACCGCCGCGCGGCCTTTTGGCCCATAGACCGTCACGTTGTCGATTTCTGCCAGTTTTTTTGCGGCGACTCTCGCCAGCATCTCGACGTGCTTTTCGACGTTTGCAACGCCCAGCGCGCTAACGTATTCCACGGATCGCCCAAGGCCGATGACTCCCGGGATGTTGGGAGTACCCGCTTCAAAACGGGCGGGCGGTTCGAGCAGTTCATATTCGCAGCCGCGCACCCACTCGACCGCGCCACCGCCGAGCACAGTTGGACGCAGCTCCTCCGGATCACGCAGGATCAAGATGCCCGTCCCTTGCGGACCGAGCAGCCCCTTGTGGCCCGGCACGGCTAGATAATCGCATTTCAAGTCTTTGACGGACAGATCCATATGACCAGCAGACTGAGCTGCGTCTATCAACACTGGCACATCGTTCTTACGCCCAATCTTGACGATACGGCTTATGTCTTGGACAGAACCAAAGACGTTTGACACGTGAGAAAGCGCGATCAGCTTAGTTCTGTCAGTTATTGCTGTTTCAATCGTGGAAGGATCAACGATGCCTTCACGATTCGCCTCCACCAGGTCGAGCACCACGCCTCGCGCACGGAGAGCGACCCACGGCAGGTAGTTCGAGTGATGTTCAATCATCGATGTGATCACGTGGTCGCCGGGCTTCCAATCCTGACCGTGGGCGACGATGTTGATGCTCTCGGTCGTGTTTTTGGTGAAGATAACGTTGCGAGGCTCACTTGTGAAAAAATCAGCTACCGTCTCGCGTGCGGCTTCGTAGTGTTCAGTCGTCTGCTGGGCCAAGCGGTGCGCTCCCCTTCCGTAGTTGCCAGCATAGCGAAAGAAGTACTCGTTCATCGCCTCGACGGCGGGTTTAGGCGTCTGGCTGGTCGAAGCGTTATCGAGATACACGACATGCTCGAGAACCGGGAAATCCTTCCGTATCGCATAAACGTCATACATTGAGAACAAATAGAGCGTGGGCCGAATAGCTTTTACGGTTGCGACGGTGGCAGAGGTCGGTAGCGCTATCGGCCTTTTTTGCTGAAACGCCCCGCTTGGCGGTTAATCGGCAGCCTCAAGTAGCGAAGCTCTCACTATACACCTGATGCACAGGAATCCGGCGCTCACCGTTGACGCAGTGGCGCTCACCGTTGACGCAGTGATCGTGAAAAACAAAAAGATCTTGTTGATAAAACGAAAGCGAGAGCCGTATAGAGGACAATATGCACTCCCAGGCGGCTTCGTGGAATACGGCGAAACCGTTGAGGCAGCCCTGACTCGCGAAGTCCTCGAGGAAACTGGACTCGCTGTGAAGATAAAATCACTCGTGGGCGTTTATTCCGACCCTCATCGCGATCCTCGTGGACATGTCGTTTCAGTCGCGTATGCAGCGGATATTGGCGGAGGTACACTCGCAGCCGGCTCTGATGCAAGTGACGCGATGTTTTGGGATATCGCCGACCTGCCGCCGCTGGCATTTGATCACGCACAGATCATCAGCGATTCGCTTGTTCGTCGCTAAAGTCCCACCCCTTGCTTTATTAGCGGCGCGACGGTTATGCTACTCTCCGCTTTTTCGATAGTGTCGGTCGCTATGATGCTGTCAACCCCGGCGCGATAGAGACGCAGCCGCGCATTCAGGGAGAGAACAGGGTGAATGCACGCAACGTGCACCTGCCGCGCCCCTTGTCCTCGCAGAAGCTTGATCGCTTCGGCCATAGTACCGCCAGTTGATATCATGTCGTCTACGATCACCAAGTCGCGTTCGTCGACATCCACCGTCTTTGGTTGTATCTCAACGTGTTCAGATGTGACGCGCTTCTTGACTAACACGTCGAACTCACAGCCCATGGCGTGAGCAACGTCGCGCACTAAGGCGGTGGCGCCTTCGTCAGGAGCGATGAGCAAGGGTGACGGGAACTCCATACTCTTCAAATACGTGCCAACGAGGCCTGCAGCAGACAGGTTTGCCGCCTTTTTGCCACTTCTGAGCTGAAAATGGTCAAGCGAGGCGGGGTCGTGAATGTTGACAACGTAAGCTTCGTCAACGTCGATCGTCCGCGCGATGGCACGAGCGCTGACCGGTTCGCCGAGCTTAAATCGCTTATCCTGCCGCGCATAGCCAAAATAAGGAATCACTGCCCTCAGGTAGCCGTCAGAGGCGGCGTCGATGAGCTGTAGAAGGTAAACGATATCGTCATTCGTCGTCGTACTCTGTACGATGAGCGTGTCACCGTCGAGTTCCTCTGCGATGCGCAAATACAGTTCACCGTCAGGAAACTGCTTAAATTCAACAATGGCGAGTGCGCACCCGATTTCACGTGCAACCCGCGAACTGAGCAATTGTGAAGCTGGACCTCCTAAGACTTTCATGCTGCCTCCTTGAATGCAGTATTCTTCTTACGAACCGAACATAGATAAGTCACTATCTTTTGACCACGCAAGCACGCTTTCACCTCGCTCCGAAGAGGTGTGGCCATGCTCCTCTCGCGTCCGCCGTTACACGAAACATTGAGACGCTTCTCTGTTCCTCGGATTTGGCGGCGCTTGAAACACGCGACCGCCTCCCGCGTCCGAAAAAAGGGCGAACTTTCGCAGACGGACTTAGCAGAGCTTGTGTACCAGTCGGATCACGCGTGGCGCATTACAGGCGCAAGGCGAGTGGCCTCATGACGGCACGACGACGGTGTTTGCGACGCGATCGCCGAGACGCTGCTTATACTCAGATGCCCAGATAAGTACCGCTCCGAGCAGATATGGGGCGATGAACGGAATCAGATCGATGATGCGCAAAATCGTCCGCACGGCAGCCTCACCATAAGTGATCGGAGAGTGGTCCGCTTTTTTTACGACCTTGATCTTAACGATCATCTTACCAACTGTTTGTCCGTTTCGTCCCTCGAGCAGCGTGAAGTAAAGGAATGCGATAATGACGTCGATCAAGATGAGCGCGCTAAAGAACGGGCTGATTGAAACCTGTGCTGTTGACGCATCAATGGTGATGGTGCCAGCGCCTGAGAAGCCCAGTATCAAAAAAATGATCGCAAGTATGATTACGTCGACGAGTTGCGCGACAAAGCGGATAGCAACTCCCTGCAACAGCGGCGGGGTCGCGTAATGCGCCCGTATTTCGTTTGGCGCCCAGGGCGCCTCTGCATATCCGCCCTGCGCTGGTTGACCGGCGGGTCGTGCTTGGCCGCTGAATGCTGCCCCACACGCCGCGCAGTATTGTGCGCCAGGGGTTGCAGGAGTACCGCATTGTGTACATTTTTCTTCGTTCACGCGTTTCACCTCCTTTGCATTTGTTACGCCATAATGAGAGCATTCCTTTTAATCTTTCTTGCGATTTGCTCTGCTAGTGTGCGTGCTCCGGTTTCATTTTTGCGTGGCGCGACAATCGGCCGCACCCAGCATTGCAGAATCGCAACGCGCCGTTCTCGTTTCAAATTGTTTCACCCGATGCACCTGCCTGCGGGGCGTACTTCCAAACTTATAGCGACAGCTATGTGCGAAGCTACTGCTTATTGGTGACAAAAAAGAGAAAAAGGGGCTTGCGCCCCCATCACGCTTTCAGTACGACGGTGTGTGCGACGCGATCGCCGAGGCGCTGTTTCTTGTCTGAGGTCCAAATGAGGATTGCGCCGAGCAGGTATGGGACGACGTACGGGATAGAATCGATCAACAAAAAGATCGTACGTACAAACGCCGCTCCGTACGTGATCGGTGAGCTGTCCGCCTCACTGACGACTTTTATCTTGACTACCATCATACCGACCGATTGCCCATAGCGCCCTAAGAGGAGCGTAAAGTAGAGCAGGTCGATCACAATGCCCAAAACGATAGCTGCGTAGCTCACAGCGACAAGCGAAATTGCGCTAGTGATAATCCCTAAAATAATGGCATCAATGAGTAACGCTACAAACCGGATGGCGACGCCCTGATAAGGCATTTCAACGCCTGGTGCTGAGTAAGGCGCTTGCGCCCGTGGTGCTGTGTACGCAGCAGCAGGTTCCGCGGCAGCGGGGCCTTGAACTGGTTGTGTAACGGCAGCTAGCGGTGCGCCACAGCTTTCGCAGTATTTAGCGCCCGGTGGCGCAGGAGTGCCGCATTGTGCACATTTGTCTTCGTCGGCGTGTTTCACCTCCGCAGGTTGCGAAGCAGCCGCAAGCAAAAGCGGAGCGCCACAGCTTTCGCAGAACTTGGCCCCGGGTGCTGCAGGAGTGCCGCATTGTGCACATTTGTCTTCGTCGGCGTGTTTCACCTCCGCAGGTTGCGAAGCAGCCGCAAGCGGAGCGCCACAGCTTTCGCAGTATTTAGCGCCCGGTGGCGCAGGAGTGCCGCATTGTGCACATTTGTCTTCGTCCACGTGTTTCACCTCCTTTTCTTAAATCATAGAGGAGCATTCCTTTTTAATCTTTTCTTGCGATTGCAGTAAAAGCTGCTGAATTATAAGGATGTTTTCGATCGGGCGATAGAAGCTAGATTCGCACTTGGGCACCAGGAACCGGTCTCGCCACAAAGACTCGTCGCGTTCATAACTAAGCCAAAACGCTCTTCGTAGGGCAGATGTGTCCGATTTGTAGAGCAAGCGACCAGCAAAGATCAAAAACTCTGTCCACGCTAATAATAAGGAAATGGGGCACTGGGGCCCATTCATGCTTTAAGCACAACAGTATGCGCTACGCGATCGCCGAGGCGCTGTTTCTCTTCGGAGGACCAAATGAGGAGTGCGCCGAGCAGATAGGGGATAATGAATGGGATCAGATCAAGAAACCGCAGGATCGTTCGGACTGCAGCTTCGGAATAGTCGATCGGCGCGCCATCTGCTTCTCGTACGACTTTGATCTTGACGGCCATTTTCCCGACAGTCTGTCCGTAGTGGCCCTCGAGCAACGTGAAGTACAGAACAAAGACCGCGAGCGAAACAATTCCCCCGACAGCAGCGGCCAGTGAAATAGTGACCGTTCCTGAAGCGCTGTTCGTAATGACTGCGAGCGCGTTGAACGGGACGGACAATATACCTCCGATGATCGCTATAATTATGGTATCGATAAGAATCGCGACAAAGCGAATGGCAACGCCTTGGTAGGGCGGTGCGACATGCGGCACATAAGAACGAGGCGCTTGGTACCCGGATGCCGGAGCAAACGCGGGCTGCGCCGCTTGAGCTGGTTGGGTCCCAAGTGATGCGCCACAGCTCTCGCAGTATTTAGCGCTCGGCGACGCCGGAGTTCCGCAGTCTGCACATTGATTTTCGTTCAAGCATTTCACCTCCTCTCATAAGCCATAGGAAAGCCACCCTTTTAATCTTTTCTTGCGGTTCTACGCCACTGCTTTTCAGTGGCCTCGTTTGCTACGGCCGACAAGTACGGTCGGTCAAGGCGCAGTGCACCCGCAACTTTGAGGGCATTGCGCCGTTCGCAGAACCAAAAATGAGGGACTCTGAAGACGGTAGACTAGTAGAAGCTAGACGGCGAGCCACGCATATTCAACGAAACGCTTTGCCGCTTTAGAACACAAAAAAAGAGGGACGCACGCCGATCACTTGCTGACTACAACGGTGTGTGCGACGCGATCGCCGAGGCGCTGTTTCTTATCGGACGTCCAGATAAAAATCGCGCCTATAAGATAATCGAACAAGCCGTCGATAATACGGAGGACGGTGCGCACCGCTGCCTCTCCGTAGTCGATCGGTGCCCCATCCGCTTCTCGCACGACCTTGATGCTGAGTGCCATCTTGCCGACCGTTTGCCCATAGCGCCCCTCTAGCAGCGTAAAGTAGAGGAACCAGACGACTAATACTGCGACAGATAGTGCAACAATAGGCCCCGATGAAACCGCTGACACGTATCCATTCGCGACGTTGACAGCAATAGCCGCTACGAGGAGTGGGATCGCTAGTATGCCAGAAATAACCCCGATAATGATATAATCAATAAGTATCGCGACAAAGCGAATGGCAACGCCGATGTAGGGCGTAGGAGTGCCCGTGTAGTAAGCAGGCGCTTGATAAGTCGGCGCAGGCTGCATCGCAGGAGCAACCTGTTGGGAAGGGTGCGTCCTGTGACCGGTCAGCGTCGCGCCGCAGGCCGCGCAGAATTGGGCACCTGGCGACGCTGGAGTGCCGCATTGTGCACATTTGTCTTCGTCCACGTGTTTCACCTTTTTTAAGAGTGTGCTGCTTTTAGTATTTCAAGCCTTCACGCTTGCAGGATCCGAAAAGCGCGTCTGTGTGCCTCTTCGGCGTTGCTAAGTAGATAAACCGGGGGGCCTTTCCTGAACGTCAGCCATTTTTGCTTTAAGACGGTCGCGACCTTCACGTGGTGCGGGCATCTTCACCACTGTGAAGCACGCTGACTTCACCAAAA
>Ga0326728_10017753_pt1 | contig 14172 bp, 10 predicted proteins | sample MB3enrmetagenome_FD_207602 | JGI IMG/M metagenome (GOLD analysis project Ga0326728, IMG submission 207602) | Lab enriched peat soil microbial communities from McLean, Ithaca, NY, United States - MB31MN | ecosystem: Environmental > Terrestrial > Soil > Wetlands > Peat | place: USA: New York...
TCAATGCGGACCATGGCGTTTTCATCGTCAAATAGAAATTCTGCCAGGGCGCGGGCCAGTTCCGTTTTGCCCACGCCGGTCGGCCCCAGGAAAATGAAGGAGCCGATGGGATGATTGGGGTCCTGCAAGCCGCTGCGGGCGCGGCGCACGGCGCTGGCCACGGCGGTGATGGCTTCCTTCTGGCCCACCACGCGCTGCTGCAGGCGCTCTTCCATCTTGATGAGTTTTTCGCGTTCGCCTTCGAGCATGCGGCTGACGGGAATGCCCGTCCAGGCCGCCACGACCCGGGCGATGTCTTCCTCGGTGACTTCCTCGTTCAAGAGGCGTTTGCCCTGGCGTTGGGCCATTTCCTTCTGCATGGCGGCCAGTTTTCGCTGCAATTCCGGCACGCGGCCGTATTGGATTTGCGCGGCCAGATTCAGGTCGCCGGCCCGTTGCGCCGCCTCCTGTTCGCGGCGGGCTTCTTCAAGCTGGCTGCTTAAAATGGAGACGGCATTGATGGCGGCTTTTTCATTCTGCCACTGGGCCTTGAGTTGGGCGGCCTGCTCCTTGAGGTTGGCCAGGTCCCGCTCAATTTTTTTCAAGCGCGCGCGGGAGGCCTCGTCTTTTTCCTTGCGCAAGGCGGTCTGCTCGATTTCCAGTTGCATGATCTGGCGTTCCAATTGATCGATCTCCGCCGGCATCGAATCCAGTTCCATGCGCAGGCGCGACGCCGCCTCGTCCATCAAATCCACCGCCTTGTCGGGCAAAAAGCGGTCGGTGATGTAGCGATGCGAGAGGGTGGCGGCGGCCACCAGGGCGGCGTCCTGAATGCGGATGCCGTGGTGGACTTCGTAACGTTCCTTGAGGCCGCGCAGGATGGCGATGGTTTCCTCGACGCTCGGTTCGTCAATGCGGACCGGCTGGAAGCGTCGTTCCAAGGCCGGGTCTTTTTCGATATGCTTGCGATACTCATCCAGCGTGGTCGCGCCGATGCAGCGCAACTCGCCGCGGGCCAGCGGGGGTTTGAGCATGTTGGAAGCGTCAGTGGCCCCCTCCGCCGCGCCCGCGCCGACGATGGTGTGCAATTCGTCAATAAACAATAGAACGCGCCCTTCGCTGGCCGTCACCTCTTTGAGGAAGGCCTTGAGCCGGTCCTCAAATTCGCCGCGATACTTGGCCCCGGCGATCATGGCCCCCAGGTCCATCGCCACCAAACGCTTGTTCTTGAGCGACTCCGGCACGTCTCCGCTGACAATGCGCCGGGCCAATCCTTCCACAATGGCCGTCTTGCCCGTGCCCGGTTCGCCAATGAGCACCGGGTTGTTTTTGGTGCGGCGGGTCAACACCTGCATCACCCGGCGGATTTCCTCGTTGCGCCCGATGACCGGATCGATTTTCCCGGCGCGGGCCAGCGCCGTCAGATCGCGCCCATATTTGTCCAGCGCCTGGAATTTGTCTTCCGGGTTCGGATCCGTCACCCGCTGGTTGCCGCGCAAGCCGGCCAGCGCCTTCAAGACCGCGTCGCGGTTCAGGCCGTTGCTTTGAAAAATCTTCTTCAAGGCCGCCCCGCCCTGGTCCAGGAGGCCCAGAAACAAATGTTCCGCGCTGATATATTCATCGCGCAGCTTGCCGGCCTCGGACTCCGCCGCGTCGAAAACCCTCTTCAACGCCGGGCTGGCATAAAGTTCGGAGGAGGCCTCTCCATGCACCTTGGCCTTGCGGTCGATTTCCTGCTGGACCGCGGCGGCCAATGCGGACGCTGGAACCCCCAGCTTTTGCAAGACCGATGGAACCAAGCTTTCGCCCTGCGCCAGCAACGCCGCCAGCAGATGTTCCGGGTCCAGCGCCTGATTGGAGTTGCGCCGCGCCACCTCCTGCGCCTCTTTCAACGCTTCCTGCGCCTTAATGGTCAATCGTTCCATTTGCATCCTGAAATAAATGCAAACATCAAAGGCCAAAAATGGGAAGTTGAAAGTTGACGGCTACTGTTTTAACACCTCAATATTGCCGCCCTCGGTTTCCAGTGTCAGCAACGGCCCGCCGCCATTGATCGTTCCCTTTAACGTGCTGTTATGGAACTGGCCTTGGACTTGCACCGGCAAATCCGTCCTGACCGAGCCTCCTTCAGTGTGGGCGTCCAGCGTGACTGCGGCGTCACGTGGAAGCCGGGCGGTGACGCTGCCGCCTTCGGTGCGGAGTTCGCAATCGGCCTTCGGCGCCGCGGCAAAGTCGGCGGAAACTGATCCGCCTTGGGTAGTCGCTCGAACGCGTGAGCCTGTGAATCGTTCAATCGTGATGCCGCCGCCTTGAGTTTGGATCAGCAATTCGTTTTTGCAGGACACAGCGCGAATGCCGCCGCCCTCGGTTTGGCCGTTTACTCTTCCTTCAATGTCGTTAAAATCCAGGCCGCCACCCTCGGTCTTGACCTCCGCGTTGCCCTGCAGACTGGCAACCTTGACGCCCCCGCCGGACGTTTTCAGCCGCACGTCAAATTTTCGCGGCACAGTGATTTCATAATGCACATTCAGATTGGGTTCGCTCAACCAGCCCCAAAGTGAATGATTGTGAAAACTTGGAGGCTCGTGGGTGGTGATGGAAATATCATTCCCGGTTTGTTTCACAACCAAATGCTCTTCTTTCAACATTCTGGCCGCTTCGGAATCGCTGGCGTGTGTCACTTTGCGGTCCACTTCAACTTCAACGGTGTTTTGATCAGAACCGGTCACACGAACGTCGCCTCGATCCACGTCCATCGTCAGATTTCCGCTTGGTTCAACGGACAAAGACCTGGAAAAACTGGCTTCCGCGTCAACGTTAATAACCTGATGGATGGCGTTCGCGCTCACTGGGGAACCTGTGGCCAGTCCAAGATTGGGCCCGGGCATGTTTGGCAAGAGCGCGCTGTTGGATGTATGGCGCATGGGTGGCGCCGGTTCATCAGTCTCATCCCAACCCATGAATGGGCCGGACAGCCTCGACAGCTTCGACAGATTCGACAGACTCGACAGCCTCGACAGATTCGATAGACCCGATAGATTCGGTTCATCAGTTTCATCCCAACTCTCGGACGCCTGGCGAAGGAAGAGACTCAATGTTAAGAGGAACACGATGGCCGCGCCAACCGCCGCCAGGACCCACGGCCACTGGAGCGTTGCTGACAATGGAGGCTTTGAACGGTTCGCAAAGGTTTCCCGCACGTCGGCGCGCAGCAAAACGACCAAGGCCCATATTCCGATGGGAAACCCAATCAGACTGCAGGAGATGATGGCCACAATCGCCGCGGCAATGGCCCACGCATAGCTTCGGATTTGCATCATTTGGACGGCGCCGAAGAGGATCAATAAAGCAGGAACTATCTTGAACATCACAACGCTATAACCAATCAGGCCACTCAAATGAAAAGGCAGATGGATTCCAAGATTTCCAAAAATGCCTTCGAGCCATCCAAAGGCCGTCAGTGCTGAAAGCAGCTTCCATATCCCGGCGACCATAAGACCCGCGGCGGGCGCCACAATCATGCCGCTCCTGTCGCCGGACGTTTTGCCATGCGTCATCGGCGGGTTGGGCGGCCCGCCGCCAAGTGGTTTGACATCCGGTTTCGACTCGCCGGGGTTCGGGTGAATCCAATTCGTAATTCTTCGCCCCTGTCCATCCGTAAATGCTTTGCACAGAATCAAAATCCAGTCAATCACGGCCCAGATGCCAAGCCCGCCCAAAGTGCATAACTGCAAAATCGCCGTCCCGGTTTTCCCGACGTAGAAGCGGTGCGCGCCGAACACTCCGAAAAAGAAAGCCAATAGAAATGCCGGAAGGATTATTTTGTCGCTTGTTGCCGTGGTCGTTGCTGCCGCCGGCATAATTGGCGGCGGCGACGCGCCCGGCATCGGCCCGGCCGGCACGCTGCTGATGGCCTCGACATCCGTCTTCACCTGGCTGGCGTGCTGATAACGCCGTTCCGGTTCCTTCTCCAGAGTGTGCAACACGACTTCGTCCAGCCGCACATCCATCTGCACTTTCTTGGACGGCGGCGCGAATTTGCCCAGCGGCAGTTCGCCGGTGAGCATTTCATAGAAGACGACGCCCAGCGAATAAATGTCCGCGCGATGATCCACCGTCTGCGGTTTCTCCACCTGCTCCGGCGCCATGTAATGGGGCGTGCCCATCACATCCTTCGCGCCAGTCAGCGCCATCTGGCCCGCTGGCACTCCCACAATTTTTGCGATGCCGAAGTCGGCGATTTTCACCCGGCCTTTTTTGTCCAGCAGGATGTTCTCCGGTTTGATGTCGCGATGAACGACGCCTTCATTGTGCGCAAATTGAAGCGCTTCGCAGATTTGTGGCACGATGGCCACCGCCTGTTCCGGCGACAACCTTCCCGCTTGTTCCACTTCGCGCAGATTGGATCCGTCCACAAATTCCATCAGCAGGTAATGCAACGCGCCCGCCTTGCCGAAGTCATACACCGTCACGATGTTCGGATGATTCAATCGCGCCAATGCCCGCGCCTCGCGGTTGAAGCGTTCGGCGAAACCGGGGTCGCTGGCCACCGCGGGCGGCAGTACTTTCAACGCAACCAAACGCTCCAGCACCGGTTGTCGAGCCTTATAGACCGCTCCCATACCGCCCATGCCGACGAAGCCGAGAATCTCAAGTTGCGGAAAAAGTTGGGCGATTTCCCCGACCGGCGGCGGCACGAATCGCCCGCCAGCAGCTTCGCCGGCCGCGCCGGGTTCGGTTCCGGTGGGAAAGCCGGATTTGATGAGACACTCCGGACACAGCCCCAGCGGCATGTCCGGCGGCAAGGGCTTTTGGCAGTTGGGACAGAGTTTAATCGTTTCCATATTCGTAAGTTCTTCCATCCTTTACTTGGGAAACTGGAGTGAAAGGTTGCGCAAAAAATCGTTATTTGTTTCCCAAGACAACAAACAGGTGCCGCAATTCTTCATCCACTTCGCCCGGTTCAGCCACGGTTTGGGCGATTTCGTCGCGCAACAACTGGCGATAGCGCTGGCGCAGCCGATGCACGGCCGACTTCACCGTGCCTTCGCTGACGCCGAGCTTTGCGGCCAGCTTCGCATAAGGCAGGGCCGTGCGCTCGCCCACAAGGCACGGATGCAGCGCGGTAAAAAGTTCCATCCGGCCTTCCTCTTCGTAGGCCAGGCGAAGCTTGCGCAGGACTTCTTCGAGCAAGGCCAGCGCCCAGCGCCGTTCGTAGGTTTGTTCCGGCGTGACGTTGTCGGCGGGTTCATGGCCGTAGCGTGTTTCGGCGGTGTCGAATTGCAGCGGCACAGGCCTCGCGCCGCCGCCGCGTTTTTGCGCCCGCGCCTTGTCCCATTCATCGGAGAGAAAATGGCTCATGGCTGACAACAGGAAAGATCGAAACCGCCCCCTTTGCCGGTCGGCCCGGGCCACCCATTTGTGTTGCAGCAGGCGCGCGAAGAATTCCTGGGTCAAATCCTGGGCATCTTCCGCGGAATGTCCGCGCCGCCGCACATAGGCGTAAAGCGGATACCAATAGACCCGGCAAAGCTCCTCCAAAGCGGCGCGCGCGCGCGGGGTGTCGCTGCGTCCCGCCGCCAGCACCACCGACCAATGGGTTATGGCAAATTCAGGCTGGCGCGGCATTCCGCCCTCGCCGGAAGCCGGCGGCGAATCGGCCTGAGTTCGCGTCAAATGGTCCACCACGCGAATCTAACGTGAAACCGGGCACAAGGCCAATCAATTACAGGAGGGGTTCAAGGCACAGGCTCTCCCGCCGAGGCCTCGAGAATGAAGAACCATTGGTCGCGCGACAGCATCAGGCCGGCGGCGGCGGCGCTGCTCCGCACCCGTTCGCGATGGGTCGTTCCCAGCACCGGTATGATTCGCGCCGGATGCGCCAGTATCCAGGCCAGGGCGACTTGTTCAACCGTCGCGCCGCCCAAATCCTTTCCGACCTCCCCCAGCGCCCGCCGCACCCGGTGCGCGCGTTCATCCTTTGCCTTCAGCAGCCGGCCACCGGCCAGCGGCGACCACGCCATCGGCGAAACGCGCAGGCGCAGGCACTGGTCAAACGTGCCGTCGTAGAGCGGCTCGGTGTGTAAAACAGAAAATTCCAACTGATTCGTCACCAGCCCGAACGGCAGGCGCGAGGCCAGAAGATCAAATTGCGAGGGCGTGAAATTGGAAACGCCAAAGTGCAACACCTTGCCCGCCTTTTTGAGCGCCACAAACGCCTCCGCCACCTCGTCCGGGTCCAGCAACGGATCGGAACGGTGAATCAACAGCGCCTCGACCCGGTCGGTGCGCAACGCTTTCAGCGATTGGTCCACCGAGGCCAGGATGTGGGCGCGGCTGGTGTCGTAGTACTTGACTCGTTGCGCGGACCCGGGCGGGATTAGTTTGATGCCGCATTTGGTGACGATCTGCAACTTGTCGCGCAACGCGGCGTCCCCCGCGACCGCGTCGCCAAAAAGCCGCTGGCAGGTGTGCCCCCCATAGATGTCCGCGTGATCGATGGTGGTGATCCCGGCCTCGACCGCCTGCTGGACCAGGGCGCGGATGTTTTCAGGCGTCAACCGGGCGTCGGCCAGCCGCCACATTCCCAGCGCGAGGCGCGAAGCGGCCGGCCCGCCGGCACAAAAACGGATTTGCGGCACATTCATGGATGTATCAAGTCTCAGAATGGAATTGTATAAAGGATCAGTTTGCCAGCCAATTGTGAATCATCATGGAGGCAGCTTCATCGCAGCCTTTCTCCGCGTCGGGGCCGGCGATGTTCGTCCCCACAACGACGGAGAAATCCTTTTCCGGCGCAAGCCACATCACGACATACCACATCGTATTCGAGCCGGCGTGCATCAACGCGTTTCCGCCCGCCCAGCCGCGTTCCGCAACGACCCAACCACAGGCATAGTCACCACCGGCAGGCGGCCTATGGAGTTTTGCGAGTGTTTCGGGTTTCAAGAGGCCGCGTTGCTGGTTGCGCCCCATGTGGAAAATTGTAAAGCGGGCAAGGTCGTCGAGCGAACAATGGACGCGGCCAGCGGGTGCAATGGCCGGTGGATTGTCCGCTTGCAATGGCGTGGTGACACCCAATTTGCGGGTGTGCCCCCAAGGCTGGTCAACCTGGCCAATTGTGCCCGGCGGCCCGAATCCGGCGGAGTCCATGTGCAGCGGTTTGAAAAGCCGTTCGGTGATCAAGGTTTCCCACGGTTTTCCGGCGATCTTTTCCAGCATCGCGCCGATGATGGCGTAGCCCTGGTTCGAATAAATCATCTTCGTTCCGGGCGGGGCTTCCGGCGGCTGGCTCAGGACAGCTTCGATGAATTCACGGCGCTGCCCGGTGGGCCTGCCTTCTTGTTCCCAAGCCCGTTTCCATGCGGCCGCTGGAGGCGCGCCGGGAACGCCGCCGCGATGCGTGAGTAATTGCTCGACGGTCACAGTTTCATATTGCTTGTCCATCTTGCCCTTCAACTCGGGGAACACGTCTGCAATCGTGGTGTCCCAACGTAATTTGCCTTCTTCAATCAGCATGGCGGCGAGCGTGGCTGTCATGGCCTTGGTGTCGGAACCGATGTGAAACACATCGTTGGTCGTCACCGGCGTGGGGTCACCCCACTTGCGGACGCCCACCGCGACGCGATCGCAAATCCGACCGTCTTTCACCACCACCACCGCCAGCGCGGGCAGGTCATGCTTTTTGCGGATGACTTCGACGGCTTGGGTCATATCATTCGATGCTGGCGGGGCAGCGTATAAGGTGATGACACAACACGTCAAAGCTGAAACCAGCAGGATTCCAAATCGGATTATGTCTTTCATATTCAGTTCAATAGTGACCAAACCCCGTCCTTTCTTACAAAGAAAATGCCGGTTTTGACTTTCACCCGGCCTTATCACCCACAACCTCAAGAAGAAGCGGGCAAGATTGCTCAACAACCCGTTAAAAAGCCACGGGGCTTCTTAACGGGCTGTTTGTCTTCATCGGCCAGCCGTACTGGTTACGGCAGGACGTGCGCTGTGGGGACGATAAGGCACACCGGCTTGGCCCCCACGCTTTGGGGAGCGTAGCTCGTGGCAAACGTCTGCGCGGCGTCCGCCGGACACGACGGCAAACTCCCGCCAGCGCTGCGCCCCAAGTAGGGCTGAAGATCGCTGCCCGTTGGCGTGTCTGCATCCTGTTTGCCTTGTTCCAGCGCCCATTGCTGCTTGGCGCCGTCAATGTAGCGCAGGTTGCTGATGCAGACATTCATCTGGGCCACCCGACGCGAATGCACGAGATTTGGAATGGCCATCGCCGCCAGGAGCCCGATGATGGCCACCACGATCATGATTTCGACCAGGGTGAACCCGCTTTTGTGGGGGATTTTGTTTTTCATATTTGCGTTCCTTTCCAGCGCGGTGTGAACAAGGCAAAAGGCGGGTTTATATGAATACATTTTGTTCACGAATTGTCCTTTGCCAACCGCACCTTTAAGGATTTAACCCGCCCCTCGCAGCTTCGTTTCGGTCACCCGGTTGGGAATAAATTGCTTTAAGCGGCCTGCGGTTGGTGAAATTTAAGGGTTGAAGATTTTGCGGGGACGCATGTCCCCCTTAAAATTGTCTTAAAACCCATTGAATCACTTGCCTCTTCCCGTTTTTGAAACATTTTGAAATTTTCCCTTGACAATGGACACAAACCGTCTATTATGAAATTCCATAGTTTGGATTAGAAATAATAAACGCGCTCTAAATTATGTGTTCGAAAAAATGGATTCCTTGCTCATTGGTGGCGTCCACCCATGATGCGGTCAGCATAACGCAAGCTTGCCGGTTTTATGCAACGCTCCTCATAGGCGGGTTACAGATATCCGCCCTACACGCTCAACCTGTATTCAACGTGAACCCTGACGGAACCATCAGCACCTGGGCCAGCGGGGGTGCTCCTGACGGTCATGTGGTATACCATCCCCAGGTCACGGCCTTTTTCTGCGGCGCGGCCACCATGGAAATGGAGCTTGATTGTACCGCAATCCGGAGCGGCAACCTGGTTATTAACGAAATGCTCGGTGCAGGCGTGGCCGGGGCTGTGCCTGGGGCCGCAGTCGTGGATGGCGCGCCGAAGCCAGTCTTCCCGGGAAGATTCACTTGGACCCCGCCGGGATTTACGATTATTGGTGGTGTCAGCGTGCCCACTTCCGGCGTGCAAAGTTTCATTTATGGTCTCGTTCACGGGATAAACACCTGGAATGGGCTGACCTACCTGAATCCATACTATCCCTTGGGCCTGGGGACGAGCTTGGATGATGTTGCTGCCGGCCTTAATCTGATGGATTCCACCGTCCATAATTACGCGTCGTATAACGTCGGCAATATAGATTATGCCAATCGCACCATGGCCGCTGCCTTGGCGAACCCGATCTTGGGAATTCCAGCGGCTGCCACTGTCCAGCATGGCGCCCATTGGATTTGCGTGGTCGGAGTGAAGACAGACGTCAAGCCGGTGCTCAATGGGAAGTTCACAATTCTTGGTTTTTACGTCCAGGATCCTTGGACGGGCTATCAGAAAGTCAATCCGAATGGCCCGAATGGGAAGGCCCTGCCGCCGGGCCTGGCGGAAAACAAATTTTGCGGTTACAAAGTGAACGCCAAACGCGTCGCAGGCCCGCAGGATTGGGATGGTTTATTCAACCTGGCGGGCGGCCCGCCTCTTCCGTTGTATGGCGCTGGTCTGGGATACAAGTTTGAGGTGGAACCCATAGGCCCGGAAGCGTTGGATAATGGAGACGGTGGTTTGTACACCAGCATTCCGGCCCCGTCCCCGATCCTGGCGGATGCGCCCCTCACGGCTGCAGAAGCTCAGGTCATTGGAGCCAATGACATAGCAGCCGACACCTACATCAGCAGCCAGGCAGGTTTCAGCAATGGCACATGGAACGTGTCTGACGCCACGTTGGTGCAATATCCCACCGATGGTCCGAATGAAGGGGATTGGCTGGTGCCATACGAAGGGGCGGGCGGCGCGAGCGACGTGACCGGATTCGTCCTGATAGACATGGAGACCGGCGATCTTGACGAAGCGGTGTGGATGGATCCAGGGGATGCTGTGCCGTCCATGACGCTGGCCGATGTTGATACGATGGAAACGGACGAATATGACGGCATTTTTCCGGATGACAATGCTGGCGAAGCCCAACTGAACATCCAGTTGAACACCCCCGACACCGTTCTTCTGAGCTGGCAGGATTCCGATCTCATTACTTATTCGCTTCAGCAAACCAGCTCCCTCAGCCCAACGAACTGGATGACATTGACCAATACGCCCACCGTGGTTAGTAACATTGACGAAGTGATTCTTCCTATAAGCGCCTTGAAATCGTTCTATCGCCTGACCGCTCCTTGACCGTGATCCATTGGGGCCAGCTCTGACTGATTTAAAGAATCAGTGCTTTCAAGGGCTTCAGCAATGGCAGCCAGCCGAATTTCGGAACTAATTTTTCTGAAAATGAGGGAAGTCGAAACTCAGACCGGGAATTTTGGGTCTTTGTTTTTTGAAGCCTCGCTCAAGGGTGCCTGATAATCAACGGGTTATGAAGCTGGGTTTTTCAAAAATTATTTTTCATCAACTCCTGCGGCACGTAAAACGCGCCAAATCTTTGCCGCCCAAGCCTTTAAACGCTTTTTCACGAAAATCGCCGTTTTCTTAAAAATCTTTCAAAAATCATTTGACTATTTGATATGTTAGCTATATACATGTCACGATGAATTGCGGAGGAGCAAGAGAAGGCAGAAGTATGGATGAAGAATCAAGCAGTTCCGCCGTCTCAGGCAGAAATATGGAGGGGCAGAAAAATCACAGAGATCCTATTTTTCTGCCCAACTTATTTTTCTGCCTTCCTTCCCTCAGTTGGGCAAAGGGACGGGGGGTTGCGAAGCGACACAATGACGCTATACGGCCGAATGTTTGGGTTGGAAAAACCGCGCCAAATTGGCGCTGGAGTGACTATTGCTGGTCAAAGTCAGTCAAAGTGAATCAAAGCGATATGACCTCATGTTAAATTAAGTTAACATCTCGTGAATCATGCACAACCAACTTATGATGAGCATCTTACGGAATAAGTGGCGGTTCCCGGCTGCGACAAGCGGCATAGCTGGCCATTGGGGCGCGTTGACTGGTTCCCATGCCGACACTTTGCACTTTAGCCTTCAGCCTTCAGCCTTCAGCCTTTCAGGCGGCTTAGCTGGTTCCCATGCCGACGTTTTGCACGGTCTGGAACAATTTGCCTTCGGTCTTGATGCTGGGGGCAATGATGATTTCCGTCTCTTGAAATTGCCGGATGCTCGCCGCGCCAACGTTGCCCATGCAGGTCGTGATCGCCCCCACCAGGTTTTGCGAGCCGTCATCAACCGTGGCGGGACCATAGAGGATTTGTTTGAGAGAGCCGGTGACGCCGACCTTGATGCGGGTGCCGCGCGGCAGGTTGGCGTGCGGGGTGGCCATGCCCCAATGGTTCCCCTTCCCCGGCGCTTCCTGGGCACGCGCAAAGGCGCTGCCGACCATGACCGCGTCCGAACCGCAGGCCAGGGCTTTGCAGACGTCGCCCCCTTTGCTCATACCGCCGTCAGTGATGATGGGCACATACCGGCCGGTCATTTTGTGATGATAATCGCGGGCCGCGGCGCAATCCACCGTGGCCGTGACTTGCGGGACGCCCAAGCCGAGGACTCCCCGGCTGGTGCAGGCCGCGCCGGGTCCGACGCCGATCAAGACTCCCGCCACGCCGCAGCCCATCAATTCCAATGTGACTTTATAAGTGACCGCGTTGCCGATGATGACCGGGATGTGCATCTTCCGGCAAAAATCGGCCAGCTCCAGGGATTTATACTCGGTCGAAAGATGTTTGACCGTCGAGACGGTGGATTGGACGACGAAAAGGTCGGCGCCGGCTTCCTGGGCGATGCAGCCGAAGCGCTCCGCTTTCTGCGGAATGGAGCTGACCGCGGCGAGCACGCCGGCTTTTTTCAATTCCTCCACCCGCCGGGCAATCAACTCCTCCTTGATGGGTTCGGTGTAAAATTTCTGGATCAAAGCCGTGACCTCTTCCTTGCCGGCTTTGACAATCTGATCCAGCACTTCCGACGGATTTTCGTAGCGCGTTTGCACGCCTTCCAGATTGATGACGCCCAACCCGCCCAGCCTGCCCATGGCGATGCAGAACCGGACATCGGTCACGCCGTCCATGGCGCTGGCGATGATGGGGATTTTCAGTGCGATGGCGCTGCCGTCTTTGCGCGGGATGGTGAACGAGGTGTCCACCTCGTTGGGATTGATCGTCACATCGCCGGGCACAAGGGCGATCTCGTCAAAACCGTAGGTGACGCGCGCTTTTCGATTTCGTCCGATCCACATTCCCATAAGTCAAATTCCAATGATTCAAAACTGGAACGGCTCATTGAGCGTTCCGCACTGCGAGCAACGCGAACGGTCCTCATCCGCGTCGTCCGTATAGATCGAACCGCAACGTTCGCACCGGAAAATGCGGTCCTGTTTCCGCGCCGGGCCAAAGCGCCGGCTGCGTATTTCAGAATATACGGCCAGGACGGAAAGCCCGGCAAGCAAAGAAACTACATAAGCGAAAATAAGGCTCTGCCACGACATGCTAAAAATCCTTCGCCATGGGTTTCACGGCGCGCCGGCCGGGCCGGCATGGGCCGGTTCGACGGTTTGCCATTCAAAGACGGCCTTGCCCCAAACCGGCGTCGGCGAGGGCACGGGCCGGAAACGCAGCCGGCGCGCCTTGTCCAAGGCGTTGCTGTCCGCCTCCACCGATCCAGACCGTGCCAGCAACCGGGCGGCAATGACCTGTCCCGCCGAATCGACGGCAATCTGCACGACGGATTTAGCCAACAACTGAGCGTTGGTCTCGGCTGGCAGTTCGGCGGGCGCGTTGAGCTGGCGCCCGGCCAGTTCGCCTTGGATCTCAAAGAGGGACCGGGTTCTGACCAGTTCGGGGGCCAGAAAAACCGGCCAGGGGTCCAGTTCCGGGCCGCGTTGGTCCGTCAAACTGAATGGGAGGGCGGATTTGTCCCGCTTCAACGGCGGAAAATCGGTTCCGAGCCGGGCCGCATCCAGCGTCAGCCATGCGGGCGCTTCCATTTCGCTGGGCGCTTCGAATTGTCGCGCTGGCAGACGCATCCAGGCGCGCTCCGAAAAACCGTGCAGACTCGGCAGCGGAAACACAGTCGGGTCGGTGGCAAAGAATGTTTTGGTCAATTGATCCGCGGTCAGCGGCCTCCCCAGCAGACGGAAATGGCCGGGCGCGGGAGCCATGCGGGAGGGTCTGAGCCCGCGCTCTGCAAACAGCAGTATCAGCCCCGCCTGCACAATGCACAAGACGCCGACCACGCGCCAAAAACGCCCCCGCGTCCACCCGGAAGGTTCCATCGGCGGACCATTCATGGCCGCGGGCGCCCGGCAGGCGCGGCAAAAACACTGGGCCGTTCCGCCAGCAGGAAATCCGTGATGCCAACGTCCCGGGCCAGCCGGTACAAACGCATCACCACTTCGTTTTCCGCCGCCTTGTCGGCCCACAGGACCAGCGTCAGTTTTTTCGAGGCGCGGGAAGCCTCCTGCAATCGGCGGCGCAATTCCTCCTTCAATTCCTGCTCTTGCACCGGCCTGTTTTCGAAAAAGCATTGCCCGCGAAAATTGACCGCGACAATGACGGTGGGATTGTCTGTCCCCGTCAAATGGTCGCCCTCGGGAAGGCGCACTTGAAAAAGGCCGCGAACTTGTTCGACCAGCTTGGGGTCCGCGCCCGGTTCAACCTGAAGACGGAACGGTTGCTTCCCCGGCGCGTTCTTCAAATCTCCGGCGCGCAGTTGCTCCAGTTCCGCCGCCTGGTTGGTTTTCCCAGCGAAGACGATGTCGCCGCCGCTGGTGACGGTGATGGTTTGGGCGTCGGGGGCGGCGGAACCCGCGAACTTGACCAACACGCCCGGCGTATAAAGCAGGGAGCCCAGCAGCATGAAGATGACGAGCAAAAAGAGCACTCCCACCACCGGCCCCGCGTCCAGCGGCCCCCGAAAAATCGTCGCCTGGCGCGCAAATCTCATGCCGGGCGGGAGGCGGCCTCCGGGGGGGCGGTGACGATGTTGAGGATTTCGCTGGAGACCTGCTCCATGTCCAGAACAATAGTATTGACTCTACCGACCAGATAATTGTAG
>Ga0326728_10017754_pt1 | contig 14171 bp, 11 predicted proteins | sample MB3enrmetagenome_FD_207602 | JGI IMG/M metagenome (GOLD analysis project Ga0326728, IMG submission 207602) | Lab enriched peat soil microbial communities from McLean, Ithaca, NY, United States - MB31MN | ecosystem: Environmental > Terrestrial > Soil > Wetlands > Peat | place: USA: New York...
CCCATCCTGTCAATCCTGTCGAGAAATGAACTTCGGATGTGTCCGCCTTGCAGGCTTCTGGGCTGCCCGGGGGCGGTGTCCCCGCCCCTACCGAGGCGGTGGTAGGGCGAGGCTCCCGCCGAGCCATCTTACGGCTACAGCTTTTCTTCAACCGCTCCAGTCGTTCACGTGATGAACTTGTGCCATTGCTGACCCCATCCTGTCAATCCTGTCGAGAAATGAACTTCGGATGTGTCCGCCTTGCAGGCTTCTGGGCTGCCCGGGGGCGGTGTCCCCGCCCCTACCGAGGCGGTGGTAGGGCGAGGCTCCCGCCGAGCCATTTTACGGCTACACAATTTCTTAAACCGCTCTAGTCGTTCACGTGATGAACTTGTGCCATTGCCGGCCCACCCTGTCAATCCCGCCAATCCTGACGAGAAATGAACTTCGGCTATGCCGGCCTTGCAGACCTCTGGGCTGCCGGGGGGCGGTATCCCCGGCCCTACCGAGGCCGTGGTAGGGCGAGGCTCCCGCCGAGCCAATTGACGGCTACAGCTTTCCGCCTTCAGCGGGTTAAAATTCGTCATTTTGGGGTTGACTTTCTGCCGACTTTGCCCATAGTGCCTCTCATCTAAGCCGCTTATTCTTTGCCTGAATGGGCAACAAAAAACTTATGAAGCCTATGAACCTGTTTCGCACCGGCCTGCAGACTGCCAAATTGTCCATCATCCATTGTCCATTATCCATTGTCTTGTCCGGCCTTTTCTTGAGCCAACTTCCGCTGCAAGCCCTGGTGACCACCAACGTTTCCACCGCTCAGGGCCTGCAAAACGCGCTGACGCTTGCCGCGTCCGACGGGGATAATAACGTCATCTCCCTCGCCAGCGGCTATTACACCGGCAACTTCAACTACAACAGTTCCGCCGGCTACAACCTGACCATCTCGAACCAATCAGGCGTCTCCAACAACCAAATCACCCTTGACGGCGCGGGCGGCGGACGAGCATTGAGCATCACCAGTTCCGGCACAGGAGCCATCACCGTTTCTGGCATCACCTTTTCGCGCAATTGCGGTTCCACGGGCATCGGTGCCTTGCGCATCGCGGCTGGCACCGGCGCAACGATTATGGTGAACGGCTGCCAGTTCCTCTCTCCAACGAACACGAGCGGCATGGGATTGGAGCTTGATTCCGGGCTGAACGCTACTGTGACCAATTGCACTGCGGCTGGGTCAACAAATGGCGGCGGTGGAACGGGTATTTCGATTTCCGGGGTTACGGGCAACGCGACGGTGCAGAACTGCACGATCGCCACAAATACAGGATACGGGCTTGGTGTTTCGGCCGCCGGTGTTATCGCGGTTACTGGCAGCGTTTTTACTGGCAATTCAGGTAACGGCGCTTATTGCGGAGGCACAACCTTAATCGTCTCCGGCAACAACTTCACGGGTAATTCGCCTGGCGCTTCTTGCTCAGGCACGACGGTGACACTCACAAGCAACAACTTCACCGGCAATTCGGCGGCTGGCAGTACAGGCGGCGGCGCCGACTGTTCTGGCACGACAGTGACACTCTCCGGCAACACCTTCACCGGCAATTCAAGCGGCGAAGGCGGCGGTGCTTTCTGCGAAGGCGCGGTTACACTCTCAGGTAATACCTTTACAAGCAATGCGGCTACTGGGAATCAGGGCTATTTCGGGATTAGCGGCGGCGGAGGCTGCTGGTGCTCCGGTCCCACAAACATAATTCTAGTCAATAATATCTTCACAGACAATGCGGCCACCGGCAACTGCGGCGGCGGTTTTTTTTGTTCACCCAGTCACCCTTATGATAGTTATGGTTTATATCCAACGGTGATGATGACCAACAACACCTTCACAGGCAATTCGGCGGCTATCAGTGGGGGCGGCGCTTATTGCTTCTCCTCAGGCACTACGACGACAATTTTCGGGAACACCTTTCAACAGAACAATGCTGTTACAGGCGGCGGCATCTATGCTTCGGGCCAGACAATTAGCTTGCTTGACAACTTGCTCGTAGGAAATTCGCAAACCAGCTCCAGTTCCCAAGGTGGCGGCATCTGGGTGGACGCGACCTCGAATCTGTTCATGATCAACAACACTGTCACCGGCAATACGGCGGCGGGCAGCGGTGGCGGCGCAGCTTACGTGGTCACCGGTACGGTGGAGTTGCTGAATGTCTATAACAACATCATTTGGGGCAATTCGGCCAGCGGCAATGGAGGAGATGTCTATCTCACAGGCACGGGCCAGAGAAAGGTGTTCGATTTCAATGACGCCGACAGCATGTATGGCGTCTGGGACATCGCGACGAATAACATAGATCTTTCGCCGCAGTTCTTCAATCCAATCAGCGGGGATTACCATATCCAAGGCACATCGCCATGCCTCGCCGCCGGCACGACCAACGCGCCCTCGCTGCCCGCCACGGACTTGGACGGCAATCCTCGCATTCTCAACGCCACGGTGGCCCAAGGTTGCTATGAATATACCACCAACGTATTTCATCCTGCGGACACAAACGGCAATTGGGTGATCAGCACCGCCGAATTCAACGCCTACGCCGCCGCCTGGCAGAATGGCCAGACCTGGACCAACGGGCCAAACCCCATCCCGGCCAATTACGTCACGCGCGCCGGCTATCTGATGACCAACGGCGGCGCGTATTACAACGACGGCAGCGCCAGACCCGTCAATTGGAAGCTCATCGGACATTAAGAGCCACGAAAGACCCCAAAAGGATTTCGCGTGTTAAACCATTCCCCATCGGTAGGGCGACGCTCCCGCGGAGCCATCCCTCTGCCCCAAGTAGCAACCCCGGCTCGGCTGGAGCCTCGCCCTACCACGGGATTGATTGCCCGGTGCGCTTCGGTAGGGCGACGCTCCCGCGGAGCCATCCCTTTACCCCAAGTACCATCCCCGGCTCGGCAGGAGCCTCGCCCTACCACAGGATTGATTGCCCGGTGCGCCTCGGTAGGGCGACGCTCCCGCGGAGCCATTCCTTTGCCCCAAATACCATCCCCGGCTCGGCAGAAGCCTCGCCCTACCACAGGATTGATTGCCCGGTGCGCCTCGGTAGGGCGACGCTCCCGCGGAGCCATCCCTTTGCCCCAAATACCATCCCCGGCTCGGCGGGAGCCTCGCCCTACCACAGGATTGATTGCCCGGTGCGCCTCGGTAGGGCGACGCTCCCGCGGAGCCATCCCTTTGCCCCAAATACCATCCCCGGCTCGGCTGGAGCCTCGCCCTACCGCACTTCCATGAACCATGCCACGCCACAGGAAAGATTGACTCGCCGCAAACCGGCTGAGGGAGTTCTCATTGACTCGCATCAGCCGACCATTGTCTTCGTAACAGCCTGCACGAAGGACCGCGCGCCCTGGCTGGCTTGCGATGAGGCGCATCACTTGCTCGCGGATACATGGCGTCAGGCCACCGCTTGGCTGGTTGGGAATTATGTTTTGATGCCCGATCATTTGCACTTGTTCGCCGCGCCCCGCGATTTGTCCTTCACCATTGAAAAATGGATGGCGTTTTGGAAAAGCCGATTCAGCAAAGCGCATCAACACAGCGATTGGAATTGGCAGGCGCAGGCGTTTCATCATCGTTTGCGGCGCGATGAGAGTTATTCCCAGAAATGGCTTTATGTGCAGGAAAATCCAGTGCGGGCGGGGTTGGTGAAGGAAATCGGGCAATGGCCGTTTCAAGGAACCATTCATGAACTACGCTGGTAAAAGAAGAGATGCGGCTCAGCGGGAGCTTCGCCCTACCATGTGCGTCTCGGTAGGGCGACGCTCCCGCGGAGCCTGGCTCGGCAGGAGCCTCGCCCTACCGAGATGTCTCGCCTTGACGTTCGGTTGGCTGGTTTTTGCCGGCACTTTGACTGTCTCCGCCCAGCCCACTCCTCCGCCCGTTTCTTATTTCCGCTCGTACGTCAACGATATTCCTAATGAACCGTTGGTCACTATCTCAGTCTCCGGCGCGTCGAACGTCTCTTGTTTCACCATCGAGGAGGATTTAACCAGCCCGGCGTATGCGGTGAGCGTGAGCAGTGGCGGCGTGTGGCTGCCGTCGATCGGAGCCATTCGCTGGGGGCCGTTCTTCAACACGGTTTCCAATAGCGTCAGCTACCGCCTCAGCGGCCCAACCGGAAGCTACCCCGTCAACGGCGGAGCGTGGATGGACGGTGAATGGTATTTCTCGCCCGGCGTGACTATGGTGCCAGTCTTGCCAACCGGCAGCACCAATATGCCGTCCCCTCCGCCGCAAGTGGCGACGCCGACTTTCATGCCACCCAGCGGCAGCAATGTGCCGGTGAACCTGACCATCTCCGACGCCACGACGAACGCCGCCATTTATTACACTTTGGACGGCACTCTTCCGACGACTAATTCCTTGCTTTACACCAACGCGGTCTATCTGACGAATGCGAGCACGGTCCGGGCCGTTGCCTTTACGAACGGCTGGACGCCGAGTGCGGCGGCTGTGGCCTACTACGGGCCGCCGGCGGCAGGTGCCAACGCGCAAGTGACGCAGAGCGTGAACACAAATGCCCCGACCGCACCGGTGGTCACATTCAACGTGACGCCCGGAACAAACGCCGCTTGCGTGGCGGTGACGGAGTCTCTGCCTTTGGGGCTGGCTGCGAGCAATATCACGGCGGGCGGCAACTACATTGCCAGCAATAACGTCGTCGTGTGGGGGCCGTTTTTCGGAACAAATGCTCAAATGTTGACCTATGTGGCAGTGGGCCAGCCGGGGACTTATTCCGTGCAGGCGTCTTGGAGCGTGGATGGTGTGGGCGCAGTCGCGGCGGCAACGAACCTCGTTATTGCCTCCGCGTCAAGCAACCCTGCGCCGACGCCACCGCCGCAAGTGGCCGCGCCGACTTTTTCTCCAGCCAGCGGCGGTAATGTGCCAGTGAACGTGACCATTTCCTGCGCGACTCCTGGCGCAACGATTTATTACACGCTGGACGGCTCACTGCCAACGCAGGGTTCAACGCCTTACTCCAACGCGGTCCATCTGGCGTCTGCAAGCACGATCCGGGCTGTTGCCTTCACAAACGGCTGGACGCCCAGCGTGGCGAGCGTGGCCTATTACGGGCCTCCCGCTGCACCAGTAAATGCGCAAGTGACGCGCACTGTGAATACGTCTTCGCCTACCGCGCCGGTGGTGACGTTTAACGTGATGCCGGGAGCGGGCGCAAGTTGTGTCGCGGTGACGGAATCGCTGTCTCCGGGCCTGGCCGCAACGAGCGTAACGGCGGGCGGCCACTACATCGCCAGCAACAACGTCGTGTTGTGGGGGCCGTTCTTTGGGACGAACGCACTGGCTTTAAGTTATGTGGCAATTGGCCAGCCGGGGACTTATCCGGTGCAGGCGAGTTGGAGCGTCGATGGCGTCGGAGGAGGCGAGGCCGTCGGAACAAACATTGTTGTGGCCTCATCTTCCGGCCCAATCCCACCTCCGCCGCCGCAGGAGCCGGTGCCGACGTTGACTCCGCCCGCAGCCTCAAGCCTGCCGACCAACGTTTCAATTTCATCCAGCGATTCCCAGGCGATGATCTATTTCACCACGGACGGCTCGTTGCCGACGCAGAGTTCAACACTTTACACGACTCCATTGATGTTCAACGCGCCGACAACATTGCGGGCGGTGGGCTACCGCGCGGGTTACCTGCCAAGCGCAAGCGCGGTGGGCTACTACGTCGCGGCGCTCCCGACCAATTCGTTGTTGCTGGTGCGGAGCATTTCCGAGAACGGGACTTTCCTGCCCTCCATCACCATTACCGCGACCCCGCGGGGGAACGTGAGTTGTTATGCCGTCACGGAAACAATCGTGCCTGGGCTGACACCGTCCGGGCTGGCCGCCAACGCGGTCTGGAATCCAGCGAACAATACCATTTATTGGGGGCCTTTCGTGGACGACCAACCACGCTCTCTGACCTACGAATTGACCGGGCCGGCAGGGACATTCCCGCTTGCGGGGCAGGGCAGTTTTGACGGGTATCCGGCCACGGTGACGGGCGCCGCATCCGTAACGTTTAACCCCGCCTACATCGCGCCATCCACCAACTATGCGGTTTGCGTTACAGGGCCTGTTGATTACTCTGTGGACATTAATCCGGACCCTGGCGTCATTACTGTTGACACGGCCAGCGGCACGGTCAATTGGGGTGATGGCACGCAATCAACCTTTACGCAACCAGTGGTGACGCTGCCGCATCTTTATGCCGCTTCGGGATCATATACGATCACCGTTTCCGCGAACTGGGCCGGGCACACCGCGACCTCGGAAGTGAGCGGCACCGGCGCCAAGTCGGATACAATCGAGGTCTATTCGTCGTGCAATCCGGTCATCACCAGCCAACCGACCAACGAGGTCGTTTTGGTGGGAGGGACGGCCCAGTTCACTGTGGGGGCGGGCAGTGACTTCCCACTGTCTTACCAATGGTATTTGAATGGAACAAACCCGGTGGTCTCTCCCCCGACGTTCGCAACACTGACGATACCAAACGTGACAATCCATGCCGCCGGCTCCTACTCGGTTGTTGTTTCCAACGCTTACGGCAGCACCAACAGCGCCCCGGCTACGCTCACTGTCCTGACGCCTCTGGTCACGCGTGTTGTTCGCAATGCGAACGGGAGTGTGACGCTCAATTTCGAGGGCCTTCCAAACACGGAGACTCGAATCTGGGCCACCACCAATTTGTCGTCGCCGGCCTCGTGGGAGCCTGTTTTTACGAACACCAGCACCACGACCAACGGCCTCTGGCAATTCACAGACACCAACGCGGTTGATTTCCCCGAGCGATTCTACTACTTCACCACGCCCTAAGCGCGTGTTTTAAAAACCTCGTTTCTTTAACGCCCCGGCTCGGCAGGAGCCTCGCCCTACCACGAACGCCTCGGTAGGGCGAGGCTCCTGCCGAGCCATTTGGCGGCGGTTGTTCGAAAACTCCTATTTTTAAAACACGCCCTGAAATAGTTGCTGATTAATCCTGGGGCGCTGTCCCCGGCCCTCGAGGCCGGGCCATCACATTGCGGGCCTTCAACCCTCAATCTCTGCCTCATTATCCACTGTCCATTATCCATTGTCCCTTGTTGGATTTTAGCCTTTAGCATTTAGCCTTTAGCCTTTAGCCTTTGCACCGCGATGACCATCCAAGTGGCAGTTTTGTGCGACGCGGCTACGGAGTACAATGGCAAATTGAACCTGTTGGGCACGTTCGACACGATTTATACCCCGGAGTTGCCGGCCCATCATCCGCAATGCTCCGTCGCCTTGCGCATCGGCTTCGACCGCATGGAGGAGGGGCCGCACCAGTTGGAAATCCATTTCGTGGACGAGGACGGCCAGCCGATCATGCGGGCCACGGAAGTGCCGATGGAGGTGAGCTTTCCGGCGGACGCCACCTTCATTTCGCGCAATTTTGTGGTGAACATCCAACAGTTGAAATTCGAGAAGACCGGCCTGTATTCGGTGAACCTGGTGCTGGACGACCGGCAATTGTGCAGCATCCCGCTGGCGGTCAAGACCATGGAGCAGAAGGAGGGGTAATGTTCTCGGATTTTCCAGAGCAGGGCAAGGTGACGCAGTTGCTGCAGCGCAGCCTGGAACGCAACCGCCTGGCGCACGCTTATCTTTTCAGCGGCAATTCCCTCAAGGAACTGGAGGACATGGCCCGGACCCTGGCCAAGACGGTCAATTGCCTGTCGCCCCCCCGGCGCGCCTCCCATGACCTGGCCCTGGATTGCTGCGACGCCTGCGACGCCTGCCGCCGCATCGACCGCTTCAACCATCCGGACGTGCTGTGGCTGCGCCCGGAGTCGAAGCTGCGCCTCATCACCATCGACCAGATTCGGGAGCTGATGCAGATGGTCAACTTGAAACCGGCGGCGGGGAAGTTCAAGGTGGGGATCATCGTGGCGGCGGACCGGTTGACCCTTCAGGCGGCGAACGCCTTCTTGAAAACGCTGGAAGAGCCGCCCGCCAAGTCCATTCTAATCCTGCTCAGCACCGAGCCGCAAAGACTCCTGGAAACCATCCTGTCGCGCTGCCTGCGGTTGTCGTTCGGGGGCGGGCAGGCGCCGTTCGACGAGGAGCAGATGGCATGGCTGGCGTCGTTCAGCGCCGCCGCGGCCGACGGCAGGCAGGGGTTGCTGGGCCATTACCGGCTGCTGGGCATTGTGTCGAAGAAGCTGGCGGAAAAGAAGGCCGCCATCGAGGAGACGCTGGCGGCGCGCTCGCCCCTGGAGCAGTACGACGACCTGGAACCCGGGATGCGCGACAAGCTGGAAAACGAGCTGGCGGCCGCCATCGAAGCGGAGTATCGGCGGCAGCGGTCGGATTTGGTCGGCGCATTGCAATGGTGGCTGCGCGATGTCTGGCTGCACACACTGGCGGCGGGGGCCGGGCTGCTGACCTTTCCGGGTATGGCGGGGGAATCGGGGGCGGTGGCGCGGCGCATTACTTCGGCGCAGGCGCTGGCCAATTTGGAGGAGGCGGATCGTTTGCAGCGCCATCTTTATTCCAACATCCAGGAGGCGCTGGCGTTGGAAGTCGGCCTGCTGAAACTCAAGCTGTAGGCCGGCTCGAGTTGAGATTTACGCAACTACTCAACAACCGATTGCCGCGGGAAGCACAAAACACGCGAGATACTGATGATAGGTCCAAAAAATCGGCAACACGCACTGCTGTCCAAAACAGGCGATTTGGGACGGTTTATTTGCGTTTTTACAGGGGATTCTGCGAGGGAAGGGTCGTTTTCAAAAAAAGGTTGGCCATCCCGGCACACGGATGCTGTCCAAGACGCGATTCCCGCCAGAAGCACCCGAAAACCAGCATTCTAGAGGGAATTCGGTGCTTGGCCATGCGAAGCAACCCCTTTTCTGCTGTCCAAAACTCCGGATTCAAAACCTTGTTTTGGACACTAGTGTTGAGGATTATTCTTTTAGTTTGGTGGCTAAATGGCGCAAAAGTGGCTTTACGATACCGAGCTCTGACGGCATCGGCAAGCTCCCGGTCCTGAACCCAATGGCCTTGGGCGGTGATCCATTCCCCGGCACTGACCGATGCCAGGGAGCCAACCACGCTGACCAGTTCACGGTGCCCCTTCGCTTTGACCTTGAGCACTGTCCAGCCATTCTCGTCATTGTGAAAGGTGACGCGCTCGACCAGCCCAGACAGGCTCTCCGGCAATGTTGTGGATGCGTTTTGCACCGGGCAGTGATTGTGAGGCGCGAGGTGCGTTGAGGAAAGCACACCATCCCAATCATTTGGTCACTACTCCGCATTTTCAGCTTCGAGCATCCCCAGGCTTTGTGCAAACATTGTCCTGGTGAATCAGGTTCCAAAGATTGTCTCAGGGTGCCAGACCGGCGCTGACGGTGCCGCGCTCGATTTCGCTATCCAGCATGGAATCCCTCACGGTGGCTGGTGTCCCAAAGGTCGATTAGCCGAGGATGGCCCGATTGATGGCAAATATCAATTGAAGGAGACGCCCAGCTCCGAATACATCCAGCGCACAGAATGGAATGCTCGGGATTCAGACGGCACGGTTGTTTTCTCGATTGGGAAGCCTCTGACAGGCGGCTCCAAAAAGACTGTGGAACTGGCAAATAAGCATCGCAAACCAGTCCTGCACATCAGTCAAAATAGTGGTCCCGCCCAACCTGAACTCGCGCTTCCTTTTTCTTGTCCCTTGCAATAGATTTTGGCATCATAAACGATTATATGCCAGAGAGCCCTCACGCTGAAATAAACAGGATTCGCACTCTCGTCCATTCAGCCTCGTTGCGCCCATGTTCCGAAGCGGAGTTAGAGCACTTTGTGGACGTATTGAACAGATATGACGCTGCACTTCACCCTGAGATGACCCAAGGCCTACGGCAACCTGTTCAGGACGAATTAGAACGGAAGCAGACAGAACGACGCCATAAGGAAAACTTGGAAGAAACGAGGAAGCTTTTTGAGGCGCAGCAAAAAGTGGAAAAGGAGAGCGAAAGGAAATCCACTGATTCAGGCGCAAAACCTACCAGACGGACCCTGACTGTGATGTTTACAGATATGGAGGAATACAGCACCCTCATGGGGCAGAATGAAGCTGCTGCATTAGAGATCTTAAAGGATCATAATGCCGTCATAATCCCATGTATATCAGATTATTATGGAACGCTGATAAAGGGGACGGGGGACGGTTACATGGTATGTTTTGAGGCTGCGGTGGATGCGTTACAATGCGCATTTGCAGTTCAAGATGCTGTATCCAAGCTCCGTTTCGGGGGAAATCCAATTAAGATTCGCATTGGGATCAATACGGGAGATGTGTTTGTGGACAAGAACGACCTTTTTGGCGAGGTAGTCAATAATGCAAAAAGAATCGAGGCCGAGGCGTGTTCAGGAGGAATTTGCATTAGCGACAGCGTTCGGCAAAGCATTTCCGGATCGGAGCGAAAGCAGTTCAGCTTTGAAGGCGGAGTTGAAGTATCTCTCAAGGGGGCGCCGGAACCGGTAAAATGTTGGCATGTGACCTGGGCAGATAGCACGCATAGCTCGCCAGTAACTAGTCGGCCATTCGTTCCCCAACCTGCCGCAAAGAACCCCGCGGTCTTTTTTAATGATATAAGTGATCTCATTGGTGACCGATCTGGACCTTTCAAGATTTCAGACGCCGCAAAACTATACCTTCGTCTGCATCCAACATTTGCTGTGCCACCGATCAATACCGAGTTGGAAGCTAAGAATTATTTGGTACAAGGCCAAGTCAAGCCACTCGGCAGAGCCACATCATGGGGACCGGATAGAAACGCATTCGGCGCAATTACCTTGGATACGGCACATGACGGAACAATTCAATACTTCACTCAACTGTTTTTGAGCCGGGAATTGTGGGGTGTAGATTGCGTGATACTCAACGAGGATCGGATTCGCAAACAACTGGAGCAATGGGGATTCTCTCATCTCCCGTCAAAATATATCGCTACTGGATATGTAGAACAGCATCTGGTTAAATGTCTTGAGGAGTATTTGGCATTTGCGTTTGCTCACTTGAAGCTTCCGCTTCCACTTAATGTAGAGGTTGGATTAGTGGGCATCAAAGGGTATTCACTTGCTCTGTCTGACGATAGAGTCGGTGGAAACGCTCTTCGGGATATATTTGGCTGGTCCGACCAGATTCTGTCTTATGAAAAGCCTCCTTGGGAAATTCTGGCGCCTTGTTTTAATAAGATGTGGGACAATTGCGGCTTGATGCGGCCATCGCAAACGCAGGCCAACTTGGCGAGACTGTTTGAAGCAAAATCAAAACGTTAAAACTGGAACCATTTGTTGAAATCGCGGTCATTATGAATCCCCTTCAACCACCAGATTCCCATCACATCAAAGCCGCTGAAGGCTGGCTTGGGTTGGGCAATTGGCAAGAAGCGAACGAGGAGTTGGAGAGGATTACGCCCCAGAACAGGGCACATTCAGATGTATTGGAAGTTCGGTGGGAAATTTATGCCAAAGCCAAAAAGTGGGAGGAATGCGTGGACATTGCCGGCGCGATCATAAAAATCGATCCGAACAGGTCTGAGGCTTGGATCCATCGTTCTTTCGCCCTTTATGAGCTTAAACGGGCGGGACAGCCATCGAAGCGCGTAAACCAATCAACATTATGAACAATCGAGAGGACCAAACACAAATGAAATGGTTCAGAGCTGGAGATGTTGTTCGCGCGGACGGGCTCGGCTGTTTCGCATTGATTGCATCCGCTGTGATGGGTTTACTATTTGGCCTCATCGGCAATATGCTCCACATAGGCTCAAGTCCTTCTACGCGATTTTGTTGGGGATATGTTGTGATGTGTGGCGCGCTTGCTCTGTGGTATCTGGTTCTTCGCATTCGCGAAGGGCCAATTCTTACGTGGCAAAGCTTCACACGGCTATGGGCGCTTCCCATTGGACCAGTCTTGGCATGGTTAGGGATCCTGATGCTTGAATCGTTTGGACCCGTGAAGCGGGAAGGAGTCACATTCTCTTTTAACACCACAGCCGCTTTCCTGCCGTTATATGTTATCCTCGATCTCCTAGCGGTTCCGATGTTGCTGGTTGGTATGTGCCTCACCGCCCAAATCCCCTTGGTTGCTGTTTTCAGTATTGAACGCACCGTTCTTCGGCTGGTTCGATTCTTCAAGAACCTTAACAGCAAATGAGGTCATTATTGCATTCGGCGCCAAGGTCGCCGGTGGTTGTGGTTCAGCTTTGGAGCGTTTTAGGCATCCACACGCACGACACAACAAATTATGAAAAGTATGAGACAAACGAAGAATTCAATTGCGTTAGGTCTGGCTGCAATCTGCATCTGGACGTCCACATTACTCGCTGAAGAAGGGCAAACAAAAGCTTTTTTACTTAAGTGGTCTGCGGTGGTTCAGTCAACACCGACAGTGGGCCCAATTGTGCTGCTTGACTCCCACGCCCCTCCCGCATTACCAACTCCCCTACGACAAATCTAAAAGACTTGACGACGGCTCAACTGCAACGAATAATCGACATCAAACAGCAGATCGAGCACCTGCAAAACCAACTCGAATCCATTGCTGCTGGCGCTGGACGGGGACCTGGCAGACCCAAAGGCAAACGTCGCATGTCCAGGGCTGGGAGGGCTGCCATTGCTGCTGCGGCAAGGGCGAGATGGGCAAAGTATAGGGACAAGGCGCTCAAGAAGCCCAAGCCAGCCAAGAAGCGGAGGAAGATGAGCGCAGCAGCCAGGGCGAAGATGGCAGCAGTGGCGAGGGAACGGTGGAAGAAGGCAAAGGCGGCGGGGAAGACGACGCTGTAAGGGGATGATTCTATGCAAAGCCTATTTTGGAAGACAAAAAGCGGAAAGGTAATTACCGCAAAAGAAACGCCGTTCAAGACGGAGGATGAATTCGAGCGTTATATCGACACGGTGAAGGAAATAATCTCTGACATTTTCATCATCAAAAGGCAGGTGCGGACGGGGACGAGGACCGACATTCCAGACATGGTCGGAGTTGATCGTGATAATTTTGTTGTCATAATCGAAAACAAAAACGTCCTGGTGGATGAGGCGATTTTGCCACAGATCCTCCGTTACGCGATTTGGGCCGAAACCAACCCGGACTCCATTAAGGCCATGTGGCTTGAGGCTAAAGAAAGACCGGAGGACATCAAGTTCGATTGGGACAGCCTCAAGATCCGGGTCATTGTGCTCGCCCCCTCAATCAAAATAACGGTGCCCCGATTGGTGAAGAAGGTTGGCTACAAGATAGACCTCATCGAACTGAAAAAATTCGTCGTTGGCCAAGACGAGTTTGTCTTGGTAAATAAGCTGGAAGATCTCGAATCGGAGCCGAAACGGGCTACAAGGGGATTGGAGGTTTATGATCGGGCATACTATGAGGAGTGGGCAAATCACCAAAGCGTTGAGACGTTTTTCGCGCTGGAAAAGGAACTTGAGCGGATCGTGCGAGCCGAGTCATGGAACCTTGAACCTAAGTTTAATGGCGGCTACATGGGATTTAAATTTGGTTTTTTCAACGTTTTTGGTATTCAGTGGGTAGGCAGCAAGTCTTTGGATGTTTTTGTGAAGTTGCCTAAATCGCAATTTGGGGCAGCGAAGCGCCTCTGCCCATACCCGTCTGAGTATGATGAACGATGGAAACAGGTTACGATCAGAGTTGACGAGAAATTGAGATTAAAGAAGCTCGTCCCCGTACTACAGAAAGCATATAAACATTTCGTGGGCGACACCTGACGGCTAAAAAAATGAGCCTGCCCCAAAACAGGGCAGGCTCATTCCTCCAACGGCCTGACAAAGAATTCGGCCGCCGACGCTCTGCAGGTTCGTTCCTTGTCGTTGGAGCGCTTTGTGAAATGCCGCGGCCGCGCCACCAAGCAGGAGCTTGAGGAAATTGTTCAGGCGCTCGCCGCCATCGTCGAATTCTCTTGATTAGGAACTGCTCAACACGAGGTCGAAGGCTTCCGCCGTCGCCGTGGCGGCTATTGCGGACAAGTCGGCGCGATCAAAGAGCATTTTCGCACATTTCGCCTGTTTCGCGGTTGGCAATTCTGATAGGCTTTTGAAACCTGAATTGTGCCCTCATGGCCGCCACTCAAAAAACGATTGCAGAAACCGCGCAAAACCGGACCAGCCAGTGGGTTTT
>Ga0326728_10017755_pt1 | contig 14170 bp, 15 predicted proteins | sample MB3enrmetagenome_FD_207602 | JGI IMG/M metagenome (GOLD analysis project Ga0326728, IMG submission 207602) | Lab enriched peat soil microbial communities from McLean, Ithaca, NY, United States - MB31MN | ecosystem: Environmental > Terrestrial > Soil > Wetlands > Peat | place: USA: New York...
TTATTTCGCGCGGTGGTCCACGGTGATCAGTCTTGGTTCGATCGTGGTGGCGTTTCTTTTCTCCGCGCTGGTGGGGGTGTCCTTCGGATTCTATCCCGCGCGCAAGGCCGCCTACATGGACCCCATCGAAGCGCTGCGATATGAATAACGCCACGGATAGTCCATTACGCGACAAATGCACGACCAGCCGGAACATCATAGAAGTTGCGCATCTAACGAGGACTTTTCAGATCGGCGATCTGAAGATTTCCGCATTGTGCGATGTTTCGCTGGAAATCGAGCGAGGCGACTTCGTGGCGATTATGGGGCCGTCGGGTTCGGGGAAGTCGACTCTGATGAACATCCTGGGCTGTCTCGATAAACCGACCTCCGGAAGTTATCGGCTCGATGGGACCGGCGTGGAACAGATGGACCGCGATCAACTGGCCGAAACACGCAACCGCAAAATCGGCTTCGTGTTCCAGCAGTTCAATCTGCTGGCTCGCACCAGCGCGATCGAGAACGTCGAACTCCCGCTTCTGTACACCACTGAGCCGGTGCCCGATCCGGCCGCCCGGGCGCTTCAGGCGCTGGCCTCGGTGGGCCTCGCGGACCGGGCCGATCATAACCCGAATCAGCTATCCGGCGGCCAGCAGCAGCGCGTCGCCATCGCGCGCGCTCTGGTGAATCATCCGCAAATCGTGCTGGCGGATGAACCGACAGGCGCGCTCGATACGCGCACGAGTATTGAAATCATGGCGATTTTTCAGCACCTCAATCGCCAACAGGGCATCTCCACGATCGTCGTCACCCACGAACCCGACATCGCGGCGTACGCCAACCGCAACGTCTATTTCCGGGACGGAAGGATCATTCGCGACGAGAAGATCCCGCATCCGCATGATGCCGATCGCGATCTGCTCCAGTTCGCCCGTAGCGAAGCCGTTGTATGAGGCGCCGCTCTTTTTCTGAGAATTCCGCCCTGCAATGGCCGCGAGCTCGCGTGCGGGACGGGCCAGGGCGCCGACCGGAAGAAAGCACCAGGAAGGCCAGGCGGATCCACGGGAACGCGCGGCCCGAAGCTCGTCCACTCTCCGCCAGATGTTCGGGCTGGCCGAGCCCCATGTGGCGATATGGAGCAGAAGCCACTTTGCGGTGAGCGGATATTGCTTCCGCGCAATGATGCCTATCAAAACTCCTGGAACTGCTCGTCCAGGGGGAAGGCATCCTTCGGCATTCCGTTGGGCAGATGAACCGGCGCTCCTTGGTCACCGGGATGGGAGACCGCTTTGCGCAGCGCCGCCAAACCGGCGGTTGATTCTTTCTGTTGTCGGGGAGCCGATGTCTTGGCGCTCCGGCGATAGGCTTGACGGGCGCCACTGTTCGCTGCCTCCCCGCCGCCCACCATGGCGATCAACCGCTCCACGATGGCCTTCAAGGTTTCCGACTGCGCGTTGAGTTCCTCGGCCGCCGCGGCGCTCTCCTCCGCGTTGGCCGCCGTTTTCTGCGTAACCTGCTCCATCTGCGTGATGGCTTTGCCGATCTGCTCGACGCCGCGGGCCTGCTGCTGGCTGCCCAGACTCACTTCGTCCACCAGCGTTTTGGCTCTGGCCGATTCCTTCGTAATGGTTCGAATTGCAGCGGCCACCTGGTCCACCTTCACCTTGCCGTGGTTGCTCTTGGCAATCGATTCCTCGATCAGTGCCGCCGTGTCCTTGGCCGCCTGGGCGGAGCGCTGCGCCAGGTTGCGCACTTCGTCGGCCACCACTGCGAAACCCATGCCGGCCTCGCCGGCCCGAGCCGCTTCCACGGCCGCGTTCAGTGCCAGGATGTTGGTCTGGAAGGCGATCTCGTCGATCACCTTGATAATCTTGGAGATTTTGTCGCTGGAGGCGTTGATCTCGCCCATAGCCACCACCATCTGGTCCAGCGACTGGTTAGTCTGGACGAACTTCTGCTGCGATTGCGTTACGAGGTCGGCCGCGCCACGGGAGTTTTCACTGTTCTTGAAAGCCATGGAACTGATCTCCTCGGCGGATGCCGAAGTCTCTTCCAGCGAAGCCGCCTGTTCGGAAGATCCTTGCGCCAGCGAATGGCTGGAGGCGGAGATCTGCGAAGCGGCACTGGCTGTCTGTTCGGAGCCTTGACTCAGTTCAGCGATAGTTTGCTGCAGGCTGCGGGTGATCCGACGAACGACTTGGACTTCCACAACGCCCACGACTGCCACCGCGAACAGCAGCAAAGCTATCAGCCACAGCGTCTCACTGACAATCGATCGAGCCTGGTCCGTCACCTCTGCTATCTGGGTGCTTTCCAGGGTGTCGAACTGCGTGGCCCGGGCCTCAATCGCCTCGTTAATTGGAACGATTTGCGTCCGGCGTAGCATGACCGCGCCCGGAAGGTCTCCACTGGCAGCTTTGCGGTGCACTTGGTCCCCTAAGGTTGCATACTGTGAGGATGCATCGCGCATGGCCTGCAGGAACTCCCGATCCTGCGCAGATGATGAAAGGCGGTCAAACTCTGCTATATCCTTATCAGCCTGCCCCAGTTCTGCCCGGGAGTCGTTATGGTAACGTTCCACCTCGGCAGGATTCTGAGCATATGTGCTCTCTTCCAGTTCGATAAGCTTCTGTGCCGAGCGGCCAAGATGCGAGCTCATCGAGTCTGTCAACTTCTGCCTGTGGGCGTCTTCCAGAAAGACCGTATAAAACTGCTCCTTGATGCGGAAGATATTTATGCAAGCCACTGCTCCAAGAAGCAGGGAGATGCCCGAGGAAACACCAAGGGCAACAAAAAGTTTCCTATCGAGGGCCACAAATGCCTCCTTTTAGGGCAGACGAAAATCTCGCCGGCCCAGACGCGCAGCCGACACATGTTCTTATCGGCAGAATGGGAACAAAGCTGTTTGGAAAGCCGGATGCCAGGGAGCCTGCGAGACGAAGCTGTGGACCTGAACTTCCCGCCCCGCGAGTGTGAAATCGAACTGCGCGTGCAGGAAGCCCGGAGCCGATGACAGGCCACTGCGGCCAAAACTATCGTCCTTACTGCGCTCGCCAGACTGTCGCTACGACTCCTCCCTCCAAACGGCCTTGGCGAATTCGTCGTCGGTACTGAGCGCCGGCCATCCGCCTGCGTGTCAAGAGAATTTATCGGCGTGACCGGGGATATTCGCTTGTCGGTATTTCACTGTCAGCTTTTGGCCGGCACGAGGGTTGTCAGTCTGCCAGGTGGTTCAGGGCGGCGTAGCGGACCAGATCGGCGGTGGACTTCAGCCCCAGCTTGATCAGGATGCGGTTCCGGTAGGTGCTGATGGTTTTTTCGCTGAGCGCCAGGCGAGCGGCGATCTCTTTCACGGTCCTGCCCGCGCCAATCAGCCGCAGCACCGCCCGCTCACGGCTGGACAGGCTTTCATGGCCGGGGCGCCCGTGCCGCAGTTGCAAGTCCGGCGGCACCTCCGCGGCCATGGTGAGCTGGCCGTTCGTTGCATGTGTGGGGACCCGAGGGGACTGCCGAGCCCCTTTCGTGGAGGGACACGAACACGATAACGATCAGAAGAGAAGAGAGATGGTTCCGGGTCCGACGCCCGGCAGGAGAAGCGTGTCGACATGGATCCGGACGGCGGCAAAGGTGATCAGGGCCAAGCCGATGATCCCAAACAGAAACTGTCTGGCGGCATGCCAGAATCCATGGGGCGCGGCTTCCGGCAGGTGCGGCCCAGCAGACGAAGAATGCCGATCGACAATCCCACTCATCCGTCCATACCCGTCTCATTATGGAGCTGGTGCCGTTTGTCCACAACCGTTTTTCCGCACGCCGGCGAGATCGCGTGATGTCGGGCGGCAATACTCTCGCGGGGTAGGAAGCCAACCCGACCCCCGGCGCCGCTCCTCGTCCAGACTGACCATGGCGCCATGCTGGCCGCGCGTTTAACGCCCGGCGAGAAGGCGCGCTGAATCAGAATCCGAAGTGCCCGGGATTGCGGCCGATGATGATGGCGGCGAAGACCTTGGGGACGTACTCGCGAGTTTCCTGGGGAAGGGCTCGGACCCGGTACAAGTACCAGAAGTTGCGCTGCTTGATGGGGTCCTGGACGGATTTCATGATCGCCTGCTTAACGGCGGTCGGTCCCAGGTTGTAGGCCGCCAACGCCAGCATGACGGAACTGCCGGCGCCGAAATCGAGGATCAGATTCCGTAAGAAATGGCATGCGGCGTATGTCGATTTTCGCAATTCGTAGCGCTCGTCCACGGCCCGGTCCACGCGCAGACCGTAGACTCGCGCGGTAACCGCGGTGAATTGCCATGGTCCGGCCGCTCCCGCGGAGCTGGTTGGCCGGGCAGCCAGAGAGCTCTCCACCACCGGGATGTAGGCGAAGTCGGGCGGCATCTTCTCGTCTTCCAGGATGCGCCGCATGATGGCGATTTTCGGAGCCTCGTCGCCGAAGGAGCGTTCCATTTTCGCGCGGTCGGGTCCCTGGTACTGCTGAATGTAGAAATTGACGCGGCTGATGAATTCGGGCGGGATACTGTACATCTCGGCGCCGAATTCGTTCATCACCTGGCGGATCTGCTGCGTTACAAAGGGTTCCTTGTAAATCCCACCAACCCGATACAGCAGGGTGTGCTGAAGAGCCTCGGCCTGGTCCTGGAAAGCGTCGAGTTGCGAGACCAGGCTGTCCCTCTGCTCCGGAGTCGCCTGCGCTGTCTGCAAACGCGTCTCGATCTCTTGAATGCGCTGGTCGATGGACGCCTTCTCCTCCTTGAGCAACCGGATCTTCCAGTACCCGTACAACGAAGTCAGCACCAGGACCGCTGCCAGCGCGTAGATGACGGCCAGGAAACGCCGGCTGCGGCGCCGTAAAGCGCGATGGACCATGTCCCGCATCAGGTTCATGGTCTGGCCGCCCCAGCCCTCGAGGCGAGCCCGGCGGGCGCGGGTCACGGCTTCCTTGATCAGAGCTTCTTCACCGGCCGGCTCGGCCCCGGGAGCGGGACGCAATGGGGGCAGGACGGTGCCTTGAGGGATGACGAGGGTCTGGTTCAGATCCGACGGTGCAGATTCTTCCATCAGAAAGGAAAACTCCGGGCCGTCATTTCCAAGCTGGATGGTGGCTTGGGCGCACAATTCGGCATCCACGATCTTCTCGCCGTTGAGGTAGGTGCCGTTGGTGCTGCCGGCATCGTGAATTCGCCAGCAGCCCTCTTCCTTCAAGATTTCCAGGTGTTGAGCGGACACCGTGGCCGTGTTGGGACCCTGAAGGACGACGTCGTTGTCCGGGCTCCGGCCGATGCGCGTGCGCCCCTCGGGAAGAAGGTAGCGTGTCCCCGCAAGCGGACCGGAGCGCGCCACGAGCCACGCTTTGGTCCGCGGAATAGTGACGATCTCCGGAGGCATGAAATCATCTTCCCACTTTCATGATTTCACGGCCCGCCGCGTTCACCGGGCCGGCAAGCAGGCGACCTTCTTCTTCCGTGATGAGGGAAGCGTTTCCGGCTTTCCGGCGGACCGCGATTTCGTAAGTCGCGGAGCGATAGCCAAAGGAGATTTCAAATCCCGGCCAGCCTCAGATAAACACTATTCCACCGTGATTTCGCCCAGGTCGTACCAGCCGTCCGGCTGGCGGTTTTCGATGGCGAGCTGGATGGCGGGCTGCTCCGTGCGCGGATCCAGCATGGCGACCCGGACCCGGTAAGTGCCCGGCTTGAGGCGGTCGTCCACGTAGAGCGAGCCGTCGTATACCGCGTCCCCCGGCATCCACTTGCGCACGTCCACCGGCACCTTCATCACGGCGCTTCCGCCGGCGGCGCGTAACTCCAACGCCAGCGTGTACTCGGCGTACACCGGGGCCACGCCGGCGTTGAGCCACCACATGTTCACCGGCATCATGCGGCCGGCCTTCACCCTCCGCGGGTACTCCAGCCTGCGCAGCGCGAACCGGTAACCCATCTTTTTCTGAAATTCGTCGAAAGGCTTCTTCCACTCTTCCGGAATGGCCGTGGATTTGATGTTGACCGTGGAAACGTGCCAGCGCAGCGCCTGGTCGAAAATGTATTGCAGATCGTACTTGCCGCGAAACCACGAACCGGGAGTGCCGCAGCTCTCCAGCGAGACCGGGGCGTGCTGCCAGACGTCCTGCAAATTCCCCTCGGCGATGTATTGCGGATAACGATCCAGCATGTGGGCGAAATTCCGTCCCTGCCGGCCCATGTCTCCCCAACAGTCCGCGCGCCAGCCCGCGCCCCGTCCGGTGCTGTAAATCAGAGTCTGCAGCACATCGAAGTTCATGATCAGCGGGGTGCGTTTGAAGGCATCGAAATACTGGTCGGTGAGCAGTTTTTGGGTGGGCCAATCGGGCGGATACGGCCCCCATCCTTCGCCCCAATAGCCGAATGTCGAAATGTCCACGGCGTCCAGGAAAGGATGACCGTCGTAACGCTTGCCGGCTTCGGCCACGACGGCACCCCACGCCTTGATGTAAAGCGGGTCGGCGGAATCGGGAGACCAGGTTTTGCCGTCCTGGTCGGTGGGCTTGTTGGCGCGCCGCGCGCCGGAGTCCTGATACCACTGGGGAAGCGGCGATCTTTGGTCGTAGGGCATCAGGCGCATGTCGAGCTTTTGTCCATGCCGCCGCGCCTCGTCGAGCGCCGTATCGATGATGTCCCAGCGGTACTTGCCGCGCTCCGGTTCCAGTTGCGACCAGAACCAGCGAATGTAGGCCACCGATGCCTCCGGAAAATCCACCTTGCCTGGAGCGTCTTCGACCTTGGCCTCCGGTCCCACCTCGGACCATTGCAATCCCGGATAGATCGCCTGCCGGTTGTAGCGTTGAAATGTCTGGATGCCCATGCCGGGGTTGACCAGAACATCGTCGATCATCTTGGGACGCACCACCGTGCTCTGCGCCGCGGCGGAACCGATCGCCAGGAGAAATACACAAAGTCTTCGCATCGCGACTCCAATTCCGATATCGAGCCGATTGTAACTTAGTACACGCGTGGCACAGCGCGGCTTCGCCGCAAGCTTTCAGCGGTCAGCTTCCGATTTGTGACAAATTCGCCGGTTGGGCATCGTGGATGTCCTTCAGCGAGCCGGAAGTTCCGGAGGTTCAACGGCTGAGCGCTGACGGCTGATCGCTGAATCGCAAACCCGAGAATCTTCGCGCACCGCGAAGATTCTCGGGTTTAGTAGTGCAGGCATTCCTGCCTGTGTGCCTCGCGCCGGGTTATACTCAATCGGACCCCGAACTCTAAAATTGCAAGAGGAGGATTTTCAGTGAACGCGTCTCGCCGCAGTTTCTTGGGAGCCGGCCTCGCACTTCCGGCAGTTGCCTCCGTGCCTTCCCAAACCGGCTCGCCTTCCCAGGCGCCTGCCACTCCGCGCCGCACGCCCGTGCCGGCCACCAGGCTGACTTACGCGACCCTCGGAAAAACCGGGATGAAGGTTGCCCGCGTCTCCTTCGGATGCATGACCACTTCCGATCAGAGCGTCATCGAGCGCGCCGTCGACCGAGGCATCAACTACTTCGACACCGCCCGCGTGTACCAGCGCGGCAACAACGAGCGCATGGTGGGGGCGGCGCTGAAGAACTCCCGCGACAAGGTCTTCATCAGCAGTAAAACGCAGGCCAGGGACCAGAAACAGGCGCTGGCCGACCTGGAAACCAGCTTGCGGGAGTTGCAGACCGACCACCTGGACGTCTGGCATCTTCACGACCGGAGCACGCCGGACCTGGTCAACGACGACGTGCTCGAAGCGCAGCGCATCGCCAAGCGCGACGGAAAAATCCGCTTTGCCGGCGTGAGCTTCCACATCGGTCACGCGGAGATGATTCCCGCCATGCTCAAGTTGAATCATTTCGACGTGTTCCTGATGGGCTACAACTACACCATGGATCCGGCCCTGGAACCGCTCATCGCCTCGGCGCGCCAGGCTGACGTGGGCCTGGTCGCCATGAAGGCGCTGGCGGGCGGCGTACGGCCCACGGTGCGTAATTACAAGGTGGACCCGGAAAAGCTGCAGCGGCTGGCCAGGGAAGGCGCGCCCGTGGCCGCGCTGAAGTGGGTGCTGAAGAATCCCAGCATCGACACGGTGATTCCCAGCATCGTGGACAACGAGCAGCTTGAGGAGAACATTGCCGCCATGAGCGCCCCGTTCAGTGCCGCCGATGGGCGCCTGCTGGCCGCCCGCCTGGAAGAGATCAAGCCGCTCTATTGCCGGTATTGCGGCCACTGCCAGGGCCAGTGCGCCCAGGGCCTGCCGGTGGCGGACGTGCTCCGCTTCCTGATGTACGCCGAAGGCTACGGCGAGTTCGCCATGGCCCGCGAGCATTTCCAGGCCCTCCCGGCGGAGGTCTCCCAGGTACGTTGCAGCTCTTGCGCCAAATGCACGGTCGAGTGCCCCAACGGAGTCCAGGTGGCCGCGCGCCTGCATAAAGCGCAGCAGCTTTTCGGCTGAGAGTTGTTGGCCGGCGCCCCAGCCGCGCCGGCGGCGCAGGGCTGAGGGCGGTGTTCGATGCCGGGGGCGCAGCGTTCGGTCCACCATGGAGCTGTGGCCGGGATTCCTGAAGCTGGCCTTGATGCTCAACCTAGCAGAGTTGGTGATGTGCAACTGGAAGGGCGTTCTGGAAGCGCAGCATTTGAGCCCGCAAGGGGCAGCGGCCTGACACGAGGGGGTTCGAGTCCTGCCTGGGGAGCCATATCCCAAGATCGCGTCCAGACCCAGCTATCTCCCTTTCTTTTCTATCGCTTTCGTGGTTCGAATGCCTGAGAATTTCAAATGGTTCGAACAGGGTCGTACGCAACGCCCCGTCCTGCCAGGCAGCCTTTTCGACAACGAGGTGGAGTAACCGGCGCTGCTCCGCAGCGGTTTGCTGCCGGAATAACTCGCTGGCCCGGCTCGTCAACCGCAGCATGTCGACGGCCTGATCGATAGGCGCCGGCGTAGCCTTCTGGATATCTTGGATCTTAAGCAGCAGACCGTCCTGCTCCCGACGCCAAGCGGCCGATTGCGTGTCGAAAAATTCCTGGGTGATGCGGCCGTCGAGCTTGTCCAGGTACATCGTCTCGATGCGAGCTTGGATTTGGTCGTACCGGGCCTGCAACTTCTTGATGCTCTGCGCGCGGGCCGCCTGCTCGGTCTGGTCGGAGGTGAGCACAGCGTCACCGAGCCATTCGAGGATCGGCTGCGGAATGATCAACTCCTGTAGGATGTTGGCGAACTCGCTGGTGAGGACTTCCTGGCGAGTGTACGGCTCCGTGCACTTGCCCCGGTTGCCCGTGCAGTGGTAATAAGCGTACCTTCCCTTTTTCAACTCGCCGACCAGCAGGCAGCCGCAGTGGCCGCAATGCACCAGCCCCGTGAAAGCGAAATCGTGCTTCACCTTCCGGGTTTTGTTCTCAGCTCGAGCATCCAGTAGTTCCTGGACCCGCTGCCAAGACTCGCGCGTGACGAGTGGCTCGTGTGTGCCGTGGTACGTGGTGCCGTCCCAGTCGAAATCGCCCATGTACAACCGTTTGCGCAAAATTTGGTGGGCTGCACTTCTGTAAAGCTTCTGACCACGCAGCCTCATTTGCCCTCGCCTCGAAGCTCCGCCACGAGACCCTCGAGAGAATACTTGCCAGTACTGAAACGAGCAAACAACTCAGTGACGATCCCCGCGGTGCCAGAGTCGGGCATGATGACCCGCTTGCCATTGGGGCCGTCCACGTTCCGGTACCCTACAGGGGCAAAACTCGGATATATCCCGGAGCGGGCCTTCTCCAGCATTCCCTTATGCGTTTCTTCGGAGAGATTGTCGATGAAGTTCTTGCCATCAGGACCTTCATGCCGTGCATGAACTTCTCCGAAGACCGTGAATTCCGGGAGGCAACCTCATTTTCCTTGACGAAGTGAATTTCAACGTCCAGATCGTCGAGCGTGACCCAGTCCTTCGGATTCCGGTACAAACGGTCGGTCTTCTCTGCCAGGATCGTTCGGCACGATGCATGATGCCCCTTCAGGTATCCGAGCATCTCATTGAAGTGAGTTCGGCCGCTCATCCTGGCTGTTTCGACGTCTTCGAACTCCCGCACAATCGCAAAGCCCTTGCTGGCAGCATACTCACGCAGAAGGCGAACTTGGGCCGGGATGCTGAATCCTTCCGCTTCCTGATCCTTGCTGGACACTCTTACGTAGAGCACAACACGAGTAGGCTGATGCGCCGTCGTGCCCTCCGCCCGTCGCGTCATGGTTAAGGTTCTTGCAGGCATGGCACCTCAAACATTACCAAATCCCGACTCGCTGTTGGTGGTCTTCTGATCCCAGGCACGAAGGATTGTCACGAACTCTAGCAGTTTGGCTTGCGCAACCGCCCATTGCGCCCTCGTAAGGGTGCGGCCCGCACGCGCATCGAGTGCCGCATGTGCGGAATCTTCGCACGACTTCGGGCGCGTGTCGAAGCGCTCTGGACCGGGGTGGAAGGTACGCAGTGCTTTTGAGTTCAATGGCCCTCCCCCGCCGGATATTGTGACCACCCGGGCTTCGGGTTTGTAGTTAAGTTGCCCCTGAAGGAGGTTAGTCGGCTCTGAATCGGCACCATTCGCAATCCGGTTCCTGGCAGGAACAATTTCAGCGTAGGATGCCGAAGGCACGCTCGTCAGTTGAAAAACGTCGATCTACGGCTTTTTCAACTTGCGACGCCTCGGCCGGACTGCAATTGCCGCAAGTCTTGCGGCGCTATGGACTCCCTTTGAGATTGCGGTCTTGTCCGCTGCATGTGGGGCGCGGTGCAGGATCGAATCGAGCGTAAGGTTGCCGCATTGATAAAGGGCCAGCCACTGGAAATGGTCGGTGCTGAACCGGAACACCGCTGGAAATGCGCCGCGATCTTCAGCCAGTTTGCGCATGCGGCGTTCATGCACGGCAATCGCTTCTTCGAAACGCTTCCTGACGCCCGTACGCCAACCGGCAAACTCGAGAACGTAGAATCCCAACCCCAATCCGAAAACGTAAACCGATGGTCTTCATCCGAGATAAGCCCTGGAACAGCGATCCATTGGCGAAAGCCCCAGAGATCCAAGGCTGCTCGCTGTTGCGCGGACCGATGCCAATTCGACAGCGTCTGTAGCGCACCCGCAAGAATCCAGTCTTCCCCCTGTACGTTGAATTTCCGCGCCCAAGCCATGAGGACTGGCGTAAGCTGATTATCGCGATCCGAAAGCAATTGCCAAGTCTCGAATGTCCAACCCATCACCCAGTAATCCGGATTAGCATCGGTGGTCCGACTCTGGATGGCTGACAGAATTCGACAGGCCATGTCGACACAACGGCGTCTGCCGATGGTACCGCATAAGCCCGAGCCGCATAACGCGATCATCGGTCGTACCGACGTTTCGTCAACATCACTTCGGCATCCGCGAAACGCCGCCGCGTGTGATCCTCCTGGTCGCCTACTGCACCCAGGAGGACTCAGGTAAGCGAGATCAACACGCCTCCCCGCGGTTCTCTACGGCAGGAACCCAGGAAGCGTCGCGGGAGAGCGAACCTCGTCAGACACCCAGCGTGTACAACCAGCCGGCGTAGCGGCTCCGAGTCCGTTTACTTCGAGGCTGGTGTGGCTTGGCTTTGCAGACGGGCCGTTTGGGCTTCCCAATCCTTCCGGAGCTCCTCGCGGCGTCTCCGCATTCCCGCATGGTGCGCGCCGGTCCCACAAGATCCTGCTTTCCCTTCGACGACGCGAGGAGTATCCTATAGCCGGAACTTGAACGTAGGAGGAACACGCTATGAAGACCTTTTCATGGTTTGTTCCTACGTTCCTCTCAGTTGCACTGGGAGTCTGCGCAGGACAAACCGCCAATTTCACAGGTAGTTGGTATCTAAATGTCGAGAAATCCCACTGGGGCTCCAAGCCGAAGCCGCTCAGCGTTGCGCTCGTCATCGAACACAAAGACCCCGTGCTGCAATATCACGGCACGGTAACGCACGTCAACGAGGACACGCGGGACTTCGCCTTTAGCGGCGCCATTGACGGGAAAGAGTATCCGATGGTCAGCTCCCTCGGGCCCGGGATCGCCATCCTCCACCGCGTGGACGCGAACACCTTTGAATCTGCATTTCGGAACGGAGATGGAACCCGTTTGGAAACCGCACGTACTTCGCTATCGCGGGACGGAAAGTCTTTGACGCGCCAGATCCGCCAACAGACTCCGGAGGGCACCAGGACCTGGACGGAGATTTACGAACGGCGTTGAGGATTCTCTGACGGCAGCGGCTTGGTGAAGTGGGCGGCTGCGTCGCCGGCTGAGAGGAGCTCAGTCGGGAGGGGGCGGAATATGAAGGTTCTTCTTATCTCCGCGAACACCCAAAGGATGAATATCCTGCCTCTGCCGCTGGGATTGGCAATGGTCGCCGCCGCCAGCCGAAGAGCGGGTCATGATGTGCGCCTGTTGAACCTGATGTTTGAGGGAGATGCGGAGTCGGCCATCCGGGACCACATTCAGGAATTTCGCCCCGGGGTAATCGGACTCTCAGTGCGCAATATCGATGACCAGAACATGGAAGCGCCGAAATTCCTCCTGCCTCCGATTCGGCGAGCCCTGGCGACTTGCCGCCGGCTGTGCGATGCTCCGACCGTAGCTGGCGGGGCCGGATACAGTATCTTTCCTGAGAGCGCTTTGCGCTATCTGGGCGCCAACGTGGGAATCCGCGGAGAAGGGGAGACAATTTTCCCCGTCGTGCTGGAACGTATAGCGAGGCGGGCTTCCCTGATCGGACTCCCAGGCGTCTACCTTCCCGGTCGGCCGCCCACTGACAGAAGCTTTTGCAGCAACTTGGATGATCTGCCGCTCCCCGAACCCGCGTCCTGGATTCCTTCCGTTCCAGACTGTGCCGAGTTCTGGGTTCCGGTCCAGAGCCGCCGGGGCTGTCCTATGGATTGCAGTTTTTGCTCCACAAGCGCCATCGAAGGGCGGTCGATACGAAGACATTCTCCGGAGATGATCGCCGATTGGCTGGAACAACTCGCAGCCAGCGGATTCCACAACTTCCACTTCGTTGACAATACATTCAACCTGCCGCCCGTCTATGCCAAAGCGCTTTGCCGGAAGGTTCTCGAGAGAGGCCTCGATATCAACGTGTGGTGCATCGTCTATCCCAGGTGGATTGATGGCGAGTTAGTGCAACTTATGGCGCGGATTGGCTGCCGCGAGATCAGCCTCGGGTTCGAGAGCGGTTCAGACCAAATGCTGGGGAGCTTGCACAAGAGATTCACAGGCCAAGAAGTGCGAGCGGTTTCACAGATGTTCGCTGATGCCGGCATCCAGCGGAGAGGTTTCCTCCTGCTCGGGGGTCCCGGCGAATCCCGCGAGAGCGTGGAGGAAAGCCTGGAGTTCGCCGACTCGTTGCATCTGGACGCGTTGAAGATCACGGTGGGCGTTCGCATTTACCCGGAGACTGCCCTTGCCGCAACTGCGCTGGCTGAGGGAGTAATTGCACCGGACGACGACCTGCTATGGCCCCGGTTCTACCTGACTCCAGGATTGACGGGCTGGCTCCCCGAGAGGGTTGCCGCTTATAGGGCGTCCCGCTCCTGGATGATGTAGGGCGACATGCGTTTCGACGATTTCTCTTTCGGCCGGATCCGGATCGACGGCGTCACCTACGAGCACGACGTCGTGATCGAGCGCAGGGAAGTCCGGAAGCGCAACAAGAAGCCATCCAAAGAACTCCGGGACACCTATGGACACACGCCACTCTCTTCGAAGGAAAAAATACCCTGGAAATGCCGGCGGCTAGTCGTGGGCACCGGCATGAAAGCAGGTGTGGGGCTTTACCGGCTCCGACCGACCGGCTGCCGCCTCCGGCAGAAACGCCTTCCGTACACGCCCAGATTAAACGCGGCGACAGACACGGCACCCCAGATCAGCAAGCTTTGCGACACGTCCGGGTAGACCAGGGACTCCAGATAGTGCACAAGGAAACTCTCGGTATAAGGCGTCACCCCAGCCTTGCCCTGAAGCCACTGCTCCAACAACGTCAGCGGGCAGGGCCACGGCGCAACTTCGATCACAATCCCGTAAACCAGGGAGATGATGTGAAACCCGCCCAGGATTGGACGTTGGCGGGTCAAGAGCGCCCCCAGGATCACCCACAAGATCCACATGAGATGTGCGGCCAGGACAACGCCCACCAGCGCGCCGTAGGGAACCGCGAACAG
>Ga0326728_10017756_pt1 | contig 14170 bp, 19 predicted proteins | sample MB3enrmetagenome_FD_207602 | JGI IMG/M metagenome (GOLD analysis project Ga0326728, IMG submission 207602) | Lab enriched peat soil microbial communities from McLean, Ithaca, NY, United States - MB31MN | ecosystem: Environmental > Terrestrial > Soil > Wetlands > Peat | place: USA: New York...
GCGCCTTAGCGGCAGTGCCCACCAGCTCGACGGCGGTGTTCAGCACCACCACCTGCGTGCAAACCCTCGTGCTGAATAATACGACCTCTGGCACGGTGACGGTGACGGTGACAGACAACCAAGGGACTCCCGTCAATGACGTCCTGACTTTCTCCATTCCCCCTTACTCGCAGCTTATCCAGCCGCTGGGCGGTGTGGCGTTTACCACCGGAGTGAAATGGCTGGCAAGCGGCTCGGGCGTTACGGGAGCCATTATCGGGAACCAGTAGGGGCACGAAAACAACCCCTCACCCCGGGGTGAGAGGGTGAGGGTTAGGAGTCGAAATGCGAAAGATTCACTATTTCGGTGCGCTGTTCGTGCTGCTGAGCTTGTTCGCGTACTTGCGGGCCCAGAATGTTTCGTCTCCCCTGCCCGTGGTGAGCGCGGCGGGTTCCAACGTGATCGGCAAAGTGGGTGTGGATCAGACTACTCCGGGGACCACCAACGCGGTCGAGCTGATTCCCTCCACCGACAGTTCGGTGGCCGTGACGCAAAAAAGCATCAGCGCCAATAGCGCGCAAAGTATTAAGGCCACGGCCGGCAACGTCTACGGCTGGTGGCTCAATAACGCCAACTCCTCCGTCTGTTACTTGCAGTTCTACAACACGAGCAGCACGCCCACTTGCGGCACAAGCGTGGCCTGGAGTTTTCCGATTCCAGCCTCCAGTACAAGCACGATCGTTCCGCCTTACAGCTTGTACAACCATTCGACAGGGATCGGGTTCTGCGCGGGCACAACCGCAACAGGCTCGACGGCGTGCTCCATCGCCCTGTCGGGAATGGTGCTCTATAGGTGAGGGAGGCGGCGGGATTTGCGATTTCTGACTTGTGATTTGTGATTGGAAAATCGGCAATCGCCAGTTGTGAATGGGAATCTATTCGCTATGTCACTATTTGAAACAGTTCGCGAAGCATTGACGCCTCCCATCAGCTACCCGATGGTGACGCTGTTTCCCGGCGGGCCAATTGGTAACGACGTTGGATTGAATCCCGCCGCGCAGCCTGGCGGCGGAGCGGTCCCTGAACCGCAAGTGCAGGCAGTTGGGCGGATCGGCAGATCGGCAGCTCGTTCCCCATCTGCCAACCCGCCCACCTCACCATCTGCCCGCGGAGTATCCGGCTCGCCGGACACCTCGCTCCGCGGCGCCGTCGGGACCGCGAATTTCGGGGGCTTCATCCGAGACCTGGGCGAATACAACGCCACGTTAGAAGGGCGCAACGCCTTCCTGGTTTACGAGAAGATGCGGCGCTCCGATGCGGATGTGAAGGCGGCGTTGCTCGCCTGCAAGCTGCCCATCCGGGCGGCAGACTACCAGATCGTCCCCGGCCTCAAGCAAAACGACCCGGGCTTTGCCCTGGCAAAACAGATTGCCGATGAGGTCCGGGAAAACCTGTTCGTGGGGCTCGAATCGCCCACCAGCACCGGGTGCTGGGTAACCCAAAACTTCGAAACGGTGAAGGAAAATGCGCTTCTCTGTTTGGATTTCGGCTGCGCCGCGCACGAGGACCTATGGCACATCGACGGTGACAAGGTCCGGCTGCGAAAGCTTGCGCCGCGCCTGCCCTACACATTCTATCGGTACCACGTCGATGAGGACGGGGAGTCGCTGCTCTTCCTCGAACAGTACGGGTACCGCGGCAACAACTTCGTCAACGTCCTCGTGCCGGCCGAGAAGCTTGCCTACTTCGTGAACGACATGGAGGGCGCGTACTTCTACGGGCGCTCCGTGCTGCGCGCGGCCTATCAGCACTGGTACATGAAAAGCCAGATCTACCGCATCGACGCCATCTCGATCGAGCGCAACGGCCTGGGCGTGCCCACCATCAAGCAGGGCGCCAACGTCTCCGCCGAAGACCGCAAGGCGGCGCAGAGTTGGGTCCAGATGCTGGCCGCGCACGAGAGCACCGGGCTCTCCCTGCCGAACGGCTGGGAGTTCGCGCTCACCGGTGTCTCCGGACGCGTGCGCGACCCGCAGGCCTCGATCCAGCACCACAGCGAGATGATCATGCGCTCCGTGCTGGCGAACTTCCTGACCCTGGGAACCACCCAAACGGGCTCGCGCGCCCTGGGCGGGTCAATGCGCGACTTCTTTTATCTCTCGCTGGAAGCGATGTCGCGCAAGATCGACGAAACCATATCCAACACCAGCATCCGGCGCCTGGTGAATTACAACTATACGGCGCGGCCAGGCCAGCGGCTTCCCTACCCTCGCCTCATCACCTCGAACATCCTGGTGGTTAACCCGCTCGAGCTGCTCGAGGTGGCCAAGGACGTCGGGAAGTTCGATGTCGACCTGCTGCAACCGGACGACGACACAGAAAATTGGATCCGCAAAAAGTGCGGCCTGCCGCTCAAGTCGAAGACGCCGCGCGCCCGCTATGCCCCGGTGCAAGAACGGATTGAAGAAATGGTGCAAAGCGATGCGGCCATTCAGCCAGAGGTTGTGGCTGGCGCGGTTGACAGGCATTAGAACGCTGCGCCGCAGAGCTTCGCTCTGCGCCAGCCCGAGAAGATGCGAAAGGAAATGACGCCGTGGAAAAGCAAATTGCCGTGCTGCATTACGTCCTGCTCGTCCTCTGCCTTGCCATAGCGGCGGGGTCGATTGTCGCCAGTCATGAGCTTTCCCAAATCATGGCGGGCAGTAACACGGTGTATGCGCAGAACGCTGCGGCGGCACGGCACGGCGAGCTTCCTCGCTCCGCTCGGAATGACGTCGGCCTGGGCATGCACGACAGCGTGACGCCGCACGTGCCCAACCTGGTGCACCTGGTCGCCAGACATGCGGATGGGACGATCTTCTACGACCAAACGGTTCACAACCTGCGCACCAACGCCGGGGTCAATTGGCAGTTCAGCCAGATGGCCGGGACGACAGCCGGGGTGTGCACTTACATCGCGCTCTCGAACGATTCCGCCGCCCCATCAGCCACGGACACGGCCCTCGCCGCCGAGATCACAACCAATGGCCTAGCCAGAGCCAACGCCACGCCTGCGCACTCGGGCAACGCCTCGAGCTACACGCTGACCTACACGTTTACCGCCGCCGGGACCCAATCCGCGCAGAAGGCGGGCCTTTTGAACGCCTCGAGCGGCGGGACGCTTTGCTTCGAAAATGCTTTCAGTCCGGTGGCGATGAACAGCGGTGACACGCTTCAAGTGGTGTGGACGCTCAATTTCTGATTGGTGATCTGTGATTGGCGATTTCAAAAGTCAAGGTCCGACGAACGCTGCACCGCAGAGCTTCGCTCTGCGCCAGCCAGCGGCGTTTGTCGCCGCCGCGCGAGTTTCGAGTTTCGATTTTCGGTTCTCAGGTTTTGACTATGACGATCTATAAGTCTCCGTACGAACAATTCGGGGTTTCGCTGGATTTCAGCGCTGACATTGGGCCGGGCAACACCCTCACCAGTATCAACGCGGTGACGGCCATAAATAACCTGACCCAGACGGATTCGACTGCGGAGGTCATTGCCGCCGCGCCGGCTCCGTCGATCTCTTCCTCCGGCACGGCAGTGGCGTTCGAGGTGACGGGAGGAGTGGTGGGCGAAACGCACCTGATCTCCGTGCGGATCGTTTCGTCGGTGGGAGAGAGGTACCAGGGAGATGTGACGCTACGGGTGGTGGAGTAGGAGAACCGGTCCAGGATTGGTGATTTGTGATTGGTGATCTGCGATTGAAGGAGATTGGTGAAATGAATAACAAGATTCAGGATTCAGGGTTCGGCATTCCGCAGCGCTCGAGGATGGCGCTGCCGCTCACCGCGACGCTGGTTTTGCTGTTGGCTGCCTACTGCGTACTGCCTACTGCTTACTTTGTGAAAGCGGCGCCAGCGGCGAACGTGCAGCCGCGTCCGGTGGGTGCGGTGACGGATACACCGGCAGTTACCATAACGAACGCAGCGGCAACCACCAGCGCTACACCCACCACGAGCGCACATGAAGCGCAGGTTCAATGGACCTTTGGCACGGTGAGCGGCACTTATTCGAGCTGCACGGTGCAAGCTAAAGCCAGCTACGACGGCACGAACTATCTCACCTTGGGGTCCCCAGTGACGGTGACGGCAACGACCGGCGCCGTCAACGCCTGGACCATCATTGAGCAACTGGGAACGAGCTCCGTGACGACTTCGACTGCAAGCTCGACGGCGGCGCTGGGGTTTGGGCAAGTGACGGCGTTTACGTTCTCGTGCTCGAGCTACGGAACGGCTGCGCCGGTGAACGTTAGCGTGATCTACAGGTAATGGGAATTTGAGATTTGAGATTTGAGATTTGCGATGTGTGGAGAAGGACCATGGCAGGACGTGCCAGCTTGAAGCAGTACCTGATCGTTGATGAGAACGGCAAAGGACATCTGCCGGTGCGGGATACTCCGGACGGACCGCTGAACCACCACCTGATGGGCGCCGCCTGGGCCGCGTTGCACGGCGGGTATCGCGGGAACAGGTACGAAGGGCCGGGGAAAGACGCGGCGATCGAGAAGTTGAAGGCGCTGTACAGGGCCGCGCGAATGGACATGCCGGACGCGCAGGGGGCAGATGGCGGGAATTCAAGATTCCAGATTCAAGATTCAAGAACCGCAATCGGCAGCCAACGACCGGCAATCGACCATCGGCCATCGACCATCGTCAATCCCGATGGGCCGCGATTCGTGATGATGCTTTCTGAGCCGCCGGGCACGGGCCTGATTCGGATTCCGATTGCGGTGACTGGCCAATGGAAAGGCGCGGAGAAGGAATTCTCGATTGGACTCGAGGACCTAAAGGACATTCGGGAGAACTTCGCCAACAAGCCGACACGGGAAATCAACGTCGATTACGAGCACGCCTCGGAAGTGCCTTTTGGAACCGGCGGCCCGGTGTTGTCGGCCGGCAGAATCGTGAAAATGGACGAGCCGGAAAGATTCGAGAACGGCAGTGGGCAGGAGGCCGCGAAGCCATCTGCGCGCCCGCCTGGCTCACCCTCTGCCCACCTGCCCACCTCACCATCTGCCCGCTTTATCTTGTGGGGCTGGTACGAGCCCACGGACAGGGCGCGGCAGCTTATTGCGGCCAAGGAGTATCGCTACATTTCTCCGGCCATCCGCTGGGGCGCGAAAGACAAGGTAACAGGGAAAGGCACAGGAACCGTTCTCACCAGTGTGGCGCTGGTGAATAAGCCCTTCCTGGAAGAGATGCCGGAGATCCAGTTGTGTGAGCTCGACGGCACGAGGGCTTTTGTGAGCCTGGGCCAGCTCCACCTTCCGGCGCCCGTCAACCAGATCTCGGTTGGTTACCAGAATTCTGGAATCAGGAGACAGGAGTCGAAAAGAGCCGCAGACCTCAAGAACAGGTCTGCGCTACCCGGCTCGTCACTGTTAGAAAAGGAGAAGGAAATGGCAAAAACTCTGAAATTGAAGTGCCTCACCGACGAACATATCGAGAAGCACGGCCTCGAGCCGGAACTGAAGGGCAAGATTGGAGTCTTCGACGGCGAGGAATTGATCGGCGTTGCGGACGGCGCCGAGGGCTGGGAAGCGAAGCACGGCGACGGCGAAGACGTCAAGAAGCTGGCGGAGGTTTTCGCGTCCGAAATCGGGCTGCCAGGGTTGACGTTTGTGGATATCACCGCCCTGGTGAAGCGCGGGATGGAAGCCCCGCTGAATCAATTCGCCGCCCTCTCCGAAAGCATCCACGACGGCCGAATCAACCTGCTGGAAGCCGGCAAGCTGGCGGATGCGGGACGCGTCAGTTTCTCCACCATCCTGCGAGCCCAGGAAGCGGAACGCAGGGTGGACGCGGCCGTGAAAGCGGGCAAGGTGCTGCCCAAGAATCGTGGCCAAGCGCTGAAGCTGGCGCTGTCCGACGCGGCGGTCTTTAGCGCCCTGGTCGAGCAGGCCCGCCCGGTGGTTGACCTGCGCAGCCATGGCCACGCGGGCGGCGGCGAACAGCCCACCGCGCAACAGGCGCTGATGGCGGAAGTGAACGCCTACGCCAAAGAGAATAAATGCTCGCTGAGCGCCGCGCTCTCTGACGTCACCAAGCACAACCCGGATCTGTGGCGGCAGTACTCGGAAGAAATCGTTACCGCCGTCGAGGCCGCAGAAGAGGAAGAAGAATAACCAGATCGAGTGATCGGGAGATCGGGTGATCGGATGAACACCTTGCGATCGGCGATTGGTGATCGAAGCGCGAAATCGCAAAGCAGAAATCGCAAAGCGTAAATTGCTCACGCGATCACCGGATCACCCGATCACCCGATCAAATCAGGGATCCGCGCCTCTTACGCGCGGAGAAGGAGAAGAAACTATGCCGGATGGAACCGTAAACACACCGTCCTCGCCGCCCGAGGCGTGCCTCGGAGGAGCTTGGCCGGCGAACGTGAAGTTGATGTTTGACACGGCGCTGGCGTCACAGACCAAGATTCTGACTGACGCGCAAAACGCCGCGAATATCGCGCTGCTCAACGCGGTCGGGGTAGCTCATGCCGCCGCGCAACAGGGTCTCCGCCATGCTGAACTGGCCGCAGCCGACCAGTGGCAGGAGCAGGCGACCAGCACCGTAATCAGCGATGACGACTTGGCCAAAATCACCCAGGCCGTGACCGCTGCCATCACCGCTGTGTTGTCGAATATGGCGACCGGAAGGCCGGTAGTGAACCCAACCGGAACCACGGCAGCTGCGGTGCCGACGCCCTAACAGCCGATCGGGAGATCGGGCCGCCAGCTCTCAGCTATCAGCCGTCAGCTTTCAGCGAGCGACTGCTGAGAGCCGCCGATCTCCCGATCACCCGACCCGAAGATGTAGCGCTGACCTTCAGGTCAGCAGCATTTGAGATGCCGACCTAAAGGTCGGCGCTACGGAGGAAAACCGAATGAGTGACATCACTGCAATCGACCAAAGCTACCATTTGAATTACAACATCGAAATCGGCAAGTTCACCTGCCTGGCGCCGGATTCCACGGTGTCCGCCGACGGGTGCAACGTGCCGGGCGGGGCCAACGGGGCGTTCCTGGGCGTGGCGCAGGAGTCCGTGCTGCCCGACGCCATGGCCGACTACTCGGGCGGCGTGTACACGCTCACCAGCGGCACCGCCTGGCCCGCCAATTCCGTTCCGGGGAGCGGCCTAGGGCGCAACATTCGCACTCGCGTATTCGGGATCTCGCGCGTGGTGGCGTCCGGCGCGATTTCGCGCGGCGCTTATGTGAACATCGCCAACGCGCAAGGCCAGGTGAAAGCGGTCAGCGAAGCCGTCGGCACGTACATCAACGTGGTCGGCATCGCCATCGACGCCGCCGTCAACGCCGGCGACGTGATCCGCGTGCTGGTCATGCCCTTTACTTACAAAATGTAGGGAACAGGGAACAGGTTACAGGGAACACGTTCTGTTCGCGCTTCCCTACTCCCTATTCCCTCTTCCCTTCCCTCGGGCGTCCGCCAGGGCGTTCGCCCGTACATTGCGCTCGTGGTGTTGCCCTGGATAACTCCGAGCGGAACTGGGCAAATGGGCAGGTAGGCAGGTTGGCAGGTGGAAGGCGATCTGCCCATCCGGCCACCTCACCATCTGCCCACTGCAACGGAGGATACCAATGCCAAGTCTCAACCAGATACACGTCGATGAGGCGCTAACTCAGATCAGCATCGCCTATCGCAACCAGGCGTTCGTTGCGGAAGAGGTGCTGCCGGTCGTGCCCGTCATGAAGAAGAACGACGTGTTCTTCAAGTTTTCCAAACAGCACTTCCGCGCGTACAAAGATGCCTACGCGGCCGGTCAGCGGGCACAGCAGATCGAAGTCGATCTGGACGCGCGTGGATTCTACATGGCCGACGGGCACGCCCTCGAAGACTCCATCACCGACGACGAGCGCGAACAGGCGGACCCGAGCGCACAGATCGAAATCGAGAAGACCGAGAAGCTCACCAACATCATCGCGCTCAACCAAGAGATCAATCTCTTCAACAACATCCTCACGCCCGCCAACATAACCCAAAACGCCACGCTTTCCGGGACCTCGAAGTGGTCGGATTACGTGAATTCCGACCCAGTAAGTGTGGTCTTGGCGGCGCGGCGCACCGTGCAGCAGCAAATCGGTGATTTCCCCAATTACCTCTTGCTCTCGCAGCCGGTGCTCGACACTCTCGCCAATCACCCCCGCATTCTGGATCGGGTGAAGTACACGGCCAACGGCGCGAGAAACCAGCTCGACGAGCAGGATCTAGCGCGGGTCTTCAAGGTCGACAAAGTGCTTGTCTCAGCCGCGATCTACCAGACCTCGAATGAAGGGGAGGCGGATAGCCTGGGCTACCTGATGGCCAACAACGCCCTGCTGTTTTACCGCCCGCCCCGGCCCGGCCTTCGCGTGCCCAGCCTGGGCTACACCTTCTTCTGGGCCAAGCGCAGCGGAGTTCTGCGATGGCGCGAACTCTCGCTGGAATCAGATTTCCTGCGCGTGAAGAAGTACTACGCACAGCAGCTCGTGGCGCCGGCCGCAGCGTACATGTGGCTGAGCTGCATTTAATCGGGTGATCTGGTGATCGGGTGATCGGTTGGACTATTTGTGATTTGCGATTTCTGGTCTGCAATTGCGCCTTTCAATCACCGATCACCCATCGCCAATCACAATTGGTTCACCCGATCATCCGATCTACCGATCTCCCGATCTATCGGGAAAGGGGAAAGCATGAAAATCGAGATACTGAATCCCATCGAGCACGATGGCAAGCGGTTTGAACGCGGCGTGGTGGAGCTGGCGGAAGAGCTCGCGAAGGTTTTCCTGAAATTCAAGCACGCCGCGCGGGCAGTCGTCAGCGCGGTTGAGACGCCCGCACCGGCAGCCGGCGCGACAGGGCTCCCGGCAACTCCGACGACCGCGCCAGGCACAACGAAGTAGCAGGAAGTCAGCCGATCCGAACGTAGGGGCCGCCAGCACATCCCCTACACAAGTTCAAAGACCCGCGGAAATTCCGAACGGAGTTCCGCGCTACCGGAGGTTCTATGGCAGTCAGCGTTTCACTGACAGAGCAGTTCATCGAAGAAACTTTGGCCGGTCCGTACATTAAGAACGCCAAACTCACCGTGACCGGACTCACGACCGGCGCAAACAACAACGTGCCCCACGGCCTGACGGATGGCAAAGGCAACGCCGTCACACCTATTACTGTGTCGATCGAGCCCAGCTCGAACAACAACTTCTATGAGTATCAGGCTGCCGACAGCACGAACATCTATGTCGGCGTCGGATCGGGTACGGGAACGACGTGCAACATCTATGTCGAGTACTAATGGGCAGATAGGCAGGTGGGCAGGTCGGCAGGTAGGGGGATAGCAGCCTGCCTACCTCACCATCTGCCGATCTGCCGGAGGTTTCATGAGTTACTGCACCGTTGATGACGTTTGTACAGCGTTTCCGCGTTTCGTGCGAAATGCAGCCAATTCCATTCAGGACACCCAGATCCAGGACTGGATCGATGACCGAAAGGCGCGCATCCGCTCCGCGCTTTACGCGCGGGGCATCGATCCCGACTCGATGGCATTGACGCCCGACCAGGCGAATTTCCTTCGGGCGCTCAATCGCGACGGGGCCATCGCGGACCTGGCCGACGCGCTGCAAGGAAACGTTTCGTTGCAAGCGGGCGAGGACGCCCACGCCTCCGAGCGGCGGAACTCCTTCGAGCGGCAGGTCGCAGAGATCAAGCAGGGTCTGTACGACAAGTTTTTCAGCCTGCTTGCCAGGACGGTCGAGATCGAGCCGACCCTGGGCGGCACGGCAGGCGGCGAGACGGACCGCTCCACGGGTCAGGATCGTGGTGAGAACAAAGTCTTCAGCAAGGATCAAGTGTTCTGATGTGGACCTCATACTACAACGCGGGCTTATCAAAGCAGGTGGTAAGGCAGCTCCTGGCGATAATCAAGCGCGACATTCAGGCGGCGCTGGATTTCGCATCTGGCGCGCCCGGGACTTACGCGCCCTTCGCCGAATACGATCTGGCGTTGCTTCCCGTGCAGCAGTTCCCAGCGCTTCTGCTGACTCCCGACACGGTGGCCGTCGAAGAGCAAGCGAACTTTACGTTGCACCAGACCATGCGGCTCGCGTGCGTCATTACAGTCACGCATCAGGACCGCAATGCCTTGGCCGAACTGATCCAGGATTACGTGCGTGCCGTGCGGGCAGTGCTCGATTCACTCTGGGAATTGACGCCAGGCGACTTTCTGCTCACCAGTCTCCCCTTACCTTCTCCGCCTTTTCCGCAAGGCGCGCTTTCACCGGGACTGGCAAACGGCAAGCTTACGAGGCTTTTTGCTGAGCGTCACACGTTTGAGGAGATCCGCCGCGCAGCCCAAAGCGGGTTTGTAATGGCGGCGAGCATGAGCGTGGTTGTGGAGATTGAGGAGACGTAGAAGATCAGAAGGCAGAAAGTGGAAAGGGCATTTTCTAATTTCTGATTTCCAGTTTCAAGTTTCGGAGGAATCATGGCTCCAAGTTTAACGCCGACAGCAATTCATCAAGGCCCGGGCAGATTGTGGCTTTACGTGCCAGCGCCTGCACACGGAAACCGGCTGGTTATCGGGGCGGACGGTTCGCCGACGCAGCCGACCGGGCTGGGGCCCTGGGCGGCAACGACTGCCTACACGGTCAGCCAGATGATCAAAGACGCAAACAACAACACAGAATTGTGCCTGGCGGCCGGCACTTCCGGCTCTTCGGCTCCATCCTGGCCCACCGCCGCTGGCCCGGCCTTGAGCGATGGCGGAGTTGCCTGGCTGTTCGTCGGACCCTACGGGGCTTACTTTGCAGGCGCCACGGAAGGGGCGGTTACTTCCACCTTGACGCCCAAGTATCAAGAGATTGGAGCCGACCAGGTGGCCTCGCCCGTTGACGTAGTCATGACGGCCGATGCCTATGAGATTGACGTCACCATCAAGCAGTCGAACTTGGCCAGCTTGACTAGTTTCTTTCCTCCGGGCACCTTCTCGACAGGTACGGATGCCAACCAGCCTTCCGGCGCTCAGGCGTATGAGCAAATCACTTTCGGAGGCATTATCCCAGTGCCTAAGCTCGGCGTTGCAGTCATCTCTCCGCGCCGAGACGCAACGGGGAAGTTCGTGGTTTCGCATCTCTACCAGGCTTACCAAGCAGAGGCAGTCAAGCTCCCCTTCCAGCGCGGAAAGGAAACTACTTTCGGCGTGAAGTTCAAAGGCATAGCAGATTCCAGCCGCCCGGCGGGGGACCAGGTGGGAATGGTGTGGAGACAAGTCTGACGGACAGAGAGAGGCAACCATGAAGGTCCCGGTGCAAGAATTGAGCATTCTGGTTGGGCTAGACGGTCTGGCTCTGGTGGAACACACGCGAGCCGCCGTGGTGGAACAGTTGGTCACGGTGGGGACGGCGGAAGCGATCCTTCGCGCGCTTGAGGCAGAGCGCTGGGAGAAAGAACTGAAGTTACACCGGCTACCTGATTGACTGTCCGAAGGGGCGGCCGGCAAGCAGAGAGATTGCTTGCGGCGCTCGGAATGACAGGAGTGTTCCCGATCGTGGATTTTCCGACAGTAGGTTGCTATGACAGATGGAAACGAAATCGCGACGGCCGCTGATTTCCGCAAGCTGGCCGAGGAAAGTGGCTTCGAGGAAGCAAAGCGCGTAGTGCTGCCCGTGAGTGGTTACGCAGTGTTGCTTCGACGGCCTACGAAGTTCTATTGGGCTTTGCGGCGCAGCGGATGGCCTCCGGAGTTACGCGAGAAGCTGGACCTGGTCGGCGTCGGCGTGCGGACGGAATTGACGACCGAGGAAACACTCCTGCTAGTTCGCGAAGACCGGCAAATGCTTTGTGAGGCCTTCGTCGAGCCGAAGCCCTCCTTGGAGCCAGGTGCGACGCAATTCGATCCCAACTGGCTACCTAAAGAGGATGCGGATTTCATTTTCAGGTACCTGCGAGGCCAGGTCCTGGCAAACGGCCAGGATCTGGAGTCCTTTCCTCGCGGCCAGCCGGGGATTATTGAGCGAAGCGGCGGCGATGGGCCGAATGTACGGAAAGACACCAAGTGAGATGCTATTCCGTGCCGTGACTTTCTGGCGAATTGACGAAGCCGCCACACAAACGCTGGCATCCACAGATGATACGGATCACGCAGATGAGAGAGCGGCAAAGAACATCTTTTGGTGAGTTTGCCAGTTGTCCGTTGTCAGCAAGAGCTGCCAACTGGGAACCGATGACCGGGACAGAGCAATGCTCCTCGAAGCGACCCCTCACCCGTCCCGCTTCCCGATGAAGTGCATCGGGACGGCGGGACATCCTCTCCCCAGGGAGAGGGCGTGGAGTTCTAGGTTTTGAACTGAAGACTGATGACTGAGAACTGAGAACCGAAAATGGCCACAGACAGATCCAAAGGCAGGGGCAGGGCGCCGGGCGTGATGGGGACGGCGCCAAACTCGATGGTCGACCTGAATCGGGAGATCGTCGCGCCACTTCAGGAGTTTGATAGCCTGGCACGGCAAGTCTCCGAGGATATGGTGAACGAGCTGGCGCCGAGCATGCAGACGTGGGCGAGCGAAGCGACACAGTCGATCAGCACGGCTCAAAACGCCATGCAGAACTTCCAGATGGTAGCCGGCGGGGCATTCATGGCAACCGCCGATGCAATGACGGCGGCGGGGATCGCGGCATCAGTCTACGGCGAAAATGTCGGCAAAGCGATGGAACAGGCCGCTAAAGCCGCCTTGGCCTCCGTTTCCGAGCAGGCGGGCGTTAACGCACTCAATGCTCTGGCGCAGGGTCTTTGGTTTCTGGCACAAGCAATCTTTTTCGGCGACCCCGATGCGGCGGCCGCTGCGGCCACAGATTTTGAAGCGGCGGCGGAATGGGGCGCCATTGCCGGAGTGGCAGGCGCAGCGGCTGCCGCGATGCCTGGCGGGACGAGTTCCAGCTACAACCGCGAAGCAGCCAGCCGATCCGCTGGGGGCGGTTATGGGAGCACTCCGCAAATGGGCAGTTACGGCCTTGCTCCAGGCGCGGCGGGGGCACTGAATCCCCCCAGCGGCAACCTCACCGTGATGGTAGTAGGGGAGGCGCAAGCCGGCCAATGGCTCGCCACCACACTCAACACGGCGGTGCAACGCGGCGTGGCGCTCAACGCCACGACGGTGCAGAAGTCACCGTATGCGGCGGGCTAAGGTAAAGGTTAAAGGATGAAGGGTAAAGGCTGAAGAAGGAAGGACGAAACGTGAAGGATTAAGGACCGAGGGCAGAAGCCGAGAGGGCGGCCTTCAGACTTCATCCTTTACACTTTAGACTTTTATGGCAAACCCACAGATTGTTTATGATCCCGGAACCGGTCCAGTGACGCTGGCGTTCGCGCGTCCCCCGCGCAAGGTGCCAGCGTACGATTACAGCGCCGTCCGGCACGACAACATCTCGAGCGCCGGTGTGCGTGAGGCAGTGCTCGAACGTATCGACGCCTTCCTCGAGCTGGAGATGGAGTGGGTAGGAATCGGCGCAGATGTGCAGGCTTGGAACCAATTCATGCAGTTTGCGCTCGGCGGCGGACAGTTCGGTTACTACCCGGACGCCTCCCAGCCGGCTTTCACCAACTATTGGCTCGAGGACACCAGTTGGACGGCGGGCTACAAGGCGCCGGGACAGTATTCTTTTAAGTTGAAGTTCAGGCAGGTGGTCAGTTGAAAATCAGAAAGCAGAAATCAGAAAGCAGAAAGGAGCAAGGAATCAGGGATGAGCGCGGTTTTTCTAATCTCTAATTTCTGATTTCTGCTTTCCTATGATTCAAGGAAACCAAACCTGGACGCAAGCGCTGGCGCAAGCGCAGAAGCAACCCTACTACATGGTGGAGATCCCGGACTTTGCCATCGCCATCGCAAGCTTCTCCTCGACGGCTAACGTGGTGACAACCCTCGGCGGGTATGGGGTCACGCTTTATGGTGTTGGGGGGTACGGAACCTGAAAAAGGGTAAAGGATAAAGGTAAAAGGATAAAGGCGAACACTCCGTCAGCCTTTACACTTTACACTTTAACCTTATTGAACATGCCTACTGTTTCGCAATACTATCCCGGTGACTTTTACGGCGATGTTGCCCAGTCGCTCGCCTGGCTCTACGCGCGGCAGGAAAAGCTGGTTCAAGGCTGGGAAGCCAACGCGCTGGAGGCG
>Ga0326728_10017757_pt1 | contig 14168 bp, 10 predicted proteins | sample MB3enrmetagenome_FD_207602 | JGI IMG/M metagenome (GOLD analysis project Ga0326728, IMG submission 207602) | Lab enriched peat soil microbial communities from McLean, Ithaca, NY, United States - MB31MN | ecosystem: Environmental > Terrestrial > Soil > Wetlands > Peat | place: USA: New York...
GTCTATGGGTTCGTGTTTGTGAAATGAGTCATTCGTCCTTTGTCCGTCGTCCGTGGTTCGTAGGGGCGGGGCTTGCCCCGGCCTGTGGGGTTTGGACCTTTGCGCTTGGGCGGTGGCTGGTTGCGGCCTCGTCCAGGAGCGCTGGAATCGGGGATCGAGAGAGGCCGGAGCAAGCCCCGGCCCTACGGACAAAGGACAAAGGACTACTGACGACTGCCGCCAAGCCGATGGGCAGCCGTGGGGCCTGAAAATGACGTTGTTTTGGGGGAGGGCGCTGAACAAAGCTAGGATGCGCTTTAGAATCAGTAGGCTCTGAAAATGACCGTCCGATCAGGAATTGTCCTGATCGGCATGCCTCGAGGGTCTAAGGTGCACAACCGATGCGAAGGAGTCAAATTTTGACTTGTCAGTTTTAAGTAGTCGGTTATAGTCAGTTAGCAGTCGCTGGTCGTGCGTTGCTGCCCGTTGCCCGTTGTCAGTTGTAGCAGCGGACCGCGGATGAGCGGCAACCTGGATCTCGGATTGTAGGGGACATGACAATGCACAAGCTGGTTCTGCTGCGGCACGGAGAGAGCGTCTGGAACAAGGAGAACCTCTTTACCGGCTGGATCGACGTCGATTTGTCGGAGAAGGGCAGGGAAGAAGCCCAGGAATCCGGGCGCGTCCTGAAGGAGCAAGGGTACACTTTTGACGTTGCCTATACCTCCGTTTTGAAGCGCGCCATCCGCACGCTCTGGATTACGCTGGACGAGATGGACCTGATGTGGATTCCGGTGATCCGCGACTGGCGCCTGAACGAGAAGCACTACGGGGCCCTGCAGGGCCTCAACAAGGCCGAGACCGCCGCCAAGTACGGCGAGGCACAGGTAAAGATTTGGCGCCGCAGCTATGACATCCGGCCGCCGGCGCTGGAAGAGTCCGACCCCCGCTATCCGGGTCACGACCCGCGCTATCGAGGCCTGACAAAGGATCAGCTCCCGCTGACCGAGTCTCTGAAGGATACGGTGGCGCGCTTCTTGCCGTGCTGGCACGAGGTGATCGCTCCCGCCGTGATCTCCGGCAAACGCGTCCTGATCACCGCCCATGGAAACAGCCTGCGGGCGCTGGTGAAGTACCTGGACGACATCCCTGACCAGGATATCGCGGAGCTGAACATTCCAACCGGCATGCCCCTGGTCTATGAGCTCGACGACGATCTGAAGCCGCTTAGAAGCTATTACCTGGGTGACCCTGAGCGCGTCAGGCAAGCGATGGAGGCGGTCGCCAACCAAGGCAAGGCCAACAAGCAGGGGTAGTGGCTAGTGGCTAGCGGCTAGTGGCTAGTGAAGAAAGACAGAAGAAGTGGCTGGTGGTTAGTGGCGAGCTTCTTCTTCACTAACCACTAGCCACTAGCCACTTCTCAACTGCAAACCGAGCGACTCTTTGCTATAATATCCGTGGGAAGGAGCCCTGCTTGCGTCTGGTTTCGCCTTGTGAGCTTGTCGCCTAGGGGCCAATTCTAAGGAGTCCTATGGGAATCACTGAAGTCGCAATCTGCGAGGCGGAGTCGCCCTCCGAACCGAAGCGGGTTGTGAACGACATGAGCATTCAGGTGGCGACGGTGAACGGTTCCGGCAGCCAGACCTCCAACCTGGTTCTTCTGCGAGCCATCTTCCAGATGGGCATTCCGGTTTCCGGCAAGAACATGTTCCCTTCGAACATTGCCGGCCTTCCCACCTGGTTCACGATTCGGACCTCCCGGCAGGGCTATATCGGCCGCCGCAAGGAGATTGACCTGCTGGTAGCGATGAACCCCGAAACGGTGGAAGAGGACGTGCTCAGCCTCGAACCGGGCGCCGCCGTGGTTTACGACGAACGCCTGGACGCGAAGAAGTTCCGTGACGACCTCATCTTTTATCCCGTGCCGTTCGACAAGCTGGTGGCGCCGGTTTGTCCGGACGCCAAACTGCGCAAGCTCGTCCGTAACATGATTTATGTGGGGGTGGTAGCCAAGCTGATCGGCGTGGACATGGACGAGGTTGAGAAGGCTCTTCGCAAGCAGTTCAAGAAAAAGGTGAAGGCCGCGGACCTGAACTTCGCCGCCGTCAAGGCCGGTTATGAGTTCGCGGACAAAAGCCTCGTGAAGCAGGACCACTATTGGCTCGAGCGGATGAACTTGAACGAGGGCAAGATCATGATCGAGGGCAACGCGGCGGCGGCCCTCGGCGCTATGTTTGCCGGCGTGACGGTGGTGACCTGGTATCCCATTACGCCTTCCTCATCGCTCTGCGAGACGCTGATCGACTACATGAAGCGCTACCGGATCGATCCTGAGACCAAGAAGGCCACGTTCGCCATCGTCCAGTGCGAGGACGAGTTGGCGGCCGTCGGCATGGTGATCGGCGCTGGCTGGGCGGGCGCGCGCTCCATGACCGCAACGGCGGGCCCGGGCATCTCGCTGATGGCGGAGTTCGTGGGCCTGGGCTATTACGCCGAAGTGCCCGGCGTCATCTTCGATGTCCAGCGCGTCGGCCCCTCGACGGGCTTGCCCACGCGCACCGCGCAGGGCGATGTTCTCACGACGGGTATCCTCTCCCATGGCGACACGAAGCATCCGCTCTTTTTCCCGTGTTCGCCGGCAGAGTGCTTCACCATGGCCATTGAGGCGTTCGACCTCTCCGAGGTGCTGCAAACCCCCGTCTTCGTGATGAGCGATCTCGACCTGGGCATGAACATCTGGATGTCGGACCCCTTCCCCTATCCCGAGAAGCCTATCCAGCGCGGCAAGGTGCTTACCGCGGAGGACCTGGATCGTCTCGGCGGGTTCCAGCGCTACAAAGATGTGGATGGAGACGGCATCGGCTACCGGACGCTGCCCGGTACCCGGCATCCGGCGGCGGGTTACTTCGCCCGCGGCAGCGGCCACGACGAGCGCGCCATCTACAGCGAGAAGCCCGACGTTTACGTGAACAACATGGACCGCCTCGCCCGAAAGTGGGAGACGGCGCGTCGGCTCGCGCCCGGCCCGGTGATCGAGGAGGGTGGGGACGGCGGCATCGGCATCATCGCTTACGGCACCACCCACTGGGCGGTGGTGGAAACTCTCGACCAACTCAAGCGGGAGCAGGGCATCGAAGCCAGCTACTGCCGCCTGCGCGCCTATCCCTTTTCCGACGAGGTGATCGATTTCATCCGCCGGCACGAGCGCGTCTACGTGGTGGAGCAGAACCGCGACGCGCAGCTTCGCGGCCTGCTGCGGCTGGATATTGATCCTGGACTGAGTAAGAAATTGCGCAGTGTCCGCCACTATGACGGCCTGCCCATCGACGCGCGAAGCGTGACCGACGCGATTGTGGCGCAGGAAGTCGAGGCGCATCGCGATGCGCCCGAGGAGGTGCAAGCGTAATATGGCTACCACGACAGTTCCCCCGACCCCGCTGAAGAAAGTGAACCGCATTGGCCTGGAGCAGGTCGATTACAAGGGCAACAAGACCACGCTCTGTGCGGGCTGCGGGCACAACGCGATCAGCGAGCGCATCATCGAGGCGTTTTACGAGATGGGCGTGGAGCCCTCTCGCGTGGTTAAGCTCTCCGGCATCGGTTGCTCCTCCAAGAGCCCGGCGTATTTCCTGAGGAGCGCCTATGGTTTCAACGCCGTTCACGGGCGCATGCCTTCGGTGGCCACCGGCGCCATGCTGGCGAACCAGCACCTGATCGCGGTGGGGGTGAGCGGCGACGGCGACACGGCTTCCATCGGCATTGGCCAGTTCGTCCACCTCATGCGCCGCAACCTGCCCATCATCTACATCATCGAGGACAACGGCGTCTACGGCCTTACCAAGGGCCAGTTCTCGGCCACGGCGGACGTCGGGTCGAAGCTGAAGACGGGGGTCATCAACGACCTGCCGCCCATCGACACCTGCGCGCTCGCCATCCTGCTCGGCGCCACCTACGTGGCGCGCTCGTTCTCCGGCGACAAGCGTCAGCTCCTCGCCTTGCTCGAAGGCGCCGTCGCCCACTACGGCACCGCCATGCTCGACGTGATCTCGCCGTGTGTCACTTTCAACGACCATGAAGGGTCCACCAAGAGTTACAGCTACGTGAAAGACCACGAATCGCCACTCGAGGATGTGAGCTTTGTTCCCTTCTTCGAAGATATCACCGTGGACTACGATCCCGGCACTACCACCGAAATCACCCTGCACGACGGGTCGCGCATGCTGCTCAAGAAACTCGATAATGACTACGATCCGGCCAACAAGTCGGAGGCCCTGCGTGTCCTGACCGAGGCTCACGACAAGAATGAAGTGGTGACCGGGCTCTTCTACGTCGATACGAAGCGGGAGAGCTTTATTGACCAGTTGAATCTGGTGGACGAACCGCTCGCCACGCTGCCCGAGTCGCGCGTGCGCCCGCCCAAGAGCGCGCTGGATGAGGTGATGGAGAGCCTGCGGTAGGAGGTGCTTCGTCGGTGGTCCGTTGCTTTAGGCCCGAGCTGCCGCTCGTAGGGCGCGCCGCCTCTTGGCGACACCGTGAGGGAGCGTGGCCGTGGCCTCACGGTATCCAGTCGGCAATGAAAATATTGATTTCGTGCGACTGCTTCGCGTTGCGACTGGAAGCGAAGACCACTCGCTTGCCATCGGGCGAAAACATGGGAAAAGCGTGAAATCCGCCGGTGAAGGTCAGACGCTCCAGGTTGCTGCCGTCGCGATCGATCGCGTAGAGCTCGAAATGGCTCGTGCCCGGCGATTCGTAGTTGGAGGCGAAGATGATCCGCCGGCTGCCGGGGAAAAACGAGGGGGCGAAACTGGCGCCGCCCAAGCGCGTGATCTGGCGCTGCTCCGAGCCGTCCGCGCGCATGACGAAAAGGTCCATCAGCATGGGTTCGACGAGATCTTCGGCCAGCCGTGCTTTGTAGCGCGCGACCTCTTCGGGATCGGTCGGGTGATGAGCGCGGTAAACGATCCACTGACCGTCGGGCGAAAAGAACGGTCCGCCGTCGTAGCCCAGTCGGTTGGTGAGGCGCTTCACGTCGCTGCCGTCCGGGTCCATCGTGTAGATGTCCAGGTCGCCGTCACGCGACGAAGTGAAAACGATCTTCCGGCCATCGGCGGAAAGCGTCGACTCGGCGTTGTAGCCGGGCGCCGGCGCGAGCTGCCTCAGGATCTCGCCGCGGTCGGTGGCGTAGAAAATCCGGAACGATGAATACACTCCCCAGACGTAGCCCTTCGAGTAATCGGGTCGCGGCGGGCAGCTCGCGCCCGAGAGATGCGTCGATGAGTAAAGGATGTGCTTGCCATCAGGATAAAAGTAGCCGCACGTCGTCCTGCCTTTGCCTGTCGAGACGAGGTGGACGTCGGACCCGTCGACGTTCATGATGAACATTTGGTCGCACGCGTAGGGCGGACGCGTCGACTGGAAGATCAGGCGCTTTCCGTCGAAGCTGAAGTAGGCCTCGGCGTTCTGCCCGCCGAAGGTGAGCTGCTTTACATGCCGCAGGTGCACTTCGCGGGGGTCGCGAAGCGGATCATCCGGGGTTCCGTTCACCACGGGTGCCGGACCGGCCAGGCCCTGCGATGCCGGCTTTTCACTCTGCGCCTGATGTTGGGCAAGCAATCGCGCACCGAACATAGCGAAGAGAAGTCCGATGACGATGAGCGAAGCTCGAAGTGCCGTCCGCGGCTGATTGTGCTGATTGTGCTGATGTCTCATGAATTCCTTGATCCTGATTCCGTATCCTGCCTTACTTACAATCCAGCGTTATTTTGAAATCGTTGATGCCGCCGCCCTCAGCCACGTCCATCCGCTCTTCCTGCTTGCGGCAGCCGTGTCGCTTGAGCGTGGCGTAATTGCGGCCGGGAAGCAGCTCCAGGGCCGCGAAGCCGTCCGGCAGCGTCTCACCCTTCACGTTATCGAGGATGGTCCCGCTCGACCACGTCACATCAAGCGCGACTTTTCCTGCCCGGCCTCCTGCCCTGTCGGTGACGCGCACCAGCACCGGCTTGTGCAGCATCCGCTTGGCCTCATAGATCTCGGGCGGCAGCATGACGAGCTGGAGCACGGCCGCGGCCTCGCCGGAGGTCAGCTCAACATGCTGGAAAACGGCCGTATCCACGGTGGCGACTTCGCGTCGCGCCGTCACCCAGTACAGCCCCAGCGGCAGGCGGCTGAACGAGAAACGCCCGTCGGTGTCGGTCCGCGACTGATCGACCAACCGCTCCTGCTCGTCACTCAGCGAAACCAAAGCGCGTGCAACCGGCCGCGAGTCGGGCGTGACAACGGTACCCGCCACGGAGCCGGTGGCCGTCAACGCCGGCGCTTCGAGGTCGAAGTCGATCGTGTTGCTCTCGACCTCCCTTTGCCAGACTACCACACCCAGGTCTCTCGCGACCTCGTCGCCATTCGAGTAGCTCGCGCCGTACGTGACCGAGAAACGATAGCGACCCCAGACCGGCTTGGCCGCGGTGTCCGCGCCTCTCAGCGCCGGAGTGAGGTGAATGACGGCTTTCTCTTCGTAGTCGTCGCCGGGCGCGAGCCTGACGAGCTTGGGATGAGGAAGCCCGACGCTTTCGAGCACCACGCCCTCGGCCCCACTCGTCACTTCTCCTGCCGCGGCCGCCGTGAGATGGATCGCCAGCGTCGAACCGCCCCGCGTGGTGTTGCCGATATTTTCCGCCGACTCGAGCTGTACCGTCGCCGTACTCGTCACCGTGGCTGCGTCGCGCGCGTGCCGGTAAAGCCACACCGGTTCCGGTCCCGCATTGTGAAGGTGCAGCGTGATCCGCGCCGGAAAAGGCGCCGTGACGGTCTGCGTTTCGGCCGAGATCAGAAGCTTCAAAGCGCCGGGTTCAGCAGCGGCACTCGCGCCAGCCGGTCCGGCGGATAACTGCAGAAAGAAGGCCCAGCTTATCAGACCAACCGCAAACGAATAAGATCTTCGCGTGTCCATTCGGCTTGCATCTCGAGCGTGCTCCGCAGAGTCTTCAACCGGAAAGTGTCGTCGTCGGACTCCACAACGACCTTAAGCACGCAGGACTTCACACAAGATCTCCTGACGCGCCTATTCACTATCAGTTTAGCGCGAAGCAGCAACGTCGCCAACCGGCAGGACCCGTCGGCTCCTATTTCCTCACCTCCAATGTCACCTCGCGTGTCAGCTTCTCCCCATTGCGCAGCACGGTGACCATCACCTTGTCGCCCGGCTTGTGGGCACGCAGGGCATAAGTGAAGTCGTAGAGGTTTTCAATCTTCTTGTTGTCAAACTCGATCAGCACATCGCCGGCCTTGAAGCCTGCTTTGGCGGCAGGGCTGCCGTCGCGCACGTCGGCGAACTTCACACCATGCTCGATCTCGCCGAAGTCGGGAATGGAGCCGAAGTAAGCGCCGTAGCCACCGCCCCCGCCGGAGGCCGGGTTTGCCGGCTCAGCCACCCGGACGTACTGCGGCTTCTCCGTCAATTGGTCGAGTGAATCGGTCACACTCGCCACCAATTCCAGCACGCGCGCTCCCTCGCGGGCGTCAATCTTGTCCCAGGTGTCCGAAGGCTTATGGTAATCCGAATGGAGTCCCGAAAAGAAAAACAGCACCGGGACGTTGTGCACGGTGAACGAGGTGTGATCGCTCGAGCCGTAACCCGAAGCCGAGTAGCTCAGATCGAAGCCTCCGGACAGGCTCGAGTTGATCGCGTGGTCCGGTCCCTCGCGGCTACCTACCGAGCCCGATGGCAACGGCGCCATGGCTCGGTTGGCGTCCTCCAGGAGCTTCTTGAATCCGGGCGAAGTTCCGGTGCCGCCCACGTAGAGCCGGTTCTTCGAGACGCGCCCGATCATATCCATGTTGATCATGGTGATTGTCTGATCGAGCGGAAACTCCGGATGGGCGGTGTAGTAGTTGGATCCGAGCAGGCCCAGTTCCTCGCCCGCGAAGCTGAGGAAGACGATGGTGTGCTTCGGCGCTGGACGCCGGTGCGCGAAGACGTCCGCCAGTTCCAGAACGCCGCTCGTACCGGAGGCGTTGTCGTCGGCGCCGTGGTGGATCTGGCCGACCTGTCTGGGGGCCAGCGAGTGCTGCTCGCCAAGGCCGAGATGGTCGTAGTGCGCTCCGATCACGATGGCCTGCTTGGCGAGTGTCGGGTCGCTGCCCGCCAGCATGCCGACAACGTTCGCCACCGGCTTGCGGATGCGTTGGACATCCACGGTCGCCGCGACGCGCGTTGCCGGATCGAACGCGAACGAGTGGTTGGAAAGGTCCTTATCGATCGCCTGCCGCAGCTCATCGAGCGTGTGGCCCGCGGGCTTCAGCCATTCGTCCACGACGCCGGTCGCTACCTGAAGCGTGGCCAGCCCGATATCTTCGGGTCCGGCGAGCGTACCGAAGCGAATCAACTCGTCAGGCTCGCCCGGATGGTTCCCCACATCGTTCACGAGGATCATTCCCACGGCGCCATGGTTGCGGGCATTGATCGCCTTGTTGATGATGTCCGCGTGCGTCGTGAGCTGCTTGCCGGCGAAGACGCTCTTCTCGTCGTTCTCCTGCGGCTCGTGACGCAGCACAATCACCATCCGGCCCTTGGCGTCGATGCCCTGATAGTCGTCGTAATGATACTCGGGCGCCGTGATCCCATAGCCGGCGAAAACCATGGGCGCGTGAAGCGTCGTATCCTGAGAGAAGCTGAAGGGCACAAAGTCCTGGTTGAGGGCCAGGGCCTTGCGCGTGTCACCGCTCTCGTATACGAGAGAGTTGTTTGCGCCGAGCTTCGCGCCAACCGTGATCATGAAGTGCTGCAAGTAAGTGCCGTTGTCTCCCCCTGGCTTGAGCCCGAACCTACGGAACCGTTCCGCGATATAGCGCGCGGCCTCGTCGAGTTCAGGCGTACCGTTGCCGCGGCCTTTCAATCGATCACTCGACAGGAACTTGATCGGCTCCAGGAATTCCTGAGAAGAAAACGCCGGCTGCTGTTTGGCTGAGGTCGCCGAGCCGGCCACTGTGTGCCGTGGGACCAGGGTGGCCAGGATCAGGGCTGCCACCAGAACCAGTCTTGCGCTCAATCTTAGTGTGTGTTTCTTCGCTTGCATGAATTCCCCTTGGTTAGGCCCGGCGGGCCGACCCTTCTCTCCCCAAGCTGCTGACATCGGGTGTCTTCTCCGCTTTGTTTTCAAAAACCGAAACCACAATGTCCCTTTTTATCAATCACCTACTCGCTTTGAGGGGGTCCACTTTCTCATGCCGAGCGACCGATCCCCCTTTCGCCAAGTGGCGAGCACGGGCCCTTCTCCGCTTTGTTTTCAAAAACCGAAACCACAATGTCCCTTTTTATCAATCACCTACTCGCTCTGAGGGGGCCCACTTTCTCATGCCGAGCGACCGATCCCCCTTTCGCCAAGTGGCGAGCACGGGCCCTTCTCCGCTTTGTTTTCAAAAACCGAAACCACAATGTCCCTTTTTATCAATCACCTACTCGCTTTGAGGGGGCCCACTTTCTCATGCCGAGCGACCGATCCCCCCTCCGCCAAGTGGCAAGCACGGGCTCTTCTCCGCTTTGTTTTTCAAAAACAGAAACCACAACATCTTTTGTTATCAATTACCTACTTGCTTTGAGGGGGGCACCTTTTTCCTGGCGCGATGGCAAGCCTCTTTGTTGCTCCTTCTTCGGCCCCGACCCTCACCCGCAGATTCCCGCCTCTTCTGTTTCGGGCAATCGTCTTTTTCGTCGCCTCCGTCGCGCGGCTACCCACAGATTCTGTGTAGGAGCTAAATGCAAAGGCGTTGTATCTACCGGCCCCCGCCTGGAACCACTGGCCGCACGTTCCCACAGCAGCCCATTATGCCAAAGCGTACCCATTGTGTCAACTATATTCCTACAAACAAGCAAACCCACAGATCTCGCTAGAGACCCCAAAAATTACCCCTCCAGCGTGCGCAGGATCAAGCATTTCAAATAATGCGTCTCAGGCACCGTAAGCAATATGGGATGATCGCGCGACTGTGTCCGGCGCTCGACCACGCTGACGGTGCGATGCGCGTCGAGCGCCGCGCCGGCGACCGCTTCCAGCAGGTCCGCCTCGCTCACGTGAAACGAGCATGAACAAGTGATAAGGTACCCGCCCCGCTCGAGCATCTTGAGAGCGCGCAGGTTCAACTCCTTGTAACCCCGCAGCGCCGATTCCCGGCTCGACTTCTGTCGCGCGAAGGCGGGCGGGTCGAGGACAATGGTGTCGAAGCGCTCGCCGCGCTGGTCGGCGGCCTTCAGGAAGTCAAAGCAGTTCGCTTCCATCCACTGAACGTTCGCGATCCCGTTCAGCTCCTGGTTGCGTGCGGCGGCTTGGAGCGCCTCCGCCGAACTCTCAACCCCCAGCACGGAGTCGCACTTCCCCGCCATGGCCAGCGCGAAGCCACCCGTGTAGCAGAAGCAATCGAGGGCACGACCGCGTGCGTACCGTTGGGCCGCGACGCGATTCTCGCGCTGGTCGAGAAAAGCGCCGGTCTTCTGGCCGCCCATAAGATCGATGCACATCTTCACGCCGTTCTCTTCCGCCACGACTTCGCTCACGGACTCGCCCGCCAGAACGCCTTTCTGCTCCGGCAGTCCTTCGAGGGCGCGGACCGCGGCGTCGTTCCGCTCCAGAATCGCGCGCGGCGCGAACTGCTCCTGGAGGATCTCCACCAGCAGCATCTTCAGCCGGTCCGTGCCCTGGCTAAGTGTCTGCAGTGCAAGACAATCCGCATAGCGGTCAATGATGAGACTGGGCAGCAAGTCGCCTTCGGAGGAGACGAGGCGGTACGCCTGGGCCCCTTCGATCACCTGATGCCGAAATGCTGCCGCGGCGGCGATGCGCTCGGCGAGAAAGTCGCGGCCGAAGGGCCGCTTCTCGCGTGTCAGAAACCGCAACGCGATCTGCGACTGGGCGCTGTAAAACGCTTGTCCCCAGAAATTCTTGCGGCGGTCGACTACCCAGACCACGGCACCGGGCGCGGCCTCCGAAGCTTCCTGGACATCCGCGCGGTAGATCCACGGATGACCCGAGAGGATGCGCTCAACGCCACGTTGCGAGACGACGACGCTCGGAGGTGCCACGTTCCCACTTTAGCACAGGCCGTTGCTTTGTCAGTGGTCCCTGGTGCGTCGCCAAGGCAGCCCGCCAACCGCTTGCGTTTTCCGCCGCCGGGCGGCACCCATTCTTCTGCAACTGACCACTGACAACTGACCACTGATCGTCAGCGAAGTTGCTACAATCGAGTTGGATGCTCATCGAAGAGTTTGATTATCCGCTTCCCAGCGAGCTGATTGCCCAGCAGCCGCTGGCGGAGCGCGACGCATCGCGCCTGATGGTGGTGCGCCGCGCCACGCGCACGGTTGAGGACCGCGCCTTTCGCGACTTCCCTCAGTTGCTCGAACCCGGCGACCTGCTCGTCCTGAACAATACCAAGGTCTTCCCTGCCCGGCTGCTGGGGCGGCGGCGAGGCGTCACGGCGCAGCAAATCGGCAAGAACAACCCCGCCGTCCGAGAGTATCTCAGCGCGGAAGTCGAGCTGCTTCTCACCCGTCGCGAAAGCGGGGACGTCTGGCAAGGCCTCGTTCGTCCCGGCCGCAAGATCCGGACCGGCGAAGTGCTGGTCTTCGGGGATGGCGAACTCGAGGCTGAAGTGCTGACACGCGGCAACTACGGCGCGCGGCGGGTTCGCCTGCGGGCGCGCTCGGGCTCGATTGACGATGCCATCGATCGTCTCGGTCACGTGCCGCTGCCGCCTTACATCCACCGCGCCGATGGGCCGACCGATCGCGACACCTACCAGACCGTCTACGCGAAGGCGCGCGGCGCGGTCGCGGCGCCCACGGCCGGCTTTCACTTCACCAAGCGGGTGCTTGACGAGTTGCGCGCGCGCCGAATCGAGACGTGCGAGATCACCCTGCACGTGGGACTCGGAACTTTTCAGCCCGTCCACGCGGAGCAGGTCGAGAACCACAAGATGGAGCCAGAGTGGTTCGAAGTGCCCGAGGCCGACGCCGACGCCATCACCCGCGCCATGGACGAAGGCCGCCGCATCGTCGCCGTCGGCACCACCACCGTACGCACCCTCGAGCACGTGGCGCGCGAGCACGGCGGCAGAATCGTCGCCTGTTCTGGCGAGACGAGTTTGTTCATCGTGCCCGGCTTTCAGTTCCAGGCCGCGAAGGCCTTGCTCACCAACTTTCACCTTCCCAAGTCAACCCTGATGATGCTGGTCTCAGCCTTTGCCGGACGCGAGTTGATCCTCGGCGCCTATCAGCACGCCGTCGCCGAACGCTATCGGTTCTACAGCTACGGTGACTGCATGCTGGTCCTGTAGTAGGCTGCTGAAAGAGTGGCTAGTGGCTAGAGGAAGAGGGGCAGCGGGTCTGATTGCCCTCTTGGCTTCCTTCTTCTCGCCACTAGCCACTAACCGCTAGCCACTTTTCTACTGCCAACGCACACGCACCCGGTATTTCAAGACCGATTCCCCGTTGGCGTCGACGGGCACGGTGAAGCGCGCCGCAAAAGCCGCCGTCTTCTCGTACTTGAGATTCGATTCTTCCATGGTCCAGTCGCCGCCGATCGGCTCGTTGACCTCAACGGTGATCGGCTCGGCTTTGTGGTTGCGCAGCCTGATCTCAAACGCCATCTCGACAGCGTGGGAGCCGAGTTGCTGGTAATCCGTCTGCTTGCGCTCCGCGACCACGTCGAAGGCGTCGCCGATGTGCAGGTCGAGCGTCTCGTCCTTGGGAGTGTGATCGATATGGTCTTCGCCGATAAACTGCACTCGCCCCTTGGAGTCGCTCTGGTAGACCCGGATCGTACCCGCCGGCAGCGGCACGCCCAGCGAGTTGGCCTCCGAGTTCTTGAACTTCAGGCGCACTTGCACGGGATCTTTGATCGGCTGGCCGGGTCGCGAGACAGATTGATAGTAGTAGCCCTGCCCGTCCACTTCGAAGTGTTTCTCGATGTGGACGCCGGTCCCGGAAAGCAGGCTGATCTGTTTGGTCTCGTTGTTCTCGAGCGTGGTGCGGCGATCGAGGGTGTAGAGGTGATATTCAGAGATCGCTTCCTGCTCAAACTGGGGCGCGGGCACAGCCTTGGCCATTTCCATCACGCGGCCGCCGTTCACCGGCCTCGGCGCCGCCACCCGATGCACGGCGCCAGCCACCAGTTGAAGCTGGGCGTTGCGGTAGGCCGTCCCGCTGCTGTTGACGATCGTCACCCAACCGTTCAGGTCCGCGGACTTCTGATCGGTCTCCACTGTGAGCACGTAGTCAGAGCTCCAGTTCATCTGGTTGGTCAGGTAGGAGGCTTCGAGGGTCTGCTCGCCGCCATAGCGGTTATCGAGCAGCCAGACCAGCGTGGGCTTGCTGTAAAGGTTCGCCGGCAGGTCCGGAAACATGTAGCGGTCCGCGCCCATGCCGGTGACAATATCGTTCCCGACCTTCCAGACCGGGCCATCCTCGTTGTTGGCGAGCAAGGTCGCCTTGACATACTCTTCTCTGGTGGAATCGTTCTCGGTACGCAAGCGCACCAAGGTGAGCCCCTTGCCCACATATTTATCGAGCAACTTGCGCGGGCTCAGCAGGTCGTACTCGTAGTTCTGCTCGAGCACCGCCAGTTCTTTGGGCGCAGTCAGAGAGACGATGTGCACGGTGGCCGGGTTCACCTGCGCCGCAATATCCATGAAACGGAGATCGACGGCGCCGGTAGGAAGGCGCAGGCTGCGAACATCGCGCACCAGCGCAACGTTGGAGTTGTAAACGGTGACCGCGACCTCTTTTTGATCGGCCAGCGTCGAGCTCTGGCTGGTCTGGGCCAGGGCGCACGTCGCCAGGAGCGAGAAGATTGCCAGAGCGGCCGCGAAGGAAGTTCCCTTCCGGATCAGACGTGAAGTCTTCATGTTTCTGCCTCCAAGGGCGGAGATTCTTGTAGGGGTACGGCTTACCGTACCCTCTTTGTTGCGCTCTTCCGGCTATTTAGTGGGTGATGGTGCGAGGTTCAGCCCACCGCAGTGGAAGTAAATCGCGTGGACGAAGTTCTGGATGTTCCGGAATCCTCGTGCCGTGTACTTCACCCACCGAATCTTGGAGTTAATCGACTCGCTCGTGGCGTTCGTGATCCGATGACGCAAGTAGGTGATGATGTTCTCAAAGCGGCGCTTGAGCATGCGGCCCACTTCGATCATCGGCTGCA
>Ga0326728_10017759_pt1 | contig 14167 bp, 14 predicted proteins | sample MB3enrmetagenome_FD_207602 | JGI IMG/M metagenome (GOLD analysis project Ga0326728, IMG submission 207602) | Lab enriched peat soil microbial communities from McLean, Ithaca, NY, United States - MB31MN | ecosystem: Environmental > Terrestrial > Soil > Wetlands > Peat | place: USA: New York...
TGGTTTGAATGGTGTAATCGATGACTCTCAGGGATACATTAGAACCGTTTTTTAACAAGTTACCTGCAGTAGCAAGTCCGGAAAAACATGTCCACTTTAAGAATAAACTCTGGTGGACTCTGGGAGTTCTGGTGCTATACTTTGCTTTGGCAAATGTGCCACTCTTCGGGATGTCCAAAAATTCTGTTGACCTTTTTGAAACCTACCGTGCTGTTATAGCAGGTGCTTCAGGATCTTTGATTCTTCTCGGAATTGGGCCGATTGTCACTGCGTCGATTGTCCTGCAACTTCTTGTTGGAGCAGATATTATCAAAATGGACCTGTCGAACCCAAAGGATCAGGCATTCTTCCAGGGAGCTCAGAAGTTCCTTGTCTTAGTCATGATCATACTAGAAGCTGTACCGCAATTAATTGGTGGTTATATCCAACCTGATCCAGTACTTGCTTCTGCTCTCGGTGTAGGCCCGGGATTGATCACCCTACTACTTCTTGCCCAAATTTTCGTTGGAGGCACACTTGTTCTTTTTATGGATGAAGTAGTTTCCAAATGGGGTATCGGGTCAGGGGTCGGGCTATTCATAGTTGCGGGGATTTCACAGCAGATAGTTACAGGGATCGTTAACTGGCAGCTTGATAGGTCGTCCGGGCTTCCGATAGGGTTAATTCCAAAGTGGATCTACATAGCCCAGAATACCGGGGTAGATTATCTTTTTTCAGGTAGTGGCCTTGGTTATCTGCTTATCCAGGGAGGAATTCTTGCACTCCTGAGCACAGTTCTTATCTTCCTACTTGTAGTGCTTGTGGAAAGTACGAGAATAGAAATACCTCTCGCCCATAGTGGTGTAAGAGGAGCAAGGGGCCGTTTTCCTGTAAAGCTAATCTACTCCTCGGTTCTGCCAATGATTCTTGTCAGGGCTCTTCAGGCTAACGTTCAGATGATTGGAATTATCCTTGCTAATCGGGGGATTACATTCCTTGGAGAGTTTCGTGAGGGATCAGTGCCTATTAACGGGATCATGTTTTATCTTTCCCCAATAAACGGTCCACATAACTGGATCCCATCTCTCGTGAAGGATTCTTTTGTAAGTGTCGGTGCTGCAACCACTCCTGCTATCTGGCAGATAGCACTTCATGTCTTTACAGATGCATTCATGCTTATAGTAGGCGGAGTTATCTTTTCTCTCTTCTGGATAGAGACTACAGGCATGGGTGCTAAACCTACAGCTCAGAAAATTTTTGATTCAGGTATGCAGATTCCTGGTTTCAGGCGGAATATCAGCAGCATTGAAAAAGTCATGGAGCGTTATATTCCAAAAGTTACAGTGATCGGTGGGGCTTTCATAGGGATTCTCACCCTTCTCGCAAGCCTTCTTGGTACCCTTGGAAGTGCTGGTGGTACCGGGTTGCTGCTGACTGTGAGTATCGTGTATCGTCTTTATGAGGACATAGCCTCTGAGCAGATTATGGAGATGCATCCGATGATTCGCTCCTTCTTCGGGGAGGAGTAAGGTTATTTTTGATTTTAGGAAGGAATTCAATCTAAATATGACTGCAACAATTTAATAAGGATATAAGAACGGGATCTTCGAATGAATATAATACTATTTGGGCCGCCGGGTGCTGGAAAGGGCACACAGGCCAAAAAATTGGTTGATTTCTATGAAATTCCGCAGATCTCCACAGGGGATATCCTGCGGGCAAATATCAGGGAAGGCACTGAATTGGGTTTTGCAGCTAAGCTATATATGGATAAAGGAGAGCTTGTTCCTGATGAAGTGCTTATAGGGATCATTAAGAACCGCTTGAAAGAACCTGACTGCAAAAGAGGTTTTATCCTTGATGGTTATCCAAGGACTGTCTCTCAAGCAGATGCTCTTGAAGTCATTTTGGCTGAAATCGACAAGCCTTTAGATGTTGTTCTTAACCTTGAAGTGCCTAACAAAAAGCTGATCGAAAGAATAAGCGGTAGGCTGATTTGTGGAAACTGTGGAGCAAGTTATCACAGGATTTTTAACCTACCGAAAAAAGAAGGTATATGTGATATCTGCGGGAATGAAATTTACCAGAGGTCTGACGACAAAGAAGAGTCAGTCCAAAATCGCTTGAACGTTTATAAAATGCAGACTCAGCCCCTTATAGATTACTATTTAAAGAAAGGTATATTGATAACTCTCGAAGGTAATAAGGATATAGATGAGGTTTTAGAAGATATCAAGGCAGTTCTTGCAAAATTTGCCTGAAATTTTTCCCTTTTCTTTACTTTCATATTTTTTCCATGAGTTTTTGAAGACCGCAAACGGAAGGTCATCTTCAAGTTTTCCCAAAAATATGATGTATACTCTTTTTTTAGATTTGATCAATAACTCCAGAAAACGACATCTGTTAAGTACAGGCTGAAATCATGGCGGAGCTGAAAAATACCAGATTCCGAAAGGCATAGAAAGCATTTATCACGATTTGTTTGCTCTTGCTGAAAAATCAGTTGATAATAGTCATAAAAAGTCTTAATCGAATTATTTAGGCTAATTAGTTTCAGGCGTTCCCTGAGCTCCAGATGTTCTAGGAGTCCCATAAGCTCCATGAGTCATAGCTCAATCATGTTTTCTCATTACTGATGGCATTTAGGAAATCCAGAGATTTAGAAACAAAAATTGTGCATATCTATTATCTTTGGGAAAGGTAAAGAGAAAGTCTTAAGCTTATGATTCTGAAAACATAATTCCTATGACTCGGCACTAAATTGGTACTTTTTGGGTACACCTTTTACCAGGGGTTTTGATACTTTTAAGGTATACCTTCAGTAATACAACATTTGCAGATTCATTAACTATCTATATAATCAAAACATAAACTTATTAAAAAAAACTGAAAAATGGTAACAAATAAAAAAAGCAATATTTTATATTCATCAACTTACACAATTATTTATATAAATCCTACTCCTATTCTTAATTAATTCTATTTTATCGTTAATGTAAGATTTCACTTGCATTAATTCCAATAATTTTTATAATTATCTTCCTTGAAATATTCCAAGATCAAGATTCTTATATTGCTTTTTTACCTTCTTCAGGTATCTCTGGATGAGTCAAACTGGTTTTCCCTCTCACCAGAGACGTAAATGTCCCGAGAATACAGAAGATTGTAAACAGGATGAACGCATAATGAAGACTTAAAACGAATTGCGTATAATATTCAGGTGTAATTTCTACAGGACCAATAAATGTCGCAAAAATCATCATCTCGATACCCATCGAAAGCATCTGACCAAGGAGCCTCATAGTTCCGTTCATCCCGGACGCAACGCCGTAAAATCTCTTGTCGACCGAACCCATAATGGCATTCGTATTAGGGGACGAGAAGAGTCCAAAACCTGCACCTAGCACGAGTTGAATGAAAACAAGGTACAGAGAGAGACGTTTCTTCTGTAAGGAAAATTAGACCAAAGAGTCCAATTGCAGTGAGAGCCATTCCTACAGATGCAACTATCCGTGACTCAACTCTGTCAGAGAGTTTTCCGGCAATAGGCAAAATCATAGCCTGGACAACCGGCTGAACAACCAGGATAATTCCCGCATACTCAAGCTTAAAGCCTTTAATGTACTGCAGATCGAGACTCAAGAGAAAAGTCACTGCAAAAGTCGCGCTGTAATTGATTAACGCAGATAAGTTCGCAAGGGCAAAGATTCGTTTTTTTGTTAGAAGGGAAATATCAAGTACAGGAGAAGATATTCGCATCTCGTACAAAGCAAAAATCAGCACCCCAATAATTCCCACCGCTATAAGAGCAGCACCTTTTAAATTCGGGAGAACTGAGAAACCATACATGACGGCAACGATCGCTGCGCTGTATATAACCGATCCTGTCAAGTCGGAACTATCTCCCTTGCACTCGGCCCATTCACCTTTTAGCTTACCGAGGATTAGGAGAATTGTTGCTATACTTATAGGGACATTTACGAAGAAGATACCCTCCAGCCAAGGTACTGGGTTAGCACACCACCAAGGAAAGGGCCGATAGACAGCCCAAAATAAACTGCAGTAATGTAAATACCAATAGCTTTCCCACGCTCACCCGAAGGGAAGAACAGAGGTAATGATAGCAATTCCGGTCCCGAAGATCATAGCAGCTCCTAAACCTTGAACTATTCGGATACCGATAAAAATTTCAGTTCGGGAGCTATTGTCATCACTAGGGATGCGAGACTGAAAATAGATATGCTGTAGAGGTATATTTTTTTCCTTCCGTAAATATCTGCGATTTTCCCAAATGGGACAAGAGACACTGCTGAAGAGAGAAGATATGTAGTCGCAATCCATGAGAGAGCAATTGCGTCCATATGAAACTCTTTCCCTATCGAGGGAAGGGCAATATTTACTGCTGAACTATCAAAAGGAGTAATGAATCCCGAGAGTATCGCGATCAGAAATACAACTCTCTTTCCGGTGCCATGGACAGAGGTATTAGGAGTTTTGCATATCCTAGTAGCCTTAGAGAGCATTCCTCTATTTTCAGCAAGTGATATGTTATTACTCATTTTTTTTACCATCTATAAGCGATTACTTTATCTGTCACATTACAGTTTTCGCTCAAGCTATTACCTTCTCCGGCTGCTCCCCCATGCTCCGGATATTATCGGCCTTGCAGCCAGCACCGCAATTTTCATTACCTTCAATCACAATATTGATGATCCTGATAGTTCATTCAAGAGCTCCTATTTTTCCTGTGTCATAAGATCTAGCGCCTCCACTCCCTTTATGGTGAACACATGTACATTTTGACATTTGATCTTTAGCTCTGGGTAACAAACAAAAGACGGTAAAATCAACTTTAGTGTACTCTGATATAATTATAAACTCCGAATAGGATTATGCCTACTATAAAGCCTATAGTATTGCCTATTATCATGTCTATAACACTGCATTTTTCCTCTATGGGGCATATATCACTGCGTATTTCCTTATCGGTCACTTCATGATTCCTTCGCCTATACATTGCTGTTTTAGCTCAAATCTCTACTTTCTATCTTCATCTGTTTTTCAAGTCCAGGAACCAACGTCATGCACTTTATCAGGATGCTGCCCAACTTCTAATTTTAGTTCATTTCTGTTGGCCTGTCAAAACCAGAAAGCTCGAATTACAGTTCATGAAATTTACGTGAAGCCTTACTAATCAGTCGCCGGAAAACTTCTTTTTCTTCAGGTGTAAAATCTGAAAGGAGGGTGTCGACAAAAGAAATCAATTTTTCCAGAATCACATCTCTTGTTTCCTTCCCTTTTTCAGTGAGATAAACCCTGTAAGCCCGAAGATCACTTTCATCTCTTTGCCTGTACACATAACCCTCTTTTTCTAGTTTCTGTATCGCTCTGGTGCTTGTTGCTTTGCTAACACTCTGGATTTTTGCAAGGGCTTCCTGAGAGATGCCATCAGTATGGTATAAAGCCATTAAAAAGTCAAATTGTCCGCTTCCGATCCTGTAATCTTTTAGTTCCTTTATCATATATCCCAGATGATTCCGGTAGATGATGGCGATAGGACCGCATATTTCTCTTGGATCTATCATAATTTTATCTCCCTTTTTTATAACACCAAGAGGTTTATTTTAAAATAAAAATGTGTTATATTGTAGGTGCACATGAAACTAGAATATAATACGTGAGGATCGCATATTTCTCCTGGATCTATCATAATTTAGCTACTATTTTTATAAGACCAACCCAAAATCGAGGTTTATTGTTCAATAAGCACGTATTATATACTAGTCCCATATGCAATTAGTTTATAAAACGTGTTTTCTTATATAATAGTTACGCATGAAATCAAATGAGAATAGTAATTAGCAAATTTGTGTATAAAAGTACAAATTATGGAAATAACAAACCTACAAAATAGATATATATAAGATATTTACAGCTTACACACTTTAGGTACAAAATTAAATACAATTAACGCTGCATTTAATTTAGTATTTCAAATAGTTAAAGGTTTAATGATATTGATTTCTCACTTCAACTCAATAATCCCTATTTTATTTATAACAACAAAAAGGCAGAAATGGAATTTTGAAAAAACCTTATTTTTAAATACATTGATTTTCCAGCTAAGGAAAAGCACTCACAACAGGCAGCCCTCATACTTCATAAACCTAAAATGTTCCATAGCTTATTGGAATATACAAGTTTCTATAGATTATATGCGCACAGTAAGTACAAAAGAAGTATTAAGAAAAAATAGCAAAATTCAAATATTTTACTTGTCAACGATTTTTAATTTAGACAGTGTACCTAAAGTTTTATAATTTCTAATCGACTCTATACTCCTTTCTTTGCTACAAGAAATAGGATTTTATCTTTTCTACGGATGCACAAATTTTATAGCAAAAACTCTGTATCATTAAAGATAAGAACAACAGAACCTTGTTAGCATAAAAATTGACTCTGCACTTTGAAATCAGAAGGGTAAAAAAGCTCAATGTTAAATTTGTAAAGATCTCAGGGAAGAGTAAAAACAGAATTAATATCAAATTGTTGTACGATTTTAAGATATTTTATTGGGAAGTAAGTTTTATTCAGAAACTATTTTTTGTATAATTAATTTAAAAAATTAAGGGGATAATTTAAGACAGAGGGTACTAATCCAAAACTGTTTCCTAGTATTCTATTTGAAGGTACTATAATTATTTTACCGAAAGTATTAATTTGAAAATCGAAACATTCTATGTTCTTCAGAGATTTACGGAATTTAGATGGAAGTTTGAGCAACTTAAGTACGATGTATAAAGAGGGACTTCAAAAAAGGAGACAGAACATGACAGACAAGATTCAACTTACGTTACTGACAGCCTATAGTACTAAGGATTCTGCAGATCTCAAAAAGGGACAGGCAAAAAAAATTGCTCCGCTCTTTAGTGACTTTGTGGGCCAAGCCAGTCAAAGCCTTCATATTGCAATCTATAATTTCAGACTTGAGGAGCCCGAAGTTCAGATATTAATCGATGCACTGAACAAAGCCGCTGAATCTGGAATAGATGTACGAGTCGCATATTTCCAACCGAGTAAGAAACGTTTATCTCCATCAGAATTCTCGCTCCTTGGCAGCGACCCGGCGCCAGGACCCGACGAAGCGTTTTTTGGGCGATTCCACAAAGATATCCCATTCAAGGCGATAGCTGGTGTCAGCTCCTTACCGATAGAAGGTGGTGGTCACTTGATGCATAGCAAGTACATTATTCGTGATGGGCTTGCTCCTTCCGCCGTTGTGTGGATGGGATCAGCCAATTTTACCACCGATGCATGGAGCATTCAGGATAACAACATTGTCATCCTGGAATCACAAGATATCGCAGGTAATTATGAAACTGACTTTGCAGAATTATGGGAGACAGGACGGATTGCAGGAACAGGAAAGAATGATCATGGAGAAACTAAAATCGAAGATGTGGAAACTGATGTGGATTTTGCTCCTGGTGACAGTGCTGCGATGGACGCCAATATCGCCAGCAAGATTTCAAAAGCAACAAAAGAGATAATGCTCGCTTCGATGGTGATCTCTTCAGGAACCGTTTTGGGTGCCCTCGTTGATGCAATAGAACGCAGTGTTAAGGTATATGGCGTTTATGACGGGCCGGAGATGGACCAGGTTATAAAAGACTGGGAAAAAGTACAAATGGCACTGGCCAGGCCAAGATCGCACAATGGAATGTCATAAAGAATAACCTTGTTGAAAAACATTCCACGCCATATAGTGAAAATGGACCTCATGACTTCATGCACAATAAGGTTTTAGTTGTCGATCAGCAGGTAGTTGTAACGGGGAACTATAATTTTTCTCAGAATGCGACGCACAATGCTGAAAACATAATTACTCTTTTGATGGGGCCATTGCATGCCAATACGAGCAATATATTGAAGATCTCGTTTCGAGGTACAAGTAGGCTCGGTTATAGGCATTCTCAATACCTTTTCCAATATATCGAAATCAAAATTATATAAGTTAATAGGAGATTAGATCGTTTTTGGATTTTGTAGAATTGTATGATACTTCTCTGAGTATATGCCACAATACCAGAAATCGAGCTTAATGCAAAAAACCAGTAAATATAACCCATACTAGAGTATCCAGAAACTAGATCTTAGAAATACATTCCATAAAAAGCACTTTCCACCAAGCAAAAAATACCTTAATATTAATTATGTTCTTGTTATTTTCGGAGTTCTTCACAAATTTGACATTATGCTTTTCCTAAAGAAGCAACATAGATTAGTTTTATAAAATCTTTTCTATTTTTGATGGGAAGTTATATTTTTACTTCCTAATGAATGTGCAATATGTATAATCTTTCAAAAAAATTATTGTGGCAAAATCAAGTTTTTATCAAATTTTAATCTCTTTAGCGTGGTCACTTTTCAATTGAGAATCATTTTCAATCCACACAAAACAGTGATGAACCAGATTTTTCCCTATGTGTCTGTAAACTCATTTATTCCATAATCTATAGGAATGTACAAGTTTCTACCGATTATACCCAGATCAAATTTAAAACAGATAATAAGACTCGTATAGATGATTTAAAATTCGATATCACGATGCTTAAATTTGCTGCTACTGATTATTTCTCTTAGTTAACCTACATGAATTTTTTGCAACAGAACCAACTCGCTCATGCTTGATTTTGCTCCTCACATGTGCAGGGTATTTTTTAAAATTCCAGATTAGCTATTTGATATCTGCAAAGACGTTAATAGTTTAATAATAAATGATTATTAATAGCAAATGATTTTTACTAAAACTTGGGGAATCTATGATGAATGAGATAATGATAGGAAATGAAATTCAGGACTTCAGGTTAAGAGACTACAAAGAAGGCGAGGTGCATCTCCGTGACTTTCGTGGCAAGAAGGTGCTCCTATCGTTTCATCCATTGGCCTGGACTAAAATATGTACAGAACAGATGAATTCACTTGAGGAAAAACATGAGTTGTTCACAAAACTGAATACCGTGGCTTTTGGCATTAGTGTGGATCCAATACCTTCAAAAAGGGCATGGGCTAAGGAACTGGGGATTACACACATCAGACTTCTTTCAGATTTTTGGCCACATGGAGAAGTTGCCAGAGAGTATGGAATATTCAGGGAAAAAGAAGGAGTTTCTGAAAGAGCAAACATAATTATTGATGAGGAACAGAAAGTAATATTCTTCAAAATATATTTACTTCATGAACTTCCAGATATAACGGAGATCACAAAATTCCTGGAAGCATAAATCGGACTTATATGTTTACCTACTTTGTAGGCAACTATCAAGTTTCCACACTTTTTACACTAAGGAGGATCTCGATAAACCGCTGATTTCAACAAATTGTGTCTATTCTATCCGAATTTGACAGATCCTACTAATTAATACAGTTTTTTCTTACAAAAAACTCGTTGCATCGATACGGTACCTTTATGAAATATGAGAAATGTAAAAAATCAAAAAGCATAATAAATAACTTTTAATTGTATGGATAAAACAGAAACATGAGTGTGAAAATGGCTGAAGCGAAGGATAATCCCCCTACTTTTTGTGAAAAGTTCTGTATAGTTTGCAAGGGTGCTAGGGAAGGGAATACAATTTGCAAGTATATCCAGGACATTGAACTGAAAATTTTCGGGAAAAATGGCTGCATTTGGGGAGCAACAAGGACAAGATATTACGGAGTTACTCCTGATCAAAAACTCCCTAAAAAACTACCTAAAACTCAAAAATGAAGAAATGAACCCCAAAGAGAAAGATAATCATCTGTCAAATAGGCAGTGCACCGAAGGTTATGTAAAATTTGCTCTCTGTCCCTTAGTCTTCTTTTTGATTACGGTTTCATTACTTATATACTGATTTCTTGTTATCCAATCTTCCTTTATATCGATAAGCTTCACATATGGTTTTGATAACTAGATTATTCTATTACTTGTAGGGATGTACAAATTTCTACCGATTAAATCACTAGAAATTCAAAAAAAAGTATTAAAAAGCATATCAAAATTCAATAAGTTTTATTGCTATCTATTTTTATTAAATTAATCGTGAAAATTATTTTATCAAAACAAATTTACAGCACATTCAAAGTCAAGTTTCTACTTACTTCGTTTAGTTTGTTCTTCTGAGTCTGATTTCCTACTTAACAACGTCTTGATATTTATGATTTTACAGAACTTTCGGTACATTGCCAAGTACTGTACAATAATAAGAGAAAAACTACCATGTTACAATAACGATTAAGTTGCCATTCCTTTATGCAAAAATATTGAACTTTTTTTCGTTCCAAAGATCATACTTTTTCCAGACATCAGATATATTACAATATATTATTTGTCAGGATTATTAGATACTGATATATGGTGTTAATTTCAAAAAGTATATTTCTAGGACATCCTAAGGACTTAGAACTCCTAATCCATAAATTTTTACCTTGTCTTTTCAGAAATTTTCTCGATAAGTCCTTAACATGGCTTATGACTGCTTTTTGAAGCTCTTTCGACAGTATGCTTTCAGCAGTTACAAAGCCACATACCAAAAGTCGGCTGATACGTTATTTTATTACTCAGAAGTGATATCAAATAATAAATTCTTACTACTTGAGTAGGCTTTAACGCGTCTACCAATGCTGTAAGTTTTATTCTTTATACCATACTCAGTTCTCTAAGCCGGTTAGGTAGGTATACCTCGGTTACAAAATCCAGACCCTTTCCGGCAAAGGCCTGTTGTTCAGCCTTTTTTCCTATATCAAGCTGTAGCTGGATTTGCTCCTTCCAGTATTCGGATTCAAAACGTGGATCTGAAAGTTCACTGCGTAATGCGCTTATATCCTGTTCTGTGAGCTTGTCAGTAGAGAGTTCGTATTCAACTATATCAGAGGGCTGGAGACCCAGGAATTTGGCTGCTGGAGTGGCCATAAATTCCGATAGATGCGCACTTTTTATAGCTCCATAAGCTACAGAGGCATAGATTCTGTAAGACCAGGGGTCGCCGTCAGTAAAGACAGCTACAGGTATACCCAATTCCTCATTCATCCGCTTGATGATTCTACGGGTTGACCTTGCAGGTTGGCCTTTGAGATGGACAAGTATTGCTTTGTAGGTCTCATCGAAACCATTCTCCATCAGCCGTGCATACATTCCTCCTGTCTCTATAGCAATAATCATATTGGCTTCATGGCCCTTAAATTCTATATTTTCCACGTTAAAAGGAATCTGGTATCCTCCTTCTCCTACATCTTTCTGGCAGTGGATATTCCGCTCTCCTCGCTTTGTCTTTTCTGATATCTCAATAGGCCCAAACATCGTAGCTCCATCTTCTTCAGGGCGCATATGGAAATACTCTCTCTGAAGACTGGTTAGGAGTTCTAGATCTTCGATTAGACGATCGCTTTCAGTTTGTTCCTTAAACTTGGCGTAGTCCCAGCCCTCCGATATATAGTAAAGTTCTCGGAGTGTCGAACCGCGATTCTGGGTCAGGTGCTCTTTTATGAGAAAATCGGTCGCATAAGTCGTCTTCAGGAGTTGAAATGCACCTTTTACTGTTTTTGCGCTCCTTTCGCTTTCTCTATCTCCATAGACCCAGACCTCACTCTCGTCGGAATATTCTATATTTGCCTTTGTTCGGCTGGGGAGGCTGACGCTTGGGATAACCTCATTTTCAAATTGGTCATAAATTTTTCCTGCAAGCTCAAGCAGTTTGTCTCTTGCTATGGCATCTCCGGGAGTTGTTTTGCTATTTGTTTCTCTGGCCATTTTCATATCTCCTTAAAGGCCTTTGCTCCTGTTACCAGCTCTTCCTCGATTCCTTCTACAATGAGATCAGGAAGTTTCCCTAGCTCTTTGTCTGTTGCATGTTCTATCATGTAGCTGAGTACCTTTGAAGATCCTACTGCTGCTGAAATTTCCCATATATAATCGTAATCGTTAGCCATAGTTACAACTTTTGGCTCAGGTTTTGCCCTGCTGATTGTCCAGGGCAGCATCTCATGTATCCTGAAGGAATGTGTTGAGCTCCCAAAGTTTTTGATTTTTATTACTATATGTGCAGTCCCCTTATCGTCCTGTTTTACTTTTCTGTACACAAGCAGATTCCCCATAATCATTGCAACAACAGGATTTATGTCAGGAACCTCTTTGGCCAGGATATTTGCAACCTTCAATGCCATTTTTGGGAGCACTTTTGTGATAATTATTTCTTTTTCCCGGCGTTTCTTGAGACTGTCTTGCTTGCTCAAATAATGTTTAAGTTTTCTGGCAACATCTTTGATTGCAAGGTTTACTTCTTCTTTTATCACAGGAATGTCAGCAATAGCATCCTTTGATTCTGATGTAAAGGGCACATTGATGGAAGCTACATGAATTAGAAGGATGGCAGGACCTACAGGAATTCCCCCTCCAGGCTGGTTTAAGCCATACTGCTTCCACTTAATATCTTCAACTGCGTGTGTGGTCACACAGCCTCCTTGCTGGTAAAGCAAAGGGACACGGTTAGCAAAACGCATTATGCTAATTTTTTCTTCTTTCGATAGATTTCCCCCGTAAGCGATCCCCACTTCTACCACAAAGGGATTCCCTGAATATACAGCTGGTTTTCGTGTGCTTGTGGCAATAAAGTCCACTTTTGTTTCTTTTTCAAGCCCCCTGTAAATCAGTTCTTCGCCGATTGGGGAAAGACAGTCTGTGGGAGGCGCCATGATCTTTACTTTTTCAAACGACTCAATTAGTTTTCTTGCTTCATGATGGCTAAGAAAATGGGGATCTATTTCAGGATCAAGCCCTGCAGCCTTACATATTTCCTCGGCAGTGAGTAGGCCTATTTTACAAAAAGAGTATCTAAGAAAAGAGGCAAGTTTTTGGCGCTCGGTGTGGTGCAGCATTTTCATAAGAGTACCTAGCTCGATACCTTCTGGATGGGGCAAGATTTCTTCTGAAAAGTCCGGCAGTTTATCTGTAGCCCTTTCAAAAACTTCCTCGTTGCCGTCAGGTTCGATAAGGGTAATCCTTGCATGAGGGTTTACAATTGCTGTGGCTTTGAGGTACTCATAAATAGATTGCCTTCTTCCTTTTACGTAGGCAGCCTTCATCTCCAGCTCTATCTGGGTTCCGTGGGCACGAAACCAGTCCTTTACTTCGTCTTTCAGGATATCGGGCTCATTCGTGCTGGTATTGATCATGAGCTCATAATAATGGGCCAGGGTATTAAGTCCTGTCTTGGAGAGGATTCTTGTATGCTTGCCTGTGGTCATCTGGCTATAGAGCACGGCTGCGGAAATTCCTATACCCTGCTGTCCCCTGCTCTGTTTGAGGGAATGAAACCTTGAACCATACAGTAATTTTGCAAAAACTTTTGGTATTTGCTCTTTTACGATTCCTGGTCCATTGTCTTCTATAATGACGGTTACGTAGTCCTGTTCCACCCTTTCAATCTGGATAAGGATGTCAGGCAGGATTCCTGCTTCTTCGCAGGCATCCAAAGCGTTGTCAACGGCTTCTTTTACTGTTGTGATAAGGCTTCGGGGTGCAGAGTCAAAACCTAGGATATGCCTATTTTTTTCAAAAAATTCGGCGACACTTATCGACTTTTGTTTTTTGGCAAGTTCTTCTGCAATAGGGACTTCCATGGAATTTTACCTCAGATTGAAAAATTAATCTAACATTTCCTTAGAATAAAAATAATTTTTCCTTATTATTTACATTATAAATATTTAAGGCAGGAATTTGGATTAAAGATGCTTTTATTCTTTTATTAGTAGTATTTTCTCGCAAAGATAAACTATTCTCTCTGTCCATTTCTTTTCTTCGGCATAAATTTCAATAGAATTTTGTTGTGGTGATTATTCAAACAGGATTATTTATGAGAGTTTTTGAAGCAAGAGATTTGGTTTCAATAAAAATTTAAAGTATAAAAAATTCCAGATTTTTTTAAAAAAAATGCATGATTTTTACTTAACATCCAACAGTGCTAAAGCTTATTTCATGACTGCCAGCTTAAAGTTCTGCCCCGACAATTGTCTGTGTAGCGGTTACTGTTTCGCTTTCCCTTATCCTGTCCACTACTGAGTTAAGTGTGCTAAGGTCTTTGACATCAATAATTACTACAAAATCATATTCTCCAAAGACATGGTAAACGTCTTTAATCCCTTCTATAGT
>Ga0326728_10017762_pt1 | contig 14163 bp, 12 predicted proteins | sample MB3enrmetagenome_FD_207602 | JGI IMG/M metagenome (GOLD analysis project Ga0326728, IMG submission 207602) | Lab enriched peat soil microbial communities from McLean, Ithaca, NY, United States - MB31MN | ecosystem: Environmental > Terrestrial > Soil > Wetlands > Peat | place: USA: New York...
GGCGTTTTCGTCAGCCGCTGCGGGCCGGGCGAGGGGGCCACACTTCGCGATCAACCCAGCCAGCGCTAAGAGCCGCAGATCTCAAAACCGGAGGTGCGCGCCGCCCAACTCGCGCGCCATGGCCAGAGCGCCCTCGACAGGTTCGCGTTGCAGGAGTTTCACGCGTGCCGCGGGCATGTGCTGATGCACGAAGCGCGCAAAACTACGCCGCAGGGTTGGGCTGGAGCGGAAGACGCCGCCGAAACAGACCACGGGCACGATTCCGTGCCGCCCCAGACGCCGTCCCAGAGCCAGCGCCATCTGAGCGAGTTCAAACGCAGCGTGAGCGCAAAGCCGTCGCGCCACCCGATCGCCTTCGCGGGCCGCACCCAGAACCAGCGGGAACAGTGCCGCCACTTGCTGGGGGTTAAGGGCCTTCAACACGATTTGGTCGATGGCGGAAAGCCCTAGCGCCCGGCAGACCCTCGTGGTCAGCACGGTGTGCTCGCCGCGCCCGTCAAAATCGCGCAGAGCCGCCATGATAGCCTGCCGTCCCAAGTCATAGCCTGACCCCGGATCGTCAAACGTAGAGCCCCAACCACCGGCGCGCAGGATTCTGCCCCGCCGATCACGCGCGTAGGCGATCGAACCCGTCCCTGACTCGACGACCATTCCCGTACCTGTTCCCAGCGCAGCATACAAGCCAATCGCCGCGTCCACCACCAGAAGATGGCATCGCGCGGGAATGGCCCTGCGAAGCCACGCCAGGAGCGGACGGCTCAAAGCCGCACGGTCAACGCCCGCCACCCCGGCACAAACCGCGGCGAGCAATGGCTGACGGCGCCTCCCAACTCCACGCGTAGTCGTCAACTTGCCGCGCTCCGCTGCGCTCGGCGCCTTCCGAAAGACTCCACGCGCGGCCCGCAAGAGCTCTTTCTTGGCCCTTTCAATCCCCACCTTCGTTGGATTCGAGGGCCCGGCTACCGCTCTGGCAAGAATCCGCCCCTCTTCGTCACCTAGCATTGCTTGGGTGCCGCTGCCGCCTCCATCGATTCCGAGAAAAAGTGCCATGTCACTGCACCCGGGGAACCATTATGCCCGATTACTGGGGCCGATTTCCAGTTGGCGGGTGGGCAGGTCGGCAGGTGGGCAGATGGGCAGGTGACGATGCGCAAAGGAGTAATCATCGGCCGCGCGTCCGAAATATGTCCACCGTACCTGTCGCCCACTGCCTCGGTCAATTCCCGACTGCCATCTGCCGACCTGCCCATCTGCCCACCTGCCATTTTCTTGCACCCGGCGAGAGGTTCGTTGCGTATATTCCAGTGGGGGATTCTCGATGTTCAGGCTGTCATGGGTTCTGCTGCTGGCCTCGCTGGGGACGCTTGGGAGCGCCGACCAACCGTCGCCGTCCGTGGACGAGATCATGGCTCGCGTGGCCGCCAATCAGGACCGGGCGGAACAGGCACGCGCGGAATACGTCTACCAGCAGCGCATTCATGTCGCAACCTTGCGGACCAACGGCAAGCTGGCGCGCGAGGAAACCGCGGATTACCTGGTCGCTCCCACGCCGGACGGAACAAAGAAGGAACTGAAACACATCGAAGGCCGTTACTGGCACAAAGGGAAGTACCTGACATTTCAAGGTGAGCCTGTGCCTGGGGACGGGTGGGTGGATAGCAGTATTGTTCAAAGCTTCCGAGATGACTTTTTCAACGACAAGTCGAAAGACGGCCTGGGCCATGATCTCTTTCCGTTGACCTCCGGGGAGCAGAAGCAGTATCGCTTCGATTTGGTGGGTGAGGATACGGTTAAAGGTCGAAGAGTGTACCGCGTAAGGTTTCGTCCGCGTGACAAGGGTGAATTGGCCTGGGCAGGGGAAGCGATGATCGACGCCGAGGAGTTCCAGCCCATAAGGGTGTACACCAAGTTATCACGCAGGATACCGTTCTTCGTGAGGACCTTGCTGGGCACCGATGTGCCCGGAGTGGGGTTCAACGTGGAGTACAAGCGATTTGACGAAGGCGTTTGGTTTCCGGTGAGCTTCGGCACCGAGTTCCGCCTGCGTGCCGTGTTCTTTGTAAACCGCGACATCACCGTGGCACTCACGAATTCTGCCTTTCAGCGAGCCAAGGTGCAAAGCAGAATTCTGGACTTCCAGCCCGATAAGTAAGTAGCCGATTCGAATACCTTCCTGGTTTCCCTTCGAAAACTTCCGCCTCTTTACTTGTAGTTGTCTATTGACAGTTCAGGTACTTGACATTAGATTGTGTTCGGCGTGTAATGCTACCAGCGGATTTAGATAGCGTGGTTATTTCCCGGACTCCCGATAATCAGTTTACGAAGAATGAGCTAGCGGTATGGTCGCCTGCTTTTTTCAAGGAGCCAGCCGTGAAGCTGCCCTATGATTTCCGCGGTCAACGGGTCCAGGGATCTCCACGGTACCAGTACGGGCGAACTATTTCCGGCAAGGGACTGAATTTGATACGAATAGCATTGCTAAAGTCGCACGCCGAGTTTACGGTTCGCCTTTCGTTTAGCGTCGTTTTGTTGTCGTCGGAGGTCGCATGGAACTGCGCAGGGATCCCATTACGCAGAATTGGATAATCCAGGAAAATGGTGATGGCCCGTGGCCCAGATTCGGCGCTTGCCCTCTGTGCCCGGGCCAGGAAGCGCTTGCCCCGCAAGCCATCTACTCGCATTGGAATGGCAACGGCCTATGGCAAGTCCGCGTAACCCCTCACCTGCGACCCCTGTACCGAATCGAAGGGGATGCCCAGCGCCGGGCAGAAGGTCTTTATGACAAAATGCGCGGTTTGGGCGCCCACGAGATTGTCATCGAATCGCCCAATCACGATACCTCGCTCTCGCACCTGACCGACGAAGCGGTTGCCCAGGTCTTGCGCGCCTATGTTTCCAGAATCACAGACCTCAAGAAAGACCGCCGGTTCAAGTATGTTACCGTTTCCCGTAACCAAGGCGTCTTGGCGGGACAGGACTTGGAGCACCCCCACTCACAGATTACCGCGACTCCTTTCATTCCCCGCCGGGTCGTCTACAAACTGCGATCGTTCCAGCAGTACTACGCACTCAAGGAACGGTGTATTCTTTGTGATATTTCCGCGCAGGAAACTGCCCACCAAGTCCGGACAGTGGAGTGGGACGACCAATTCGTGGCCTACTGTCCATTTGCCTCCCGAGTACCGTATGAGACTTGGATCCTTCCCCTTAACCACCACTGTTCTTTCGAAGAGGACGTCACGACCTGGGAACGCCAACTGCGGCTAGCTCACTTTCTGAAGTCGATTCTGCAGCGCTTGGAGACGGTATCGTCGTCTTACCACCTGGTCCTCTACACAACCCCCAACGTGGCGGCGAAATATGACCGGAAGCAGTACTGGGCAACCTTGGCCGAGGATTCTCACTGGCACTTCGAGATCCTGCCGGCAAGCCAGCCCAAGTCCAAGTCGTACAGCATGAAAGAGGTCTATTACAATTCCGTCCGGCCCGAACTGGCGGCGGAAGAGTTGCGCAGCGCCGGCGCCAGAATCGCCGAGAAAGCCTAGCCTTCAACTGTCGGCAAGGCATCCACCCCATACCGCCGGGCTTCACCTTCCATCAGGTGTGTCAACTCCAGTTTAGTTTCCTCTGGAAGACGCGAGGGCGTGTATTGTTCCAGCAGTCGCGACACTTCCCGGGCTGCCCGGTCCCGCAAGGTCAGACGTCCGCCCTCGACCCATCGCCCACGGTTGCCGCGATCGATGACCGGGCCCGGAAACGTAATCTCCTCGCGCAGATGGCGGCGCGTATGGTCGGCAATCAGCAGGGACTTCTCGCGTCTCAATTCCCGGAAAAGGGGAAGCGCCGGGAAATCCTCGCGAGGTTCGATACCTTCGAGTAAGCGGTGGACCATGCGGCAAATCTCGTTATCAACCACCAGCTTTTCCAGGCTCAGGCAGCTCTCAAAGTCCAGCATTCCCGGCCCCGAAACGCTGTTGATCCCTGAGAGCCCGGCCATCAGCGCGCCCATGCCCGCTTCTAGCCCAGCTTGAGAGTCTAGTTGCTTGGCATCGCTCAGGGCGATGTAACTCTGCGTGGGCATGCCCAGGCGCTTCCCTATTTCGCTGTTGGCGCAGTCGAGCATCATAGTCTCGATCGCGCCCATGGGCGTGGTCCCGAACCGCACGTCAAAAACTGCGGGCGAGCCGCCGTACAGGATCGGATGGCCGGGATTCACAAGCTGGCTGATCACGACGCCGGACAGGTTCTCGGCGGTTTGCTGGACGAGGCTGCCCACCAGGGTGACCGGCGCCACCAGTCCGGAGAGCGGCATGGAGATCAGCTCCACGGGAATCGACCAGCGGGCGCAGTCCACCAGATTCTGGCTGGTGACGTCGCTCCACTTGAGCGGCGCCGTGGGGCAAACGGAGAAAATGGTCAACGGCTTGGCGCGCAACGCCGGCTCGTTTCCGCGCACGGCCACCTGGAAGTCCTTCATGACCTCGAAGCCCGCCACCGTGAACGCCCCCGTCACCACCGGCTTCTCCCCGTAAAGCAGGCTTAGATAGAGCCGGTAGCTGTCTGAGATCTTGTCGTCAACGTCCGCGGGGATCAGGGCGGTGCTTTGAGAAGCGATGTGGCGCAGGCCGTTCGTCACTTTCACGTACTGCACGTAATCGGTGGTCGTAGGCCGGCGCATTTCCCCGCTTCGGTTATCCAGGATGTTGAGCGCGGTCGAGCCGGGCGTGAAATATACGTTTTCGCCCCGAAAGTCGTGAGTTTCGTTCCCCAGGACATCGTAGAGTTTGAAAGAGAGCGGAACGGTAGCGAGCGCCTGGTCAATGAGGTCCGGTGTAAGACGAGCGTTACAGTCGTTTTTGTCCACCTTCGCGCCGTGCTCCGCCAGCAAATCCAGCACCGTCCCATTGTGGATTTCAAATCCAAGTTCACACACCACCTCGCGCGCTTCCGAGATGATCCGATCCCGCAGTCCGTCCTCGAGTAGTCTAAGAGTTGGTCTCATGCGTCTCCTCAGTAAGGCTCGTTAGCGCTGCCTTCTCACGCCTAGCCCTGCTTTTCGATCCGGAAACTCCGCTTCGTTTTGCGCAAAACGCGCTGCTTTCGCTCCTTTTAGCGCAAGATTGGTGCTAATTTGTGTGCAAACGACACATAATTTGCAGTCATCGAGAGAGCTATGTCACTTGTTTTCAGCAACTTCTTGGCTTTGTTGACGTTATTCTCGTTCAACTCCTTTGTTTTCAAATACTTCTTAGCTTCGTTTCCGTAGGCCTTCAGTGTTTTCAATAACATACTGGCTTCGTTCGTACTATTTTTTGTGTTTGTGAAGCCACTCCTTCCCGAGTGTTCCAAGACCATCCCGCTCTTCCTTCCCCATCCGGCCATCCTGGCGCTCGCCTACGACAATGTGTCCACAAGCAGACCATCGCAATAGGCTATCATAGGCGCGTCCGATTGTCAAGTGGAAAATGCAACAGTGGAAAATGCAAAAAAAGTGAGCGGACTTCCCCGAATTCCCTCGCCCTGCGCGACGAGACCACGCCAAGAAGGTTAATTGCGACGAAATGTCGTTGGCTGGCACGCCCGTGGCCGGAAAATGAGAACCCGCCCCTTCCCCTAAGCGCCACTTGCCCCCCGAGGTCAAATTTACGGTTAGCCGACATAAGTCCAAGTGACAGGAGACTGGTAAACCCTAGGCCGTTGGTCGCGGGTGATCTCGGCTTGCCCTTGGTTCAATTCAGTGGCGCATGCGCTGTTGTTCGTTGCTGAGCAGTTCATGGGTGCGTAAGGCCCGACGTAACGAGTAAGCGGTTTGCACGAGTCATCGTGCCCGCCATTCACAGCAATGAGTGCGCCAATGGCTACCTATCGGGTTGTTTCAAGGGCTTGCCAAGAAGCGAACTTGAATTACCGCTTCATCTTCGGGCGCTTGGCCCTCGCTTGCACGAGTCGCGCGCGTGCATCTTTGACGAACGCTAGGAAGCGGCGCGAGAGTTCTTGAATCCGTTCCACCTGTCGTCGGGTGATGGCGTCGGGGGGTATTAAATCCAGTCCGACGCCGAGGGCAGCTGCGCCGGCCAAAACGAATCCTGCCGCCGTCTGCTGAGTCACTCCCCCGGATGCAACCAACGGAATCTGAGGTAAGGCCTTTTTCAACGCTTTGATGTATTTCTCGCCCCCAACCTGGGAACAAGGGAACACTTTGACGAAGTCCGAGCCCACCCTCCATGCGGTAACCACTTCCGAGGGTGTGAGCGCACCGGGAATTATCGCGAGGTCTTCCTTGACGGCAAATTCCACGATCGAGTAATTGAAATCGGGTGACGTCAGGAAGCGTGCGCCAACATCGAGAGCACGCCGGGCCATTTCCGCGTCCAATACCGTGCCGACACCGACGAGGATATCTGGATGCTTGCTGGTGAGGCGCGCGACCAACTCCAGGGTTTCCGGTCCTTCGACAGTAACCTCCAGGATCGGGATCCCTCCACCTGCCAGAGACTCGGCCGCAAACAGCGCGTCGGCCTCGGTAGACACCCACACGGCGGGGATAATTCCTATTTCTTCAATGCGCGCGCAGATTTCGTGTTTTGTCATCGTCGGAATCCTAGAGTGCGAGTTCAACGCGAAGGTGTTGCTGGTCCCGGGCTTACACTTCTCTCTCCATGTCCGGCTCCGGCAATTGGTCGCCGGGCCGCGCGAACCACGAATAAAGGGTCGGCAGGAGGAAGATGCTGACGACAAGATCGGAGATCAGACCGCCCACGATCACGATGGCAAACGGCCGCTGCGAGTCGGATCCAATGCCGTGGGAGAGCGCAGCGGGAAGCAAGCCAAGCGTGGCGACGAGCATCGTCATCATAATCGGCCGCAGTCTAAGCACCGCCCCTTCCACGGCGGACTGTTCGACCGTGAAGCCGCGGGCTCGAAGCTGATTGATGTATTCGAGCATGATCACGCCCGTCTGCACTGAGACACCAAAGAGGGCGAGAAAGCCCACGCCTGAGGACACACTGAAATTTGTATGGGTCACGAGCAAGGCCAAGAGTCCTCCGAGACGGGCCATGGCGACGTTGGTCAGAATCAGCAGCGACCATTTGACGGAGCCGAACATGAAATAAAGGATGATGAAGATCACCAGAATAGTGATCGGCAACACGATCATCAGGCGGCGTTCCGAACGCTTCTGGCTCTCATATTCGCCCGCCCAATCAATTGTGTAGCCTGGCGGCAACTTGACGAGGGCGTTGACCTTCCGTATCGCTTCTTCCACCGTACTGCCAAGATCCCTTTCGCGCACGCTGAATTTTACCGCGACATAGCGGGAATTCCCTTCTCGATATATCTCCGAACCGCCGTCCGTCTCGGTCACCTGCGTTAGCTGGGCCACTGAAACCCGCTCACCGCTGGGGGAAAGTATGCGGATTTTTTCGATGGCCTCCCTGGTGTCCCGATACTCCGGCAGATATCTCAGGACCAAGTCATACCGCTGCTCTCCAATCAACACCTGGTTGAGGGCATTGCCTCCCACGGCAGTCTGAACGGCATCTTGAACGTCGGAAACATTGATGCCAAAACGCGCCGCCTGATTGCGGTCAACCTCAAAATTAAGATTCGGCTGGCCCCGCACCCGAAATAAACCCAAATCCCGGACACCGCGAATATCCCGCATCACCGAGACGATTTCATCGCCTTTCGCTTCCAGCGTTTTGAGATCGTCGCCATAAATCTTCACTGCCAATGCGCCTTTAACACCGCTTACCGCCTCTTCCAGGTTGTCGGCAATGGGCTGAGAAAAGCCCCAGAATACGCCTGGGATCTTTTCCAACTCTCGGTCCATGGCAGCAATGACCTGGTCTTTATCCTGATGAAAAACGGGCCGCCACTTTTCCTTGGGTAGAAGATCAACAAAGAATTCCATATTGAAGAACCCTGTGGTATCCGTCCCATCGTCGGGACGCCCGATCTGGTTCACGACTTGCGGGACCTCGGGGAAAGAGCAGAGAACTTCCCGCGCGCGCTGTGCGAGACGCGCACTTTCAGTGGGCCCGGTGCTCATGGCCACAGTGCCTCGCACCCAAAGGGCGCCTTCGTCCAAATGCGGGAGGAATTCCGACCCAATAACTCCTCCAAAGGCCAGATAGATCGTGAGCGCAAACATCACGATGGCGGCTCCGAGTGTGGCCGCCCTGTGACGGATCGCCCAAGTCACGCTCTTCCGATACTGGTCGGTCAGAAAAACCACCAGGGGATTCTTCCATTCCTTTGCACCCGACCGGAACAGCACGCTCGCCAGAGCTGGAGCCACTAACATGGAAAAGACCAAAGCGCCGAGCAAAGCAAATGCCACGGTCCACGCCATGGGCCTGAACAGTTTTCCTTCCACTCGTTGCAGCGTGAAAATTGGCATGTAGGCGGTAATGATGATCGCAATGGCATAAAAAACCGGGCGCTGCACTTCGTGCGCTGCTTCCCGGATTCTTTCCATGGGGCTTCGCAAGTCGGTCTCGGGGCGGTTCAAATGGCGCACGATGTTTTCGATCATCACGACCGCGCCATCTACGACCATGCCAAAGTCCAGCGCCCCCAGGGAGAGCAGGTTCGCGGAAATATGCCGGAGGTCGAGACAGATGGACGCAAAGAGCAAGGAAAATGGTATCGTGACCGCAACAATCAGCGCCCCGCGAAGATTGCCCAGAAAGAGGAAGAGAATGATCGCCACCAGGATCATTCCCTCAAACAGGTTGTCGAGCACCGTGTGCGTGGTGTAGTGCACCAGATCGTCGCGGTCCAGATAGGGTACGATTTTCACTCCCGGCGGCAGAATGTGGTCATTAAGTTTTTGCACGGCGGCGTGGATGCCATCCATCGTGGTCTCCGTCACCGCCCCTTTGCGCATGAAGACGATTCCTTCCACCACGTCGTTGTCGTCGACCACCACGCCATCGGCCCGATGGATCGCCTTCCCAATCTGGCCAAGACGAATCTTCGGCCCCTGGGTGACCACCCCAATATCCCTTATGCGGATGGCCGTTCCCTTTTGAGTCTTGAGCACAGTATTTTCAACGTCCGAAACGTGCTGCACTAACCCCACTTCGCGAACGTTGATTTGCTGCGCGCCTTCCTCGATGAAGCTCCCCCCGCCGTTGGCATTGGCGTTGCTCAACTGTTGCTCCACTTGCGCCAGGCTTAGACCATAGGACACCAGTTTGTCCGGGTCCACGCGGATTTGATACTCTTTCGTGATACCGCCAAAAGCGGAGTCGTCCACCACATCCGGCGCGGACCGGATGTTTTTGCTGATCACCCAGTCCTGAAGTGATTTGAGCTCCATGAGGTCGTAATTAGGATTTGTGCTCTTGAGTGTGTACCAGTAGACGGAGCCGATGGGGCTGAAATCCGGCCCGATCTGTGCGGAGACATTGGGAGGCAGCGTCACCATCGAAAGCCGCTCCAGGACTTTTTGCCGGTCCCAGTCGTTGTCGGAATTATCGTCAAAGATGAGGTTCACCACCGAAAGTCCAGCCAACGAAGCCGAGCGGACGTGCAGAAGGTACGGAATCCCATTCATCTGAATCTCAATCGGAATGGTAATCTGTTGCTCGACCTCCTCGGCCGCCCTTCCCGGCCACTGGGTAATCACCTGAACCCAAGTATTCGCAACATCCGGGTAAGCCTCCACCGGCAGGTTCTTAAAAGAGACCGCACCACGTGCCACGAGCAGTATTGCGATGCCGAGAACAACAAAGCGATTATTGAGCGCGAAATCGACCAGCGAGCGGATCATTGTTGCTCCACCGAGTTCTGAAATTCCAGAGCGTTCGCCACAACCTGCTGGCCCGGGGCAATTCCCGAAATGATCTCCTGCGCGCCACCGGGAAGCATATCCCCCGCGATGACTTCCACCCGTCGGAACTTATTGCCCCCAGCCGGCAAATAGACCCAATTTCGGTCGTGTAAATGCAGGATCGCCGTGGCAGGCACCGCGGCGTACTTCTTCTGGTCGAGACCGTGGAAAGTGGCGGTCGCGAACATCCCCGGGCGCATCAGGCCTGGATTAGCGACTTCGATCCGCACCTTCGCAGTCCGGATATTCGGATCCAGGACTGGCCCAATATTGCTGATCCTTCCGGAGAACACTTTATTGGGGTACGCGTTCAACCGGATGTCTGCCGTGTCGCCGACGCGCACCGCGGCGAAATCGTTTTCGTACACGTCGCAGAGTACCCATACACGAGAGAGGTCGGAGATCGTGAACGGATTCGGAGAACTTAAACCCTGCAATCCCCCGGCATTCGTGATTTCCTGATCCGTAATCACTCCGGATATGGGGGCACGAATCTCGACGACTCCAGAAGGCGGGTCATTTTGCGAGACGCCCAACACGCGTAGTCTCTCCGCAGTGGTGTTGACGTCCACTTGTGCCTTCGATTCGGTATCTTCTGCAACTTGAAGATCGTTGAGGGAGATCGCACCTTTGCCATAAAGCTGTTGCGAGCGTTCGAGCTGCGTATGCGCCAGCTTTTCGTCTGCGACGGCCTTTTGATAGTCGGAAAACGCCCCGGAAATATCCGGGCTCTGCACCCGCAACAAGACCTGCCCTTTTTGCACCTCGTCTCCCAGGCGGGCTTTGATTTCGATAACCCGGCCTGTAGCAAGAGTCACGACGGGGACTGCCCGGGAGACGTCCGGATTCACGGTGGCAGTGACCTTAAGTTCCGTAGAGGCCGTATACTCGGAGGCGGCGGTTAATGGGAACTTGTCCGGACGCTCGACCGAAAGGACGTTCGTGTCCTCCACATGCTCGACTTTCAGCGGTGGGGGGGCGCCGGCATCGGAATCCACGTGCGAATGGGTGCAGCCCGCAAAGAACGCCAAGCTTGCCGCCATCAGCACGCCCACGCACGCCTTCCTCACAACCGACATGGGTCCTCCTCGCTCTTCACGCAAACCAGCTTTGATTCGGGTTGCTGCGGGTGTCACCGCAATAGCCGCAGGACTCGTTGTCTATTATGCCTCAGGTCGTGGATTCTAGCTGCGAGTCCTGAGGTATTTCACGGCGTCGTAGCGACTGGTGCCGCCATTGCCAGATGAATGCTGCGGGAAAATAAAGCACTCGGGCAGTAGGTCGAGAATTCTCAATGCCGTAACTTCCCTACGGCGACGGCGTTACCAAGATTTTCGTTACGTGGTTGAATAGAAGCGTTCGACCCCGTCCAGTCGCGATAACAAGGCGAAATGGTGCGTGGCTAGGCAGGGTTCTTCTTTTGGCCCTGTCAATGATAATGACCCGCGTATCCCCTTCCATTTCGCTGAAAGGGATTCTCTTCTTGCGAAAGAGGCCGTAGGAGATCTCCAGGCATCGCCTCTCTCCGCCGCTTGAGAGAAGCTTACCTTCCCAACGGAGGGTCCGCACCGTCACTCGAGTCCCACGTCCCTCAGCTCGCCGCCCGGCAAAGGTCAACCACGAGATGTCCACTCCTTCAATGGTTCGTATTCGCTTTCCATTGCGGTCCGCGATGGACACCGCCGAACGCGTCATACGTTTCAGACGGGCAACCGAAAACTGCAGAGGTCTTTGGTTGGCGCCCAGATTGAGAATCAGCTCAGGAGGAGGCACAGTCCAATTCAAGAGTTCGCTTCGTAACGGCGCAGCTTTTCCGCTCGCGGCCACGGGCACTGACAATTCCAGAGCAACGCAGAACGTGATGACGAGCGCCAAGGCAGTTTTGGTCATACATGTATCTCGACCGAAACCCATCATCCGGTCACAGATGGCTTTCAACAGCGCACTGAACGCGCCCTATTGATTCCTGGATGCCTGTTGGTATGAGAACTTCAGCGCGACTTGCAGCACACCGACGGCGACCCCGCACGGAGTGCAGATCCAATTATAATGGTCGATCGTTCGTTTCTGCAATGCTGCGATCCGACGTTCGGAATAACGGGAGGATCATCCGGCGGCAAATCGGGCGGATCCCAAGGTGTGCCTACTTCCTCGCCCCCTCGACCCCCACGTTTGCTCCGAGTCTACAGGCTTCTGTGAATGCGATTATCAGCGCCCGCAGGTCTCCTGAGGATTTGCGTCAGCCCGCCTGCGGGCGAATGCTTTTCACTCCCCATCAAGCCGAAATGACCCGTGGGGAGGTGAGGGCGCACGCACAAGATGCCGCAGCGGACCTCGCCTCAGCCAAAGTTCCTAGATAGCGAGCTCAAACTCCTCGCTGGTCGGCTAGCGCTTACTAACTGCCGAGAACACCACTGCGGCGGGGACTTGGACGTATAACGCTACCCTGAGAAGTGCTACAGACGCGGGCTTTTGGGAGGAGACGGGTTGTTGGGTTGGTGCGTATGGTCAGCTGCCATAGTCCGTGGGGGGCGGCCCTTGGAGCCTGTATGATAACTTGCTCATTCCGTCATTCCGAGGCACCGCAGGCAACGAGGAATCTCGCATTGCGTTGATAATACTCAGAGCGATATCCTTCGCTTCACTCAGCATGACAGCGAAGGGCTCGGAATGACAGTATTGCGGCGTTGCCACAAAGACTCCAAAAGGCAGGAGTCTGCGCCTGCTTTTTTGACGCTGATAAATATAATTGATTTTGGCCACTCCCACCTAAGTTCTTATAATAGATACTGTCATCACTCCAAATAACGGTTCAGAAATCAGAGGAGAATTCCATGCCTAGGTTGCTCACCCGGCTTTTTCTGGGTCTGGTGGTGGTGGTTGGATTGGCGGGCGGTCGGGGGCTCGCTCAGACTTCCGCGCCATCCGATAATCCGGCCCCGGCGGCGCAGGCCGCGCCGGGTTCCAATACTGCCGATCGCGTGGCTCAGCTCGAACAGGAGATTGCCGATGCGCGCAGTTCCGGCGACAACGCCTGGATGCTGACGAGCGCGGCGCTGGTGCTGATGATGACCGGACCTGGCCTGGCGCTATTCTACGGCGGTTTGGTGCGAAAAAAGAACGTGCTGGCCACCATGATGCAGAGTTTCACCATGATGGTGCTGGTGACCGTGCTCTGGGCCCTTTTCGGCTACAGCCTGGTGTTCCACGGGGGCGGGGGATTCCTGGGAGGGCTGGGCTACCTTTTCCTCAAGGGGGTGGGCGCAGCGCCGAATCCGGACTACGCCGCCACCATCCCGCAACAGACCTTCATGGTGTACCAATTGATGTTCGCGATCATCACCCCGGGCCTGATCACGGGCGCCTTTGCGGAGCGGATGAAGTTCAGCGCCATGCTGCTGTTCATGACCTTATGGACGATCATCGTTTACGACCCAATGGCCCACATGGTTTGGGGGAAGGGAGGCCTACTCAATGCCTCTCTGGGCGGCGCCGTCCCGACGCTTGATTTTGCCGGGGGGACGGTCGTACACGTGACATCCGGGGTGTCGGCACTGGTCTGCGCGCTCTACCTGGGCAAAAGGCTGGGGTATCCGAAGGAGCCGATGCCGCCCCACAGCGTGGTGCTGAGTTTCATCGGCGCCTGCCTGCTTTGGGTGGGTTGGTTTGGATTCAACGCCGGGAGCGCGCTGGCTGCCGGAAGCCTTGCCTCGAGCGCCTTCGTAGCCACGCATTTCGGAGCCGCCGCGGCTGCCCTGGGTTGGGCGGCCGCCGAGTGGCTGACGCGCGGAAAGGCCAGTGTGCTGGGAGCGATTTCAGGAGCGGTGGCAGGCTTGGTGGCGATTACGCCCGCCTCCGGGTTTGTGGGGCCCATGCCTGCGCTGGTCATCGGTCTGATCGCCGGCGTGTTCTGCTATTTCATGGTGGCCAAGGTGAAAGGCCTGTTTGGTTACGACGATTCTCTTGACGTGTTCGGGGTGCACGGCGCGGGCGGCACCATTGGGGCGCTCTTGACCGGCGTCTTTGCCTCCCAAGCGGTGAATGCGATTTATAAAGACAGCAGGGGTAATGTCCTGCCGGTGGGCTTAATCGACGGCAATGGCCACCAAATCTTGAACCAACTGGTGGGTGTGGTAATTGCCTGGGCCCTGGCGATTGTCGGCACACTCGTCATTTTGAAGGTTGTGGATGTGGTGGTGGGTCTGCGCGTTCCGGCCGAGCAAGAGATTCAGGGCCTGGACCTGTCGCAACACGGGGAAGAGGGTTACAATCTGGAAGTTTAACGTGGTGCGGGCGTCTCGCCCGCAGTGGTGCGGGCATCC
>Ga0326728_10017764_pt1 | contig 14161 bp, 15 predicted proteins | sample MB3enrmetagenome_FD_207602 | JGI IMG/M metagenome (GOLD analysis project Ga0326728, IMG submission 207602) | Lab enriched peat soil microbial communities from McLean, Ithaca, NY, United States - MB31MN | ecosystem: Environmental > Terrestrial > Soil > Wetlands > Peat | place: USA: New York...
CGATCTCGCCGCGATCGGGAATTACCACTTCGAGTGGGGAACGGTCGCGGGCATTCCCAACGGCTTGATCGCGCGCACCGGCTACTCGGGCGAAGACGGCTTCGAGGTCTACATCCCCTCCGACGAAGCCACGACCGTGAAGATGTGGAACGCGTTGCTCGAAGCGGGCGCCGCGTTCGGCATCCGCCCCTGCGGCCTGGGCGCGCGCAATACCCTCCGCCTGGAGGTCGGCATGAGCCTCTACGGACACGAAATCTCCGAAGAGATCAACGTCTTCGAGGCTGGGCTTAAGCGTTGGCTCGCTCTCGACAAAGGTGACTTCATTGGCCACGACGCCCTGGTGGCGATTCAGGCCCAGGGCGGCCCGAAGCGCAGGATCGTCGGCCTCGAAATGGTCGAGCGCGGCATCGCCCGCGACGGGTACCTCGTCCTCTCCTTGGAGGGAGAGCAAATCGGAACAGTGACGTCGGGAAGCCCCGCGCCGTTCCTCAAGACCAACATCGCCATGGCGCTCGTGCCCGCGGCGATTGCGGGATCAGGCAGCGACGTTCTGGTCGATGTGCGTGGCAACCGCGTCCGCGCCAGGCAGGTTCCGTTACCCTTTTACAAACGGCCGAAAAAGGCTTGAATTTGGTGTCGAACGATGGCAACCACAATTGCAACACCTGCGCAAACCTCGTTCAGCGGATCGGTTCTGGTCCTGATTCAATTTGACGTTTGCGAAGAGCTGCGCCTCGACCAGTTGCAGCAGGCGGTCGACGCGCGTACCGTGCAGCAGCCCAAGATCAAGCACTCGGTGCCGGCCTACGTGCGCTACCAACGGCCCCCGGTCGTCGGTCCGCTCGATCCGCTCATCCTGAGCGGCGGCGAGCGGCTCGAAGGCGAGATCAAGTACTACGACTATGGCGTGGTCAGCGTGATCTACCAGCTTGCCTTCTCGGGCGACTGGGAGAGCCTGGTGCAGCTGGCCAGCCGCTGGGTTTGGGACGTGGATTTTGCGGCGCGCGTGGAGCCGATCGTGCGCCAGCGCCTCAACAGCACCGTCGCCCGCAACCCGGACGCGCTCGTCCGTCCCTACGCGCGCTGGCTCAGCGAAGACTACTTCATCTTCCACGTGCGCAATGAAGACGCGCCGCAAACCGTCCCTCAGCCCGCTTCTGACCTGATGCGCGATCATGGCCTTGAGATTGCGCAGATCGTGCGCGGCGACCGGCAGCGCCTCTCTGCGGGCGAATGCGCCGAGGTGCTGCAATCGCGTGTCTCCTACTACGAAACCGACCTCGCGGTCATCGGCTGGAACGCCGCGTTTCTCCTGGACTCGAACGACGGCGCGGAGTCCGCCATTCAACTGCTCGAGTACGCCAACTCGCAACTGCTCGAGTTCCGCCACTACGACGAGCTGCTCACCGGAATCCTCTCCAACGTCTACGACTCGCTCGAGCAGAAGCGGACCTTTCCGGTGCGCTGGCGCATGGCGCGCAGAGCCATGCGGCTGCACACCGTGCTGCTCGACATCGCGGAACTCACCGAGCGCGCCGATAATTCCATCAAGTTCCTCAGCGACATGTTCGCCGCGCGGCTTTACCGGCTCGCGGCCACCAAGGTCGGCGTACCCGACTACAAGGATCTGGTGGCGCAAAAGCTCAAGACCGCCGAGGATCTTTACCACGACATGATCGAGCAGTTCAACCAGTCGCGCGGCTTCTTCCTTGAAGTCGTCGTGGTGCTCATCCTGCTCATCGAACTGGTCTATCTTTTCTTCGGAAAAGTGGTTTGAGGCGGAGATCAGCAAATTAACAGCTAGATACGACAATGCGACGAGTCAGAATCGACTTTGATATTCATTGCTGATCCGCATCAGCGCGGCTCCGTACCTCTGTTGAGTGTCTTTTTCGTCGACCCATTCGAATGTGTACGGGGGTTCGTTTCTTGCTCTGAATTTCAAGACGACAAACTCGTCGTAGGAATCCTCCACTTCGGTCAGCCGTAAGCGCGCTTGCTCGGCTTCCTGGATGGGGTGTTTATACTTGCCGCCGTCGGTTCGGTAGAATCGATCGGCCTCGTAGCTGGTCATCTCGTCGGCGTAGTTAATTCCGACGATTGCCACACAGATGGGCTTTCTAGATCCCGAGCGCCTCTTGAAGTTCTGCACCTGATTTTTGAGGTCGCTTTTCACTCTGTCGATTTGCTTGATCATCGCTTTGGCAAGAATCTTTACTTCGACGCCAATTTCAATCGTGGCGACAGGCCCCCTCGCGACTTTGTAGCCGAGGTCGATTTGGGGCTGTTCTCCAACGATCAACTCCCCGAACGTTCCATCGCCCCTTCTGGCGTCAATTCCCTTTCTTTTGTTCTGGACGTTGAGGACTCTGGACATGTTCTCGACTGAAATGACATATCGATCCGACTTGTCGACCGCAACCAGGTCTTCATAGAGGTGCATTGCGACAAAATCGCCCAAGTTAGACCTGCGGTGCTCGTATTTTGTGCCGTCGAACAGCTTCCGAAATTCCGCGAGAAGCCTGAATTCAATCACTGACTACCTCGCAAATGGTGGCTCCGGCCATTCTTCTTACACGTGAGAGAGCGGATAGATTTTTTCGGGCCGTATCTAGATAGGACGGTTCAACCTCGACACCAATCGAATTGCGCCCTGAACGGATCGCCGCGGCAGTCGTTGAGCCTGTTCCGAGGAAGGGGTCGAACACCGTGTCGCCGGCAAAGGAGAACAACCGGATGAGCCGTTCCGCGAGATCGACGGGAAAAGGGGCGGGATGCACGGTCTTCGTCGTCGATGCGCCAGGAATGTCGTCCCATCCGGAGCGCAGCCATCCCTGCATCTCTTCCTTGGTCAACATCGAGAGGACTTTTTGTTTCGGCGAAACCGATCTGTATTTACCGCCTTTGCGGAGCTGCAGAATGAACTCCGTGTCGTTTTTGACAATCGACCCCGGCTGATATGGTTTGCCATAAAAACCGGCACCGTTTCCCTGCGCCTCCGTGACTCCGTTGGCGATCTTGTGCCACAGAATCGGCGTCAGACAGTCAAGGCCAAGCCGACGGGATCGGACTTGGATGTCTGCATGCAATGGCATGACGTAATGTCGCCCTTCGCGTCTCCTGGGAACACATACGTCGCCGACAACACAACATATCCGCCCGCCCGGCACAAGTATGCGGGCGCATTCCAACCAAACTTTGTCGAGTTCGGCGAGGAAACGCTCATAGTCGGCGATATCGCCAAGCTGCGCTTCATTGCCCTTTGCGTACTCCTTGAGGGTCCAGTACGGCGGCGAGGTGACCACGAGATGCACAGACGAGTCCGGAATCCAGGACAGATCTCTCGCATCGCCATGGTGTAAGCGGTGGGTGGTCCTGTTAAAAGGCGCTGGCCACGGAACCGTGCGGAAGTGTTCGTTCGCCTCGCGGTAGATATTCAATGCGCCCGGTGTAGCATCGTTGAGCGGCAAATGAAACGTTACCTCTGCCCGGCTTCTAAGTTCAATTGAGGGCTGCTCAGGCCCCCGGACAGTTTTTCTGCCTGCTTCGGTCATCGGCGCTTTTTGAACGACGGCTTGCCTCACGGCGGGTCCTTTAATTTCACCCTCTACTGCTGCATTATTCATACACCCAAGCCCTCTGGAAAAACAGCCCGGTAATTGGCGGATTTGGTTCGTTATCAAATCGCATTCCGGCACGTGGTCTGGAGCGGTAGCGAATTCAAAGGATCGTTGCAAGCGGCTTTGTCGCATGAGGGCAGGCTAGGCATTGCCGCGCGATTCCTCGCAAAAAGTCTTGCCAGATGACGCACTTCAGGTCCGCAAATGGCGCAGGAGTGCCAAATCGGTCTGGGTGGAAGAGACTTCTTGGCAGCGTGTCGAGGGAGACGGATGAGATTCAAGGTGGCTTTCGCCCCACCTCAATCGGAGAGAAAGCGGAAAGGCCACGGCAATGCCGTGGCCCTTCAATCGTGCTGAGCTGCCGCCGTTACTTCGCGGCTGCCGGCTCGATGGAGGCGAAGCGTCCGCGGCGTCCGCGGTCGGTGAAGACCACGCGGCCGGTCACCTTGGCAAAGAGCGTGTCGTCGGAGCCGATGCCCACGTTGACGCCCGGCTTGATGCGCGTGCCGCGCTGGCGCGAAATGATGGAGCCGCCTGTGATCAACTCGCCGGCAAAGGCCTTTACGCCCAGCCGCTGCGCGTTTGAATCCCGTCCATTTGTGGAGCTGCCTCCACCTTTTTTGTGTGCCATGATCTAAATCTCCTTGAAGACAGCGATCAGCTTTCAGCCGTCAGCTATCAGATAGTTCATTTCAAAAATCGGCTGCTCCGGCCCTCGCATGGAAAAACTGAAAGCTGAAGGCTGAGAGCTTTGCCCGGCTAGCTTGCCGCTGCCGCTTCGTAGAGGATGCCGTCGGCCTCGATGGCCTGGATGCGCACCTCGGTGAAGTTTTGCCGGTGTCCCTGCAACTTTTTGTACTGCTTCTTGCGCTTGAAGTGGAAGACCAGAATCTTGTCGCCGCGGCCGGCGCCCAAAACTTCGGCCGTCACCTTGGCCTTGGCCGGCTTGGCCAGGGTTCCCGGCTCGCCGGAAACCGCCAGCACGTCGCTGAACTCGACGATCGGACCGCCCTCCACGCTTTCAATCTTCAACACGTCTCCCGGAGCCACGCGATATTGCTTGCCTCCGGTGCGAATGACTGCGTACATAACAAACCCTCCTCGCTCAGGCCACTTGAGCCAGGCGCGCAACTCGAAATCCGTGTATGGGGCGGATACAGACGGACAACCGCACCGGGAATCGAAGCCCCGAGTCCAACCAGGACGGCGGACAGGCCCACTCCCCGCACACCCTTCCACGGGGTGCATCGCCAAACCATTTGATTTTATCGTTAAACGGGCAGACGGGTCAATGCGGGGGCAGGCAAATCGGCTACTTAACAGGCGCCTGCATGTTCTTGATTAGGGCGATTCCGTTCTGATTCTCAATGATCTTGTACGCAAGGGTATTCATAAGAAAATTCATATAGCAATGGTGTACTGTAAGCACTAAATCCTGCAGGGTAGGATCGGACTCCAAGTCCATAATCATGAGACCCATTTTCTTGCAGGCATCGCTGTCGAAATGCCGGTCATGAGATTTGTTTAGAGGATAGTTCGAGAGGGCCTTTGTCACGTTCTTCGCGCGCTTCTGCTTGTCGGAGCGATTGGCAAACATTCCGGTTTTGAGCTGCTGTTCTACGAACTCGTTTGACCACCTGATTGCATTCTCGCACTGGCCGAGGAACGTTGGCCTATACTGCCCGATAATTCTTTGCCAAAGCACAATTTTGGCTGGATCCCTTTTTATCTCCCGCACCGCGCGCTTGAATTCCTGCACGACTCCATGAGCCGGTATGCCAGCCAACTGGGGATCAATCGGACCGAGATTCGATTCTTTGCCCATCCAAATTTCTTTGCAGCAACACGCGATGATCGTGCCGGCGGACATGCTGATTTGTGGAACGAATGCGCGGATATCGTTGCCAAACATTTTCTGGAGATAGGTGACAATCGACTGGGTCGCAGCGATACCGCCGCCCGGCGTGTGCAGAATCAGGTCCAGCCCCAGCTTTCTATCCAGTTTATGGATAGTCGTCATGAAGCCATTCTTGTCTTCGTCGTTGATGTCCGAAAGGAAGACGCTTCCTTTAGATAGCCAGCCAGAATAATAAGCGATCAGGTTTCTTTTGGTGTGCTCATGGAGCTGGGTCAGGTATTTCTTGCGCACCACTTGCTGCGCATTCGCGCCCTGCAGCTGCATGGACGAAATTTCCTGAAATACCTCACTCCAATTCGGCATTACACCTCTGCATTTGGTTCCGTGGTAGAAGGCACATACTTCAGCGCCGACGGCTGTTCGAGGTTGTAATCATCCGAATAAAAGGCTTCATGGGGCGCATCGGGAACCGTAAACAGGCGGACATACTCGTTCTCGATTTTTGCTGGGCGATCCTTGCTTGACTTCATTTTCACCTGATTCTTCACCTTGACCCCCGCAGAATGCTTGGATTTACCGGCGGTCCTTGTTGACCGCTTTATATCACGACCGCCTCCTTTTGGCATCAAACTTTTGTCACGTCGCTTCATTTTTCGCTTAACTCCTTAAACGCCCAAGCCTGTATTTCAGATATGAACCGCTTGAGTCTTGAGCAAAAAGCTCGTGTGGTAGCAGGCCATCGTTGAGGGCAATTCCATCCGCTCCAAAGTGCTGACGATGGGGGTTGCTAAGAATCCTTTAATCAAACTCCTCCTGTACTTGGCGAAAGCCTGTGCCGGACACCATGACATGCACGTTTGGGGCCTTCGTGTTCGCCGTCTCCAATGCGACGAGATTTGGGCATTTGTCGGGACCAAAATGAAAAACGCAGCGCCAGGACAGAAAACGGCGGGTTAGGGGATGTTTGGACTTGGATGGGCATCGACGCTGACACAAAGTTGTGCGTCTCTTATCGTTGTGCGTCTCTTATCTCGTCGGCGCTCGGGATACTGGATGGGCGTCTCCGGCATTTTTTCGGCAAACTGTGATGCCGTGCCCCTTCAAAACAGAGCAAATAAGGACGTTACCTGCGGGACAGGGCCACGCAGAGCAGGATCGCGAAGTAGTGGGCGATGCTGCCGCTGCTTCTCCGGAATCGGCCGCCGTCTATCGGACAAAAGAGCGAAACCATTCTGCCAGTTGCTCTTCAGGCATCACGCCGGCCGCGACCGCCAGCATCGTGTTGACGACCGCCTCGTCGGACGCGTCCATCGCGTAGCCGTTCAGATCGAGAAACGTTTCCGCAACGACGTAGGCCGTACGTTTGTTGCCGTCAAGAAAACCATGATTGCTCGATAGCCCAAATGCGTAAGCAGCCGCTAACCGAGCAGCGTCGGGGTTCCCGTACGCCAGGAGATTGCGCGGCCGGGCAAGCGCGGAATCGACCGCGGCGAGGTCGCGGACGCCGGGAATTCCGCCGTGTTCCGAGATCTGTTCGTCATGAATGGCGAGGACAGCATCAAGCGGAACCCATATCCAGCGACGGGATTTCACTTGGCTAACTCGCGCAATGCGTTGCGACGCCGCTTCATCACCTTGCGGGCCGACTCCATGGCCTTTTCGAATTCGGGGTCGAATGGAGTCACCCTGAAACCATCTTTCTCTTCGGTAAGAAAGATGGAGTCGCCCTTGCCCACCTTGAGGCGCGACAAGGCTTCTTTCGGCAGGACCACCCCCACGGAGCTTCCTATGGTTGTCAGTTTCAACTTCAGCACGGTCGCACCCCGTTCTCGATATTATAACACTAATTAGAATATCAAGAGCCAAGGAATGGCGCACAATTCCGGCAAGTCGCGGAATTTTGGGCAGTGTTTGATGAGTCTGAAGGCAGATGTATGCGACGGAAGAAGCATCCCCCAGGGGTTAAAACCCGCCATTTTTGAAGCCCTTTTCGGCACGACTGAAGTCGTGCCCTTTCGCGTATGATGTTCCGAATTTGAGTTCTTGAACGGGTTCTTACCCGCAGTGCGGGACCACGTAGAGCAGGATCGCGAAGGAATGCGCGAAGCTGGCGGCAAGCGCGAAGGTGTGCGCTGGATTCCAGCCGTGCCGAAAGAAGAACGGGAAGTCAGTAGATGTCTGTCTTAGGGAGCGAGTCCTGCAAGCTGAAAAGTCTTGCGTATTCTCTGTACTGATTCATCGTTGCCCGCATCATATCGTCACCCATTTGTTCCGTAGCCAGTTGCTGAAAGGCATCGAAATCGTTTTCTTCCAGAATTCCGCGGGACTCCAGGATTTCCAAAAGCGCCTTGAGGCGGATGTTTTGTTGAGCAAACATGTAAACAAGGAGCTTGTGTTCGTTCTCGGTCATGGTGCAGAGAATTATAGCCTTTTGCCCTATGCTTTTGCCCGCCTCTTGTACGGTCCGCTGAGGATTCAAACAGCCGCGCTACCCGCGGGGCGGGACCACGTAGAACAGGATGGCGAAGTAGTGCGCGATGCTGCCGGCGAGCACGAAGATGTGCCACGTGGCGTGAAAGTAGGGGATGCGGTCGAGGGCGAAGAAGACGATGCCGAGGGTATAGAAGAGACCGCCTGCGCCGAGCCAGGCCATGGCGTGCCATCCGATGGCATGGAGCATCGAGCCCGCCACAAAAACTACCAGCCAGCCTTGAACGAGATAGATGGCCGCGGAGACGATGGCGGGCCAGCCCCGCGTGAAGTGGTCCATGGCGACGCTCTTGGCGACTACGCCGACGACGGCCAGCGTCCAGACCACGGCGAAGAGCGTCCAGCCCGTAGCGCCGCCGAGAGAGACGATCGTGAACGGCGTGTAGGTGCCGGCGATGAGCACGTAGATGGACGAGTGATCCAAGACATGAAAAACGTAGCGGGCGCGGGTGCGCACCAGCGAGTGATAGAGCGTGGAGCAGAGATAGACCAGAATCAGCGAGCTCGAAAAGATGGCGCAACTGGTGACAACCCGCGCCGAGCCGCGCATGGAAGCCACGATGAGACAAATGGATCCGGCAACGGCGAGCCCGGCGCCGATGCCATGGGTGATGGCGTTGGCCAGGATGTCGCCAAGTCTCGAGTGTGGGACGGCAAGCGTGGACACAAATCGATCATAGCCCGGCGGTGAGCGGCGCAATGAGATGCGCCCTTCGGACGGCTGAAGCCATGTCCTTTCAAGACTTGCTGTTTCCGATCGTTCACCTTCTTCGTGCGATTGCCCTGCGTCTGGCGGTTCCAAAACAGAACGCGCGAAGCTTTTGGGAATTCTCGTCCCAAGTGGTTCTGATCGGGCGCGCATCGCTCTTGAGTGGAGCATCACGCGCGGCTAACGTTCATAACATGCTGGATGTTTCGGACCACTTGCCGCATGGGAGGCGGGCAGCGTAGATGGCTTGCGCGGTTGCGGTACCTGAGAGTAGTCGATCGCGGGGCGAGGCGGCAAGCCCGCCAAAGACCGGAGGTATGTCCGGCCATTTGAGCGAAATTGCGCGCGGCTACCAGCGCATGCTGGAGGAGAATCCCGCGCACCCCGCGGCTCTGGTGGGGATGTGCCAGGTGGCGCTGGCCAGCCGCCAGACGGAAGCGGCCGTGAAGATGGCTACGGCCGCGGTGACTGCCGCGCCGGAGCAGGTGACGGCGTGGATTGCTCTGGGACAGGCGCTGAAGGCCACCCAGCGTTACGAGGAAGCGGCACAAGTGTACGACCAGGCGCTGCGTCTGGATGGCGCGAATACGCTGACGCGCCAGGCGCTGGGCGAGCTCAAGATCGCCGCAGGCCGGCCCGAGGAGGCCATCGCCGAATTCGAGCTGGCGCTCCAGCGCAAGCCGAAGATGATTGCCGCGCTCCTGGGGCTGGGCAATGCGCTGGCCCTGCTGGGCCGGAACCAAGAGGCGCTCGCGCAGTATGAGGCGGCGCTCGAGTTGCGGCCGCGGCAGCCGGAGTGCGAGTTCGCCGCGGGATTCGCGCTGGCGCGGCTGGGGCGCGCCAAAGAGGCGGAGAGGCGCTACCGGCGTGCACTCGCCGCGCGGCCCGACTTTGCCGCCGCTTGGATCAACCTGGGGAACCTTTTGCGCGAGCAGGGACAGGACATCTACGCCGAAGCGGCGCTCGGCCGCGCGGTGAAGCTGCGGCCAGACCTGATTTCGGGATGGCTGAATCTGGCGCTTCTGGAGCGGGAGCGGTTGCGGCCGGAGGCTGCCGAGAAGTATCTGCGCAGGGCATTCGCGCTCAATCCGGCGCAGGTGGAGACGCTGGTGTCGTGGTGCCAGCTTCGCATTGCCGAGCAGGACCTGGCCGGCGCGTGGGCCTGGCTGCGCTGGGCGCTCCTGCTCAATCCGGAGTTCGACGAGGCCGTCAATCTGCACGGTATTCTGTTGCATTTGGAGCAGAGGCAAGAGGAAGCGGTCGCGATCTTCGAGCGCGCCGAGGAACTGGGCAATCGCGCCGCACCGTCGAATCGCGGCAACTCCCTGCTCGATCTGGGCCGCATGGATGAAGCATTGCGCGCGCACCAGACGGCGGCCGCAGGCGACCCCTCGAGCCCCGGCGCCAAGTACAACCTGGCGCTGACCCAGTTGCGCTTGGGCGATTGGGAGCGCGGCTGGGCTGGCTATGAGGCGCGCTGGCGCTTCCACGAGGTGCATAAGCAGCCGAGATTTTTCCGCCAGCCACGCTGGCAAGGCGATACATTGCATGGCGAGCGTGTGCTGCTGCACGCCGAACAGGGACTGGGCGACACCATCCAGTTCTGCCGTTATGCCGCGCTGGTGGCGGCGCGGGGCGGCGTGCCCATTTTGCAGGTGCAATCGGCGGCCGAGCGGCTGATGCGATCGTTAGCCGTGGTGCACGCGGGACGGGCGGAGACGGCGGTGCTGGGAACCGATCCGGACTTTGATTTGGAATGCCCGCTGTTGAGCCTGCCCGCGGTCTTTCGCACTTCCATGGACACGGTTCCGTGGGAGGGCGCGTATCTGGGCGCGGACGCCGAACTTGCCGCGAAGAAGCGCGCCGAGTTCCCTAGCGCCGCAGATGGCTTGCGCGTGGGGCTGGCCTGGGCGGGCAATCCGCGCTACAAGGCCGACCGCGCGCGGTCGACGCGGCTCGAGACTTTCCTGCCGCTGCTGCGCGGAACCGGTCCGGCGGTCAAGGCGACATGGATCTCGCTGCAGAAGGGCGATCCGGCGGAGCAATTGGCGGCGTTGCCGAAAGAGGTTTTTGTCTGGGACGGATCGAGCCGCGAGAAGGATCTGGCCGAAACGGCAGCCATCATTGCCGGCCTCGATCTGGTGATCACGACGGATACATGCGTCGCACACCTTGCCGGCGCCATGGAGAAGCCGGTGTGGATACTGCTGCCGCATTTGGCGGACTGGCGCTGGATGCAGGAGATCGAAACCACGCCGTGGTACCCGTCGGCGTGGCTCTTCCGCCAGGCGTCGCCCGGCGATTGGCCAGGGGTCCTGGAGCGGGTGGCAAGGGAGCTTTGGGCGTTTGCGTATTCCGCGGAGCCGGGACGGATAGAGTTGGCGCACGCCTTGCAGCCTGAAAAGCCCCGTTTCATCGATAAAGGGGTGTGTTTTGGCATAGAAATGGCCCCAAGAGCGCCATTCTTGCAGCCAGAACGGCCGTTTTTTGACGTGATTCGCGGAAGCGCATTTTGATTCTAAAAGAATGATTTATCGATAGTTATCAAGGGCGATCGAGATGGCTCTGGGGCCACAGAGACGCACGGCCGACGCGCGGCTTCGACGGCGCCCTGCAACCCGCCATCTCAGAATCTGTCCAAAAGCCATGTTTCGTGCTGCTTCTGAGAGATGCTTCGCCGGAGCAGAGCCCGCGAAGCGGGCGCAGAGACGGTAGCCACAGGCGTGAGCCTGGGGAGGGAGATCGGAGCCCGCACCGCCAGCCCGCTTGAGCGGGCGTAAGAATCCGGGCTTTTCCGCAGCCTGTAAAGCCCGTCCGCTTCCAAATGCAGTTTTTGGACACTTTACTGTGCGCCGAGTCGCGGGAACGATCTCGAAAGCCCGCAAAGAATCCCCGCCAGATCCGTCGGGCGAGAGGTGGATGATTTCTCTTGACATCGAGTACTCTATTATATAGAGTACTCTTCATTGCACTCTCAGCCCCGGCGATTGGTCGTCGGAAAACAGAGGTTGGAAGCCAACGTGAGAACGGAAACCCAAATGAAAGAGACGGCAACGCCGCTGGAAGCTGAGCGGCTTGTGAAGCGGTTCGGCGAGACGGTGGCGCTCGACGACGTGAGCCTGACCGTGATGGCGGGCGAGTGCGTAGGGCTGCTGGGACCGAATGGCGCGGGCAAAAGCACGCTCATTCGGAGCATTGTGGGACGCGTGATTCCCAACAGCGGGCGCGTCACGGTCTTTGGCTCGGCGGCGGGCTCGACGGAGGCGCGCATGGCGCTGGGCTGGGTGCCACAGGAGCTGGCCATCTATCCGCGGATCAGTTGCCGTGAGAATCTGGGAGCGTTTGGCCGCTACTACGGGCTCTCGGGCGCGAAGCTGGCGGAGGCGATCGCGTGGTGCCTCGAGTGGGCGGCGCTCGAGGACCGGCAGGACGAGCCGGCGAGGAATCTTTCCGGCGGGATGAAGCGGCGGCTGAATATGGCGGCCGGGATGCTGCACCGGCCGAAGATTGTGCTCTTCGACGAGCCGACGGTGGGCGTGGATCCGCAGTCGCGCAACCGCATCTTCGGGATGATCGAGGCGCTGCGGGCGGCGGGCGCGGCGATCATCTACACCACACACTACATGGAAGAGGCGGAGCGGCTGTGTGACCGGGTTGCGATCATCGACCACGGGCAGGTGATTGCGGCGGGAACCCGAGACGAACTGGTGCGCGAGTCGTTTGGAACGCGCAGCCAGGTGCTGGCGCGGTTCGCGGGCGATTCGGAAGCGATTCAGGCCTGGACGGCACGGCATGACGGGCGCGTGACGGGCGAGACGGCGGAGTTCACCATCGAGCAGGCGGGCGAGATTGCGCCGCTGCTGGACGACGCGGCGAAGGCGGGGCTGGATCTCGAGGATCTTTCGCTGCGCAGGCCCAATCTGGAGTCGGTGTTTCTGCACCTTACAGGAAGGGAGCTACGAGATTGATTCTTCATGTTGCAAGGACCGCATTGATGGGATTACGGCGCGACCGGGGCGCGCTGGTGTTGAGCTTTGTTCTGCCCCTCGCGTTCTTCTCGATCTTCGCGACGATCTTTGGCGGGCAGCACGACGCGACGCCGCGCGTCACCTTGATTGTTGTGGACGAAGACAAGAGCGAAGCCTCGAAGGACCTGATCGGGGCGCTGGAGCATGACAATTCGTTCTGGGTGCATCGCACGCCGGTAACGAAGAAAGGGGCGCCGGCGGGTCCCGAGTACACGGCGGCCACGGCCGAGGCCGCGGTGAAGGCGGGCGACGCGCCGGTGGCGCTGATTGTCCCGAAGGGATTCGGCGCGCACCCGATCGGGTTTGGGCCGGATGCGGATGCGAGCGCGGTGCAATTGCTCAACGATGAGAGCGACACCATCGCCCCGCAGATTGTGATGGGCATGCTCCAGAAGGCGGCGATGACCTCCATGCCCGCGGTGATGGCCGAGGAGGGAATGAAGACTGCCGAGAAGTACATTGGCGGATTTACGCCGGAGCAGAAGAAAGTGATGGAGGACGGGCTGGCGGATCTGCGCAAGGAAGTGGCGAGCGGCAAGTTGGGCAACGATTCGGGCGGGGCGAATAACGGATCGGATGACAACGGAGCCGGGATTATCCGCGTGAAGCAGCGCGCGGTGGTGGGACAGAACAAGAAGAGTCCGATGATCTCGTTTTACGCGGCGGCAATCGGGGTGATGTTTCTCCTCTTCACGGCCAGCGGATCGGCCGGAGCGCTGCTGGACGAGGCCGAGAGCGGAACGCTGGAGCGGGTTCTGAGCACGCGCGTGACGATGACGAAGCTGCTGGCGGGAAAGCTGGTGTTTAATACGGTCCTGGCGTTTATCCAACTGGTGGCGATGTTTCTATGGGGAGCAGCGGTCTTTCACCTCGACTTCTTCAATCACCTGCCGGGCTTCGCGGTGATGGGGCTGGTGACGGCCTTTGCGGTGGCGGCCTTCGGGCTGCTGCTGGCAAGCGCGTGCAAAACGCGCGCGCAACTGGGCGCGCTGTCGACGCTGGTGATTCTGATCATGTCGTCGGTGGGCGGAAGCATGTTTCCGCGCTTCCTGATGCCGGAGTCGATGCAGAAAGCGGGCCTGTTCACCATTAACGCCTGGGCCATCGATGGATTCACAAAGGTCTTCTGGCGCGATCTGCCGGTGAGCGCACTGTGGCCGCAGGTGTCTGTTTTGCTGGCGGTCGGCGTGGGTCTGTTTCTGATTGCGCGCAGGGTGGCGCGGCGCTGGGAGACGGCTTAAAGCAGGTGTCAGGGGTCAGGTTTCAGGGGTCAGGGTACCGGCTGAAGGCCGCGCACTGCTGAACATAATAAGTGGGGGAGGAATTCTGTGAGCAGAGAAACGAACAGCCTGGAACTGACGGAGCGGCTGAAGTTGATTGAGAGCATGATCAGCGAGGGGCGGCGATCGACCACGAAATGGGGATGGACGTTTGTCCTGTGGGGCGTGGCGTACTG